>Ga0206937_10070_pt1 | contig 32631 bp, 30 predicted proteins | sample Alteio_BWOrgHeat_11_FD_152923 | JGI IMG/M metagenome (GOLD analysis project Ga0206937, IMG submission 152923) | Enriched cells from forest soil in Barre Woods Harvard Forest LTER site, Petersham, Massachusetts, United States -... | ecosystem: Environmental > Terrestrial > Soil > Temperate forest >... | reverse complement strand
CTTGCAGCGGTTTTCAAACTAAATGTTCGAATCACTATAAATTAAAATATACCGATTGGTATAAATATAAAATGAGCCCACTAAGAAAAAACCTGCTGATCATCACTGTGCTGTTGGCGGCCGTAATGGAACTGATAGATACCACCATTGTAAACGTGGCCCTATCGCATATGAGCGGTAATCTCGGCGCTACGCTGGAAGATACTTCATGGGTGATCACATCATACGCCATTGCCAATGTGATCATCATCCCGATCACCAGCTTTTTAACCGCTAAGCTTGGCCGCCGGAATTACTACATCGGCTCTATTATTTTGTTTACCGTTTGTTCGTTTATGTGCGGGCAATCGGATGGTATATGGATGCTGGTATTCTTCAGGTTCCTGCAGGGATTAGGTGGCGGTGCATTGCTTTCCGTATCGCAGGCGGTGATTTTTGAGCTTTTCCCACGCGAAAAACAGGGTGCAGCCGCAGCGATATTTGGCATAGGTGTTTTCATCGGGCCAACTATTGGCCCTACGCTGGGCGGTTTCATTACTGAAAATTACTCGTGGCCATGGATATTTTATGTAAACATCCCGATAGGCATTGCTGCAGCTATTTCGTGTTACTTTATGCTTACGGAACCTGCAATAAAAGCCGTTGCTAAGAAAATAGACTGGACGGGGATCGCTTTACTGGCGATAGGAATAGGCACGCTGCAAACGGTGCTGGAACGGGGTGAAACGGAAGACTGGTTCTCTACCGGGTACATATTGGCGTTTACCATAATATCCATTATGTCGTTAACCGCTTTTGTAATATGGGAGCTGCACATAGATAACCCGGTGGTGGACCTGCGTGTACTGCGAAGCAAGACACTGAGCATTGCCGCTATCCTAACCTTTATAACTGGTGTGGGCATGTTCACCTCTATATTTCTAACGCCGGTTATAGCCCAGCGCTTACTGAACTTTACGCCAACTCAAACCGGGTTGCTGATGTTGCCTGGCGCTATACTGGCCATTTTCGCCTTGATGCTGTCAGGTAAGCTGATGCAAAGCGGCGTTTCCCCGGTAATACTCGTAACGGCGGGATTTGCCTGTTTTATCTTTTTCAACTGGCGCATGTCGCAGTTCGATCTTACTACAACAACGGGTTATATCACGGAATCACTAATATTCCGCGCATTAGGCATGGCGTTCCTGACGGTACCACTCACAGCATTGGCTATTTCGTCGCTCGCAGCTAAGGACGTGCCGCAGGGCGCGGCGCTGAATAACATGATGCGACAGCTGGGTGGGTCGTTCGGTATTTCGGTGATCGATACTTATTATGCGCATCGCATCGCCATCCATCGCAATTACCTGCTGAGCAATATTACTGCTGGCAATCCGCTGGTTACCGACCGTATTAATGCCTACACAAAGTATTTCCAGTTCAAAGGCTTTACCTTTTTCGATGCACATTCAAAGGCTATCGCCCTATTGGATCTGAATGTGGTGAGGCAATCATCGACACTGGGTTACATCGATGCTTTCATCCTGATAGGGAGCTTTTTTGTTATCGCGCTGCCGCTGCTATTTTTTGTAAGGAGAGCAAAGAAACCGGTAGGTATGGTAATATCCGACCATTAAAACGAAATCTTTTTTAACACAAATCATAAAATCAAAAAGAATGAACACAGCAAATAAAACAGTGCTGATCACCGGCGGAGGTTCCGGTATCGGCTTCGAGATCGCAAAATTATTTAGCCGGAACGGCAGCAGGGTTATCATTACCGGCAGGAGCGAAGCAAGGCTAAAGGACGCCGCAGCTAAACTGCAGAACACCGGTTATTTTGTAGCCGATGTTACCAAAGCGGAGGATACCGACAAGCTGGTCAATCATATCAATACCAGCTATCCAACACTTGATGTATTGATCAACAATGCAGGCAGCGCATCTGCCTATAACCTGGGCGAGAACGCAGGCATATTTGAAAAAGCCAGCGAAGAAATACTGACCAATTACCTTGCAGTAGCCCGCCTGACTGAAAAGCTGCTTCCATTGCTTAACAAACAAGTTGAAGCAGCAGTGGTAAATGTAACTTCGATAGTTGCGCTTGCCCCGGCCTTTACTATTCCTACCTATTCGGCAAGTAAAGCGGCTTTGCGCTCATTTACGCAAATTCTGCGCTTTACGCTCGATAAGCAAGGCTCATCTGTAAAGGTATTTGAATTGATGCCGCCATTGGTTAATACCGACTTTTCAAAAGAAATAGGCGGCGAGAACGGCATTGCCCCTGAAGTAGTTGCGCAGGACCTGCTTAATGCATTTGAAAGCAACACTTACGAAGTGCATGTAGGTCAGACTGCTGATTTTTACAAAGGCTTTTATGCAGGAACAGAGCAGGCAGTTGCTGCTTTGAACCAGGGCAGGGGATAAGAACCAGGATTAAACAGATTTTTTTGATTGGCAGGATATTTAATGTCCTGCCTTTTTTATTTATATCCCGTAAATTCGTTTAATCCCTTAAATCCTGGTTCAGACTTTCTTAAACACCACAATACCATTATGCCCGCCAAAGCCGAAAGTATTGCTCATGGCAATATTCACCTCATGGTCGATGGCGTGATTGGGTACAATATGCAATCCTGACGGGATAGCCGGATCAAGGTTTTGGGTATTGATGGTTGGCGGTAATACCTGGTTTTCAATCGCCTTTATAGAAAGGATAGCTTCAACAGCACCTGCAGCACCCAATAAGTGGCCTGTCATGGATTTAGTTGCGCCGATCTGCATATGCGTTGTTTGCCCGTTGGTAAGTGATAGTAAAGCGTTGATCTCCGAAAGGTCGCCGACCGGGGTTGAGGTGGCGTGCATGTTCAGGTAATCCACATCATTTATGGTGATGCCGGCTTCTTCCAAAGCAAGGGACATTGCCTTGGCCGCACCTTTACCTTCGGGGTGGGTAGCCGTCATGTGGTAAGCATCTGCAGTCATGGCCGCGCCAACTATCTCGGCATATATTTTAGCGCCGCGTTTTACCGCGTGCTCGTATTCTTCTAAAATCAATGCGCCTGCACCTTCGCCCATAATAAAGCCATCACGGTCAACATCAAACGGACGGGATGCGTGTGCCGGGTCGTCGTTACGGTGCGACATGGCCTTCATCGTACTAAAACCACCTATAGAAGCCGGCGTAATCGGCGCTTCCGAACCACCACTCACAATGATCTTAGCCTTGCCTATGCGGATGTAGGTGAATGCATCCATCAAAGCCGTATTGGATGTAGCGCAGGCAGAGATCGGTGTGTAGTTGATGCCCATAAAGCCGTTGCGGATAGATATCATACCCGATGCCATATTGGTAAGGAATTTTGGCACAAAGAACGGGTTGAAACGTGGGTGACCATCGCCTTTGGCATATTCAGTAACTTGTTCTTCAAAAGTTTGCATGCCGCCCTGACCGGTACCCCAGATAACGCCTATATCAAACGGGTCCATTTTTTCTACATCAAACCCTGAGTCTTTTATTGCCTCATCGGTAGCTGCAAAAGCATACTGTGTAAAAAGGTCGGTGCGTTTAATATCTGCACGGTCGAAAAGCTCAGCAGGAATAAAGCCTTTCACCTCGCAGGCGAATTGTGTACGAAATAGGGAAGCGTCAAAGTGGGTGATTTTGGCTGCACCGCTTTTGCCGGCGAGGGCATTTTGCCAGAAAGCCTGGACATTGTTCCCCAGCGGCGTTACAGCACCCATGCCGGTAACTACTACTCTTTTAAACATATCAGTATAAATTAACCGCCCTTAAAATAACAATCGGTATTATTTTAAAGGCCTGCAAAGTTAAACTTATTTTACTATTTTTCATCTCCCCAGGCCGTTATGATGACATTACGCCGACCACCATAATTACGGTGCTCGCACAGGTAGATTCCCTGCCATGTTCCCAAGGCTAATCGGCCATTGCGGATAGGGATAGTTACCGAACTGCCCAGCATAGCAGCTTTCAAATGCGCGGGCATATCGTCGGAACCTTCATCGTTATGCTGGTAATCGGGGTCATTTTCAGGGACGGCTTTATTGAAATAAGTTTCGAAATCGCGGCGCACGGTTGGGTCTGCATTTTCATTGATGGTGAGCGAGGCAGATGTGTGCTGGATAAAAACCTGCATAATGCCTGTTTGCAGTTCACTGACCTGCGGCAACGCATTCACTATATCCGACGTGATGAGATGGAATCCGCGGCGCTTTTCGCTCAAAGTAATGCCTTGCTGGAAAATTTTCATGGTGTGATTATAACAGATATTATGAAATATAGTTGGTGCTGCTTTACAATAACAAAAACCATGTCATTTCGAACCTGCGATAGCATAGGGCTTGAGCGGTAAGGGCAGGTGAGAAATCTTTTGCACCATGATGTGACCCGCCTATCGCTTGCAAAAGATTTCTCCTCACGCTCCGCACAGTCCATCGCAGTTCGTTCGAAATGACATATTTGATAAAAATATTACTTCACTATCATCTGCGCCGTATTCCGGCTGATCTGCTCCAGCAGCACAGTTTTGCCGGCAGTCAATTCTTTTAACGATGCAGGTGTATAGTGCCGCAAAGTGACAAGCGTAAGCTCACTGTTATACTTAGCCCTGAAGCGTTCACTCAAATCCTGCAAAAGGCGTTTAAAGCGTTCTTCATCATAATTCACACACACCGTAAAGCTTAATGCCGAGGTTTGCATCATGTTCACCTTCACATGGTTTTTGGCAAACAGGCGAAATAATTCGCTCAAGTGGTCTTCAGAGATAAATGAATAATCCTTTGCTGAAATAGAGAGCAATACCTGGTTTTGCTTGATGATGATAACCGGTTTTTCAAAGCGGTTCTGCCCGTCTTCCTTTATCACTGTTCCCGGCGCTTCCGGGTCATTGAATGGCTTTACCAGCAGCGGGATCTTTGCATTCTGTAGTGGCTTGATGGTTTTGGGGTGGATAACGGTTGCGCCGTAATAAGTCATTTCGATAGCTTCTGAATAAGATAGCTCATCAAACTTAACCGTATCATCAAACAGTTTCGGGTCGGCATTTAAAATGCCGGGTACATCTTTCCAGGTGGTCACCGAATCGGCGCTAAGGCATGAGGCAAATATGGAAGCCGTATAATCCGAGCCTTCGCGGCCAAGCGTAGTCGTAAAATTCTCGGACGTTCCGCCCAAAAAGCCCTGCGTAACCACAATGCTTTTTTCAAGCATCGCGGGGATATCCTTCAAAATACTTTCTTTAGTTTTGGCCCATTGTACTACGCCTTCGCGGTAAGTATTGTCGGTATGAATATAGCCGCGTACGTCCAGCCAGCTGCTGTTCAGGCTAATCTTGTTAAGATAAGCGTTAACGATGCGGGTAGAGACCAGTTCACCTACGGAAACAACTTGGTCATAGATAAAATCGTAGTCATCATGCGGCTCGTCTTCCAGCATCCAGTCTATCTCCACAAAAGTGTTGTTCACTTCATCAAAAACAGCATCATTTGGCTCAAAAAGCTCGCTCATGATGGAGTAATGGTACGATTTGATCTCTTCGTAAACACTGTGCAGGCTGCTATCGCCGGTCACATAAGCTTTGGTCAGTTTTTCCAGCGCATTGGTTGTTTTACCCATTGCCGAAACCACGATAAGCAATTGCTCATCCTTAAATAAACTGACAACCTTACCTAAATTGATGATACCATCAGCATCTTTTACCGATGCCCCGCCGAACTTAAAAACAAGCATTATTTAATATATTGTGAGATAATAGAATTCTTTTTTATTAAACTTTTTATTTTGCTAAAAGGGATATCAACATTAGTCGGGCCTCGCATATAGGGCGCAATTTCATATGAATTATAGTAAAAATGTAATCCCGTATCAGTTATCGCAAAATTATCATTCAAGGCGAATTGATCCCCGTCGAAATTATACCCATTTTCAGCTAAAGAGGCGGTTTTACTTAGATCTCCATCTTGCCTAAATATTTTTTCGCCAATGTTGTTAAGTCTGCTGCTATAGTTTTTTACAAAAATATCATCAAGTATAATATTCCTATGCCTTTTTTTGTCCCAGTTGATATAGGTTGTACTTTCATTTGGATGAACGCCACCTGATTCATCGTTGATCAATTCCAACGTTATTAGGTTTGGCGTTTCGCGAAGCTTTTTGATATGCAATTCATTTGTCATAGGTGTGAGTGAATTGGCAGAATCTGTTGAATCGACATCATTTAATGGTTTTCCTCCTCCAGCAAATTGCTTGAACAATGTGTCAATATTTTCATAATCCTTATTTTCATCCGTAAGATTCAAAAAAGGTAGCATTATTTGCTTTAAAGTGTCGTTAAGTTTGGGCTCATTTAAAAATAAAGGATAGTCCAAAATAGTATAATCGCAGTTTTTACATGAATCATCTTCTGTACTAAGATAATGCCAGGTAAAAGCTAAAGTGTCAATACTGGATCTAGTTCGCTTATGAGATGGCTTCTGTGCGCATGAAAAAAGCGGTATAAATATTAATGCAGAGCAAACAATATTTCTTATGGTCATCAATTCTGGGATATTTTTAAGATAACTTTTGCGGCATTGTTAGCGATTTCATCACTGGTAATTTAACAATTGCTCTTTCGACAGCGCCGCATTCAGCCAGCCGGCCTCAATGTTAGCGTTATATTTGTTATAAAACTTTATGGCCGGCTCGTTCCAGTCCAGCACCTGCCACACCATGCCGCTAAAGCCCAGTTCCTGCGCCTCCTGTATCGTCCTGTCGAACAATAGCTTGCCGATGCCTGATCCCCTGTAGCTTTCCGTAACGATCAGGTCCTCCAAATACAAACGGCAACCCTTCCATGTAGAATAGCGCACGTAATACAAAGACAGCCCGATGATCAGGTCGCCGTCTACCGCTAAAAATGCTTTCCAAACCTGGTTTTTTCCAAAGCCTGCATCCACAAACTCATCAATAGTAACGGTAACTTCGTGCGGTGCGCGCTCAAAATGGGCCAGTTCCTGTATCAGCTCCATCATGCGTGGGCAGTCTTCTTTTGTTGCAGTACGTAATTGAATGTTCATTTTAGTCGATAGACCATGGTCCATAGACCATAGCGATATTTGTTAGTTTTTATTATTGATCATGGCTATGGACTATTGTCCATCGTCCATGGACTAGTTATTCTTCCAATGCTTTACCACCCGGCTGCCAAAGATAGTACTTCCTAACCTCACCAAATTACTGCCTTGGTCAATAGCGATCTTATAATCTGACGACATCCCCATCGACAAAGTATCAAAACTGCTTTCTTTACGAAAAAAACTTAGCTTAATGCCATCAAAAAACGTTTTCAGCTCGTAATATTCGTCCTTTACCTGCTTTTCGTTATCCGTGTTGGTAGCAATGCCCATCAGCCCGCGTATGCGAACGTTTTTAAGTTCGCTAAACTCATCCGAGCGCAGTAATTCCACCACCTCATCAAATCCAAGTCCGAATTTAGTTTCCTCGTCTGCAATGTAGATTTGCAACAGGCAATCTATTACACGGTCGTTTTTGAGTGCCTGCTTATTGATCTCCTGCAATAGTTTCAGGCTATCCACCGATTCTATCATAGAAATATACGGCGCAATATATTTCACCTTATTGCTTTGCAGGTGACCGATGAGGTGCCATTGTATATCTTTCGGCAGTTTTTCGTATTTGTCAACCAGTTCCTGTACCATGTTTTCGCCAAACAGGCGCTGGCCTGCATTATAGGCCTCCATAATATCTTCTACGGATTTGGTCTTTGATACAGCAAGTAGTGATACTTTAAGTGCCTTGGTTTCGTTTTTTAAACTTGTGATGTTATCTGCTATGCTCATTAATCGTATTTTTGCACAATTGAACCGCTAAATTACAGAATGCGTAAATATATAATCGTGTTTTTTTCGGGATTGCTTTTGTTGTTTGCATGCAGCAAAACCCCCGGGGAAATTTTAAAGCCGGATGTGATGGCTAATTTGCTTACCGATATCCATCTTACCGATGGCTCGATGATCAATATCCCGCAGATACCCGACAGTATTTATAAATATGGTATGGGTAGTTATCTGCAGGTATTTAAAAAATATAATACCGACTCGGCGCAATTCAGGAAAAGCTATAGATATTATACCTATCACCCGGACGAACTGGTGAATATTTATGATGAAGTTTTAAAGAAACTTACCTTGAAAAGTGACTCGGTAACCGCGCTGATCGCTAAGAATAATAAAGCGCAGATGAAAAAAAATAATCAGGCTAACCCTGCTGGCGGAAAATTTGTACCGCCAAATCCGGCTCATCCGCAACCCGGTCAATTAATGCACCCGCCTTTACCCGCAAAGCCCGGCGTACCTGCAAATAACATTTCGCTTAAGCAACAAATGTTACAAAGAATGCGGGCGCACCGCGACTCCATGATTAAGAAAAACACAAAATAACCCATGCTCTACCCGTCAAATAGTGTTGATAAACTGGGTTTTACCGAAATAAAGGAGCTTATAAAAGCGCATTGCCTGAGTGTTATGGGCCAGCAAATGGTTGATAAGATACAGGTGATGAATAATTACGACCTGATCCGTAAATTCCTGAGCCAGGCCAATGAGTTTAAGAATATATTGGTTAATGACGCTGCGCTCCCTATACAGAATTTTTACGATATAAAAACGCTGGCCAATAAAGCGCGTGTTGAAGGTGTATTTTTGAGCGAAGAAGAATTTTACCAGGTACAGGCATCGTTGAATACCGTTTTTGCGGTGATCGGTTATTTTAATGAACGCGAAGGACAGTATCCAAACCTTGAAGCGCTTTTTGAACATTTGCCGATAGAGAAAGCTATACTGAAAAAGATTGATGCAGTTATCGACCAAAAAGGAAAGATACGGCCGAATGCTTCGCGCGAGTTGATTGAAATTACCAGCGGCATTGCCAAAGCCGAACAGGAAGCCCGCCGGAAGATTGATCAAATATTTAAAAGCGCTTCAGCCAACAACTGGACGGCAGACGGCTCGCTCACCATTCGCGATGGTCGTCTGTGTATTCCTTTACTGGCTGAAAATAAACGCAAGTTGAAAGGCTTTGTACATGATGAATCAGCATCTGGTCAGACGGTTTATATGGAACCCGAAGAAGTTTTTACGCTGAATAACCGTGTGCGTGACCTGGAGTTTGAGCGCAGGCGCGAGATCGTAAAGATATTGACTGCTTTAACCGATGAATTGCGGCCCTATATCCCGCTTTTACTGTCGTACCATGGTTTGCTTACCAAACTCGATTTCGTACGCGCTAAAGCCCTGTTTGCGCTGGATATAGAAGCGGAAATGCCGGCAGTGAATAACAAGCCCGGTATGAAGTTGATAAACGGTCGCCACCCTTTACTTTTCCTCAATTTTAAAAAGGAACATAAAACAGTAGTGCCGCTCAACGTAACGGTGGACGATGTCACGCGCATTGTGGTAGTATCGGGCCCGAATGCCGGCGGTAAGTCTGTTTGTATGAAGACGGTAGGTTTGCTGCAGATGATGCTGCAGGCAGGCTTGCTCATTCCGTGCGATGATAGCAGCGAAATGGGGGTATTTACCAATTTCTTTGTGGATATCGGTGATGACCAATCCATTGAAAGCGACTTGAGTACTTACAGCGCCCATCTTTCAAAAATGAAGGAATTTGTGGAGATGGCCAATGCCAGATCCATTATCCTGATAGATGAGTTTGGTACGGGAACCGACCCGCAATTTGGCGGACCGATAGCCGAGGCGGTGCTGGAATCGCTCAATAATAAAAAAGTAAAAGGAATGGTCACTACACACTATTCCAACCTGAAAATATTCGCCAGCAACACCGAAGGGCTGGAAAACGCTTCCATGCTGTTCAATAATGTTGCGATGCAGCCACTATACATTTTAGAAGTTGGCAAGCCGGGCAGCTCATACGCGTTTGAGATCGCCCAAAAGATAGGATTGCCTAAAATTGTGCTTGAGCTGGCTAAAAGTAAGATCAGCGCCGGGCAAAAGAAAGTTGATACTTTATTAGTAGACTTAGAACGCGAGAAAAAAGAAATTTTCGATACGCGCGTAAAGCTCGACAAACAGCAACGTCAAGTGAACGCCTTACTGGCTGAAAACGAGCAGTTGAAAAGCTACCTGGAAGAGAACAAGAAAACGCTCATTCGTGATGCCAAGCAGGAAGCGAAGAACATCATCCTGAATGCCAATAAGCTGGTAGAAAATACCATCTCCGAAATAAAAAGTGTTAACGCCGATAAGGAACGTACGCGCCAGCTGCGTGACAACCTTTCCCGCGAAGCGGAAAAGAACACCATAAAAGTTGAAGCGCCAAAACCTGTTCCCGATAACGAGATAAAACAAGGCGATTGGGTTAAACTAAACGACTCGGAAACAACGGGACAGGTAATAGAGATCAACCGGGATAATGTGATCATTGCTATTGGCGAATTGCGTACGGTTGCCAAGAAGAATAAAGTGCATAAAGTATCGCGGAAGGAAGTGCCGAAAGAGATACGTCAAAGTTATAATTCGCATACCAGTGATGCTGCCAGCTTTAGTCCGGAAATTGATGTTCGCGGTATGCGTACCGAAGATGCTTTAGCCGCTATAGAACGATTGCTCGACCGTGCGCTGATGATGGGGTTTAACAATCTTAAGGTAATCCATGGGAAAGGTGATGGTATCCTGCGTAAAATGATCCGTCAGTATTTGAAGAAGTATGACCAGGTTGACCGTATGGAGGACGAGCACGCAGACAGGGGTGGGGATGGGATAACTTATGTATATTTAAAATAAGTATTGAGATTAAATATTTTCATTCCATAAGCAAACACATGATCTGAGAGAATGATGGTTTGATATGTGTTAAGGTTCTTAATATCAGATCACTAAAATATTTGTTAATTTAACCGATAGCAAATGAATAATATGAAGCAGTTTTTTATTACGCTAATATTTACATTAACAACGTTATCGGCATTTTCACAACAACCTAAATTTGAAGTAAAATTTTCAGAGCCCCTGGCAGTTTACATATTTGTACAAAACCTTTCGGCTGATGTCCCTGATAACCCATTCAAAACTGAATTTACCAAATCAATATTCTATCAAAAGAAATATCAAGAGTTAATAGCTCAGTTTAACAGTATCAATGTTTCTTACACTTATCAATTTGAAGACTTTCCTTTTTTCTCTAAAATGCCGGGGCGGGTTGACCGGCTGATTAAAAAGAACCTGATCGAGTGTAGTTCTATTGAAGACTTTAAACTGCGCTCAACCGGGCTGATCCCTAATACAGACCTGCTTAAACTGGCTTCAATACTTTCTGAATTTTTACCCATATACAAACAGCTGATCTATGATCCGAATAAGGATAAATTTGAAAGCCAATTAAAATCGTTTTCTGATTATATTAAGTTAAAAGATGTTCCCGGATATTTCAGAATGGGGTTGACATTTTATAACAGTGTGTGGGACAATTCTATTCCCCTAAAAATTGCTTTTTATCCGTTACCCCACTCCAGGGGTTTTACGGCAGAAGCATTTGATAATTATGCAGTGGGCGCTTTACAAACCGATATGAAAAATTATGATGGATTATTAAGCATCATGCTTCACGAAGTTTTTCATATCCTATACGACGAACAATCATTAGCGGTTAAAAGAGATCTGACAAGCTGGTTTAAAAGCAACCCGTCTCCAAATAGTAATTATGCTTACCTGCTTATGAATGAAGCATTAGCAACAGTTTTAGGTAATGGTTATGTATATGGAAAACTAAATGGCCAGATCGATACCACGGATTGGTATAATCAGAAATACATAAACCTGATGGCGAAGAAGATTTATCCGCTTGTATGTGAATATATTTTAGCTAAAAAGCCAATGGATCAGAATTTTGTAAATGAATACGTTAAAATATACCAGGATAATTTTTCAAGCTGGACTAAAGAATTATATAACCTTATGACTTATCGAATTGTCCTTACAGATGATCAAAAAGATTTTAATACAATAGGACAAAATTACCCATACTCTTCCTTTTCAGAATATGAAGAAAATATTTCGCAATCAACAATAGATAAAATTAAAAGTATCCCGGTTACTAAGCTGATCATTGTCTCTAATGAACATGAGAATAAACTTCAACTCATTAAAAGTTCTTTTCCGGAATTAAAAGCCTGGAATTACGAAGCAGATAAAGAGTTTACATACCATTTCTTTTTAGGTGACAAAACACAACTTATCATTATAAATAAATTCACATCGCCAACTATAAACCTCTTAAATAAAACTTTTAACTAAATCTTCATTATTTATGAGATTAAACAGCATTTTATGAAAAGACGAATATTGATCCTGCTATTAATTGCTGGCATTGCTTCTACTGCTGAAGCACAAATTACCGTTAACGCTACCGACCCTCACCTGCATTATATGGGCCGTACATGGACGGATAACGGCGCAGTGGCACTGTCATGGTCGGGCAACTCGGTGGATATTAATTTCACAGGCAGCTCCATCAGCACCACGTTAAAGGATGAAAGTGGTGTAAATACTTATGCTGTGGTATTGGATGGCAATGTAGTGCAGGTATTGCACCCGGATCAAACTAAAAACGATTACAAGCTTGCAGCGGGATTATCCGCAGGCAAACATCATCTTGAATTATTCAAACGCACGGAATGGGCCATGGGCAAAACCTGGTTCTATGGCTTTACGCTGGATAATGGGGCTAAAGTATTGGCGGCCTCGCCGGTGCATAAACGTAAGATAGAATTTTATGGTAACTCCATTACTTGTGGCTACGCGGTGCTGGATACCGAAGGAAAGGACAGGGGCACAGCGCAATACGAGGATGGTTACAATAGTTATGCCGCCATCACTTCCCGTCATTATAATGCGGAGTTCTCGAGCATCTCAAAAAGCGGTATCGGTATTACAGTAAGCTGGTTCCCGATGATTGCCCCGGAAATGTACGACAGGCTCGACGCCAACGACCCCAACAGCAAATGGGATTTCTCAAAATACACGCCGGATGTGGTGGTGATCAACCTCTTCCAAAACGATTCATGGCTGGTAACTATGCCAAACAATGAGCAATTCAAGGCGCGTTTCGGCACAACCCCGCCGACGCCTGAGTTTATTATTAATGCTTACGCCAGCTATGTGAAAAATATCAGGGCAAAATATCCCAAAGCACATATCATCTGCATATTAGGCAGCATGGACGCCACAAAAGCAGGTTCGCCATGGCCGGGTTATATCGATAAGGCGGTGGCTACTTTGCATGATAATAATATCTACACACATTTTATACCTTATAAAAATACTAACGGCCATCCCAGCAAAAAGGAGCAGCAGGATATAGCTGATGATCTGATCGGGTATATGGATAAGACGGTGAAGTGGTAATTATTGTATAGGTAGATATATAAAACCGTCATGCCGAACTTGTTTCAGCACCCCATCAAACAAGTGGTTCGCGTGTATTGCGCATACCAATATATGAGATGCTGAAACAAGTTCAGCACGACGGTTGAGGAGGATTTTACGTCTCAATATGATCCTCAACATCATCCTCGCCAACCTTCTGCTGGTCAGGTAATTCCTGCGGGCCGGGGATGTTTTCCTCATCATCTTCATGATCTTCTTTTCCTTCCCTGTAAGGCGAGGTAGCATCCGGCCTGTCGTTTTCGCCATTGCCGCGCTCCACTTTATCGGGCTTTGGCTCCGTTGAACTTTGTGGTTCGGCTTTGCTGTAATCCGGTGCGCCTTCCTGCTGGGCGGCTTTGAAGTTGGTGTTCTCAGGGTGTTCGTCAGATGGTTCGGTGCGGGCAAAATAGGCGTTGGTGTAACCTGCATTTTGCGACGGGTTGTTCTTGTCATCACCCGATGGCGTTTTGTTTTCCTCGCCGAAATTGCTTCCGCCTATACCTTGTCCTTCAGTTGGGTGAGGGTGGAAATCTCCCTTGCCGAAAAGATAGGTTTTCTCCAGATCTTTTTCTTCTACGCCATCCCCGTCGTCCGCCCGGTATGCATTTGGCTTCGTTTTGGCGGCTTGCTGCTGATCGTCCACGTCAACTGCAATCTTTTTATCATCAAATTCCATAGGTCTTCGTTATTGATATATAAGTAATAGCCCAGACTTTTAATTGTTTTCTTTTTTTCAACCTATAGGTTAAGTGCCATCAACTATGAACTAAAAGCCATATTTTTACCGCACCAATTATACTAATATGAATAAAGTTGTAAGCGGGGCCGACGAGGCCATCCGTGGCATTGCCGATGGCATGACGCTGATGCTTGGCGGTTTCGGTCTGTGTGGGTTACCTGAAAATTGTATTGCCGCTTTGGTAAAAAGCGGTGTAAAAGAGCTTACCTGTATCTCCAACAATGCCGGCGTCGATGATTTTGGCATCGGTCTGATGTTGAAGCAGCGCCAGGTAAAAAAGATGATCTCCTCCTACGTGGGCGAAAATGCAGAATTTGAACGCCAGCTGTTAAGCGGCGAACTGGAAGTTGAATTGATCCCGCAAGGTACATTGGCAACCCGCTGTATGGCTGCAGGTTATGGTATGCCCGCTATATTTACCCCGGCAGGTATTGGCACCGAAGTGGCAATTGGCAAAGAAGTACGCAATTTTAACGGTAAGGATTACCTGATGGAATTGGCTTTCGAAGCGGATTTCGCCATAGTAAAAGCCTGGAAGGGTGATACCATGGGCAACCTCATCTATCGCAATACAGCACGTAATTTTAATGCGGTTATGGCCATGGCGGGGAAGGTGACTATTGCCGAGGTAGAAGAACTGGTTGAGCCGGGCGAACTGGATCCCAACTTTGTTCATACACCGGGTATTTATGTGCACCGGATATTCGAAGGGACGGGATATGAGAAGAGGATTGAACAGCGGACGGTAAGAAAAAAAGATTAACCAGCGTGATTTAAATATTTATTATGCTCGACAAACAAGGCATCGCAAAGCGAATAGCAAGAGAGATAAAGGACGGTTACTATGTTAACCTCGGTATAGGCATACCTACGCTGGTAGCCAATTATATACCCGAAACAATGGATGTGGTTTTACAATCTGAAAACGGGTTGCTGGGCATGGGGCCGTTCCCGTTTGAAGGGGAGGAAGACCCGGATACCATCAATGCGGGGAAGCAAACCATTACCATGCTGCCCGGCTCGTCGATATTCGATTCGGCGATGAGCTTTGGGATGATCCGTGCAAAAAAAGTAAACCTGACCATTCTTGGCGCAATGGAAGTCTCCGAAAATGGCGACATCGCCAATTGGAAGATCCCCGGCAAAATGGTAAAAGGCATGGGCGGCGCAATGGACCTGGTGGCATCGGCAGAGAACATCATCGTAGCAATGCAGCACGTAAACAAGGCAGGTGAATCAAAATTACTGCCCGAATGTACGTTGCCCTTAACCGGTATTAATTGTGTAAAGAAAATAGTGACCGAACTGGCCGTATTGGATGTATTACCTGGGGGCGGTTTTAAACTACTGGAACGTGCGCCGGGTATAAGTGTGGAGGAAATTATAAATGCGACCGCCGGTAAATTGATTATTGAAGGCGATGTGCCGGAGATGGTAATATGATATCAACCAGGTAACAGTTGAGGGAATAAATATTCTATCACCTTAATCACAACACAAAGCAATAGTATTAAGGCAATAAGTATACCTGTCCGTTTGGTTTTAAGTTGGAATGCTATAAGAAAATCATATGCTGTAAAGCCAAAAGCAGTAACCCAGAATTCTTTTATGAACATAAAAAAATCATAATCATAAATCATAGCGCGTATTAATTGTACGAGCATATCCGGGACTGAGCTTATAATGAAACCAATAACGAATAATTTGAGAAGTTTTATTTGTGGCTCTGTTTTTAAAGCAGATTTTAAGGCAATTATCATTAAAGGCAGGTATATACAAAATATCGTAAACCCGTATGTTCTGATCGGAGTACGCGGAATGTATTCGGGTATGTGTATATGAGCGTAAGAAAATAGCCAGGAATCAGCTAATAATAAAATAAAAAGAATCAGGCTGTATTTAATTATGATAATGAGGAAAGGTTTCATGTATCGAATATACCAATGTCCTATAACAAACTTACGAAGTTTTAGAAACTTCGTAAGTTAATGTCCCCATGCTGTATTCTCCGAAAAAAAATGCATCAGGGAAATCCTTTAACACCACGAATTATGGTTCAAACAATCTTACGACAAGCTCAGGATGACATTCGCGTTAGGGATAGTAGTGGAAAGCCCGGAGCGCAGCGAGGACTTGCAACGGATAGCCCGACCCGCAGGGGAACGCCCAAATTCCTTACAACACTTTCGCCCTCAATTCCTTAGAAATATCCTCCGTTACACAAATGATATCCTCGGCAACGTGGCTGTTATTGGTGATCACCTGGTCGCACTCGCCTTTATAGGGCAGCAGGTATTCTTTATAGGCAGGCACTACGTGGTTCATCCATTTATACATCACATCATCATGCGAATAACCGCGTTCCAGCAAGTCGCGTTTAAGGCGGCGTTCCAGGGCGATCTCGTCATCGGCTTCGATAAAGATCTTCAGGTTGAGCTGATCGGCAATTTTTCGGAAATGCAGAATGAAAAGGCCTTCTACAATAAGTATCGGCGCTGGCTTTATTTCTAATATGCGAGGTGTAACACCGGGTTTATTAAACAGGTACTCTGTTTTTTGGATGGAATTCCAGTTGAGCAGTTGATGAATGTCATCTTCAAAATGCTCATGGTCGATAGTATCCGGAAGGTCGAAATTGAACAGCTTATTTTCCTCGGCGGTCATATCGGGTGGCACAGGCTTATAGTAATCGTCCTGCGATACCAAACACACTTCATCCGGGCTGAAATGCTTTAAGAAACACTTTAAAAAAAAGGTTTTGCCCGACCCGCTGCCGCCGGCAATACCGATAATAAAAGGTTTATTCATTCGGGCTTCCGTAGCTGATACTTACTCGAAAACGTTTATCCTGCGCACCGATAGATTCGGCCACATTTTTGGTAACCACAATAACGATGTCCTTATTGTCCTCATTATCAGTGAATTTGCCAACTACCTTTGCATAGGTGGTAAGGTTGGTCATTGGGTTAGTGATCTTTATAACCGTACCGATAGGGGCAGTGCGGTGCAATACCAATTTCTTGTTTGGGTCGAGGCCTGAGCTGTCCATCCAGGTCGCAACGCCTTTTTCATCCTTTTCATACAATCCAAATTTGTTCGAATTAAACTTGTTGGCATTGGCGCTATCTATCGCCGCTACAGGATTGCTCATAGCAGTATTGTCTTGCTTGGCCACAGTTGTCTGCTGCGCAGCAGCGGCAACCTGGGGCTGACCACCCTGGTGCACCTTTATGATCTGGCCAGGCGCAAGGTTAGTAGAAGCAAGACCATTTGTTTGCTGAATATCGGCTACCGTAGTATTAAAGCGTTTGGCAATTGAATACAATGTTTCGCCTGCTGACACTTTATAATCTATAGCATCATTTTGCTGTTGCGGATTAACAGGCGGCTGCTGTGCAGGTGCTTGTTGTACAGGTGCTTGCGGCTGCTGAGCCGGAGGCGTTTGCTGAACCACAGGTTGCTGCGGCGCCGGATTGACAGGTGCCGGGGGAGCAGGTTTCCTTAACGAAGGTGTATTGTATGATGACTCCAGGAAAGGCCTGTCGGTTGGTATTTTTACCACGTTGCCAATGATGAGCGGGGCGTTATTGTTGAATGCGATGATCGCTTTCGGGCTTACGTTATAACGGCGGCCCAGGGAGTAATAATTATCTTTTGGGTCTAATTTATGCAGGATAACCTTTTTACCATTGTTGTTCTCCACCCCGATAGAATCGCGGATAGGACGGGCAAAAACGGTTGTGGTTATGGTGATAAGCAGGGTAACAAAAAGGAGGGTCTTAAATTTCATAGTGAACTGATCTATTGCAATTTATAGTTTTACAATTCTTAATTCTGACTTATTTTTAATATAAACTAAGCGGTTTTTATGCAGTATAAACGACTCGGGTTGTAATTTCTGTATGCCGGTATTCAACAAATCTTTATAAACCTCGCCGACACCATCCATCACAAACAGCCATTGTTGCAATACCCCCGCCTGGATCGAGTGCAAAGATACAATTCTGTAGTTATTGTAATCCAGGTAATGCACACTATTTCCGAATGGCGGCAGAGGTATGGTCAATCCGGCCGGATCGATAACCTGTGGTGCAGTAATATTATTTTTTAGCTCAGCGTGAACGGTCGGCTCGTAGATCCTTGTCGTTGCCCCGGTATGCACATCTGTTAAGTATAGTCTTTTAGGATGGATATGTGTTTCGTACATGATCGGTCCATCAGCGGAAAGCGTTTCAAACGCAAGTGTGTAATTGCTCCACAATGTTTTACCCGTTATGGCATCAATTGCTATAATACCCTTATGCAGCGGCCCGTTTTGTGAGAGGAAATTGTGTAGTAGCAATACCCCATCATACACGGTCTCAATGCCGGTTAACCAACGTTCTTCAGTAGTTAATTCTTTAAAATAAGCTTTGCCGGTATCCAGCCCGATAGATGAAAAACTGACCAGCTTTTCCGTTTCATCGCGCGTTTCTATGCAAATGGTATCTGTCAGCTCATCAATTTCCAAACGCCAGATAACGCCTTTAAATTCTTCGCTGATATATGGTTGATTGATGGCCATCTTTGCAAAGATGACAAATATGCCTAAAGGAGAAAGGTGTTAATTGTAATTTTTCAAGAAGCCATCCATCTGCGCTAACATCCAGCTGAGATCGTCATACATCAGGAAATGCTTGCCCTTATCAGAAAAGACTATCGTTACATTTTTCGCCTTTGCCCATTTATCAGCGTAATCTTTCTCTGCATCGCTTTTTAACCTGTAATCCCAACTCACCCATGAACCCAATACCAGCACCGGCAATTGCAACCGGGCGACACTTAGCCGCATATCGACCGTATCGGCCTCCAGATCCATCAACGCGCCGCTCCTGAAATCGCTTGCTGCATCCCAGATATTTATTTCCTTAAGCCGGTTAGTATCAGTAACCAGTTTCAGAACATAAGGGTCTCCCAGTTTCATCGACGCAGGAGTGTGGTAGAGCGAATCGCGCTTTTTCCAATACGTGGTAGGTTTGTCAACCAGTTTTTCATATTTCACAATGTGGTCATTGATAAGCGAATCCTTATTGAAAGGATTGGTTTGAAGTGATATATCAAATGGGGTACCATCTATATCAATCAGTGGGCCGGTAAGATCCGGCCGTGTAGTAGCGGCCCACGTTGCCAATACGCCGCCAAAGCTAAAACCGACTATCACAGGGCGTTTCAGATGCTCATTGATGATATAGGCTATAATATCGTCACGCTGCTTTTGTAAAAGATGATCGTGAACGCCTGACGGTGGTTGTCCTGCAAATCCGGCAAGTGTTATCACATAGCACTTATAATGATCCTTGTAATGCGCAACCACATCGTTATAGGTATCAGCCGAACCTTTATATCCCGGGATCAATATCATCGGTTTACCATGACCGGTTATCCTTACTCCGAAAGAATATTTTGCTTGACCTGCAACGGACAATGGCCTGGAACCAGCCAGGCAAAATATGAGTAATAAGGCTAAAGCTATTTTCATAAGGGGTTAATTTTCAACCAAATTATGAAAATAATATGTGATTTTTTAAATAGAAACTATCCGCTCCAGCAGCATATGAATATACTTATCAACCGTTTTCCCGGGATCTTTGCTGAACTGATGTGTTACCCGGTTGGCCAATATCACATTAAATGAAACAGGCCGATGGCCTAATGTATCGGCCAGGCCATAAATGCCGGCAGTCTCCATCTCAAGGTTTGTGATCTTCCGCCCATGATAATTGAAGCTTGAAAATGAATCGAGCAGCCCGGGAAAAGGCAGCTCGCCCCTAAGCATCCGTCCCTGCGGGGCATAAAAGCCGGGAGCTGTCATGGTTATGCCTTGTCGGATGCCTTTTGCAAGATCAACCAACAATTTTTCATCAGCTGTTGCAACGTAAGCATCGCATTTCAGGTCAGATGGCAATGCTTCAGCCAATGCAGCCAGCAATCCTTCATCATCCGGCCTGGCCGATTGCATATAGAAATGCATAATAGGATCAAGTCCAAATGCTGCCGATGAAACAAGCAAACTGTCTACTTCAATATCCTCCTGTATAGCCCCGGAAGTGCCAATCCGGATAAAGCTTAAGCTTCGCGGATGGGGCAGGGGAAGACGTGTTTTTAAGTCGATATTGATCAGCGCATCCAGCTCATTCAGCACAATATCCACATTGCCTGTGCCTATGCCTGTCGAAATTACAGTAAGGCGTTTATTGCCGATGGCGCCGGCATGTGTGATAAACTCACGTTTGCCTTTTTTGCATTCAATATGGTCAAAATACTTACTGATCTGCGGTACACGGTCGGCATCGCCTACGGTAATTACCGTGTCGGCAACATCTTCGGGCAGCAGTTTAATATGGTAAGCGCTGCCGTCGGGGTTTAAAATGAGGTCCGTTTCGCCGATGTGTTTCATAAGAATTGACGGAACAAATGTATTAAAATAAAAAAGCTGCCATAAAGCAACTCGTCCTAATTGTAATGTAGCGGTTTAAAACCGTCATTAAATTCCACTAAATGTATCAAAAATGGTTAAAATCGATTCATTTTTGGTGGTATTACATTTAGCTAGAATTGATGTTTTTTATTTGTATATAGCATTGATTTTCAATAGGATAAATTTTATAACACTGTAGCAAAGTGTAGCGTTTCCGTAGCGTTTTGCTGTGTGTTTTGTAGCTGAAACGCTACACGGGCTACACCTGCCTGCAAGGCTGGCAAAAATAGCCTCAACGAAGTGTTCAAATGTTTTGTTAATGATGAGGCCTGATACAAGCCAGAGGAGGAAAAGTACGGCAGATCTACCGCCAGTTATCCTGCTTATGAAAAACTTTTAGTGAGCGGCTCTTGGCATCATTTCCGCGAAACGAGAATAACCAGCTTATCATTATCCCAACCACAGGCGCCATCAAACAGATCAAAGCTTTTTCCATCACAAAGGGTATTAATGTAGTTGGTGTTTTACGGGAAGGGTAACGGTTATGTTACATTGTGCTGAACTTATTAATGTCACACTACTTCGGGGGGCCGAGATGTTAATGCTCAAAAATATTAAGATAATATTCTCAATAAATATTATCTTAATCGCTTGAAGATAAATAATATATCTCTCTGATACCGTCGTATATCATAACAGATCAACCGCTTGCATGTGCCGGAGGCAAAAATGTATAAGCGGATATTAGCGGCAATTAAAAAAATGTAATATGAAACGCAGTAATCATTATTTTATATTCAACTGGGTGTTTATAACTGGCTTATTAGTGTTAGCCCTTAACGACCATTATCTCAAACAGCATTACCATAACTGGCTTACCGGGAAACTATCGGACTTTGCAGGATTGCTGATCTTCCCGATGTTTTTGCAATTTGTGTTTCCAAGGCTATCCGGCTGGTCGGTTATATTGACCGGGCTCCTGTTTATTTTTTGGAAGTTACCCATTTCATCAGGTTTTATCCATTTCTATAACACATTCACCCTCATTCCCATCAGCAGGACCCTGGACTACAGCGATTACATTGCATTGGCCGTTCTGCCATTAACATGGTATTTAATGCGGCATATTCACCGCTATGGGGTTAAAACTGAATTGCCTGTTTTGCTTCGGTATGCAGCACTCATACCTGTAGCGCTCATATTTATGGCCACCGGGCCGTCGGTCAAACAATCCATGCTGCCCGGCGGAGATGTCCATATCGGTAAATATTACCAATTAAAAGTGTCCGAAGAGCAGGCGCTGGCCAGGTTAAGAGCGAAAGGATACCATATCGCGACTGATACTTCCAAACCGGGTTATCTTAGGGGCGCAGAAGGTTATATTATTAAAGATCTTGTTTTAGACGGCGGCAAAGACACCGTTGAATGGCTGCAATTCGCTTTTTTAAGCACCCGTAACAAGCCGCTGTTATTGATCAATAACATTAAACTCAGGCCGGGTGATAAAAATAAAGACTTAAGGATTTTAAAGAAATGCTACCGCCAACTGATTAAAGCGGATATTGTAGAGGGTGTGGAGTAGTATTTATGCCGCCTCAGCTGTATTGGCCGTCTCCGCGGTTAATGCTTTTTCAGTATGAAGCGGTACGGCCATGTTTGCACGGGTTAGTACGTAATAAACCCCGGCAAGCATTGCAGCATATATGGCAACCATTTCCAGGTAACCGGTAAAAGAAAATACTACGTGGGCACGCACATTGGTTGGGTGCAACACCATGTTGGTTACCCATTGCGGAAATGCCCAGGGTACAAAAGAGATGGTTATCGTCCAAAGCGCAACGATCACTGCTAAACTTGCCAGCCGGTGGCGAAGAGGCTTAAGCCACAGCAATTGCGGCAACACACCAAAAGCAAGAGGCCAGGCGAGAAAAGTCATCCAAAACCGGGTCGAGGCTGAACTCATGTGGATCTGCAGCACGTCGATGCCTGTTTTTAAAAGATAAACGGATGATCCGAAGAGCAATAGATTGCGCATAGCGTCTATGATCACCGGTTTGCTGTTAAGCTCCAGTCGTAATAGTTGAACTACCAATAATGCAGCTGTCAAGCCCCAGGTTCCAGCAAAGATTGCGTTTATTATAAGTGCCATATATATTCTCCCACATAATATGTTCAATAATGAGGCCACAAAGTTTTATAGGGGGTAAAGGGTGAAGGCTGTATGCATTTATCTACAAGTTGGGGAGAAACTCCCCGACTTTTTAGCATCGCGCGGATATAAAGCACGGGGTGATAGCTAAATACTTAAGATGGTAACACGATCCATAGGTTATCATCATCTCTACCATTTTTTGTCCCCGCAGGGTCTCTCGCAGAGGACCCTGCGCACGATGCCAGTTAAATAACGAAAAGTATATTTTTTTATATGGCGATCCGAACCAAACACCAGATGACAGGGAACCTGTAGTTCATTACCTTTATCCCCTCAAGTTTTTTGTCCCCGCAGGGTCTCTCGCAGAGGACCCTGCGCACGATGACAGTTAAATAACGAAAAGTAATATATTTATTGAATTGCTATCCTAACGAAGCACCGGATAACAGAGGGCTCGTAGTTCATTACTTTTTCCTATTACAGTTTCTCTCCCCGTCCGTTTGGTTTGCAATTTTCTAACCATACTAAATCCGTTCGCAGGGTCCTCTGCGAGAGACCCTGCGGGGACATTGAAGAGACCCTGCGAGGACGTTAAAGTTTAAACTTCTTTCCATACTAAATCCGTTCGCAGGGTCCTCTGCGAGAGACCCTGCGAGGACGTTAACAATCCATGGCTTACTCTTATCATCTTTACCATTTCCTTTTACTAATCCTACGTCTCAATCTTAAAAAAGAAAATAATATACCAACAAGCAGGGCATAAGCTATTCCGGATTGTCTTTCAAACGTTAAGATACCATCTGCTACTACTATTGCAGCTAAAAAAATCAACACAAATAAGCCTTTTAATAACTGCTTCTTAAGTTTTTTCCTCCTTTGCTGCTTTTTCCAGTTTTTTACAAAAGCTTCATGTGCAGCCTGTTGCTCAATTTCTTTTTGCTTTAAAACTTCTTCTGCTTTGGCGTTTATTGCAGGCCATTGATCATAATTTTGGAGATTAAATTCCTCATATGTACACAGAAACCAGAAAATTTCAACGCGTAATTCCATCGGGTCGGACGTAAAATAAATTTCATATTCGTCAAAAGAATAAATATTGTTTAACTCAAAGGTCGTCAGTTCATTAAAAGACCATAAGGAGCCTATTAGCTTTGCTGCATATTCTGAGCTTATATTGCCTGCATCATTTACTATCTGCTTGTGCAAAAGCCCAAAAAGCACTCTTACAATTAATACATTATTCGTATAAGAAGCATATTGATCAATTATCCCGGGCAAATCCTTTACGCTGCCCAAAGACAGCTCAATGAAAAAATAATCCGGTTCTTCAGAATTCGTAATAATGTCGTCAGCCCAGCCAGTGACATCGTTTTTTGAAACCAATCCACGTTTCAGGCCTTCCCTGAAAACCTCAAGCAGGAGTGTGAAATCTTCCGGGTTAGGTGATAGCATAATTAAATGTTAAAGTACGAATATTTCGATAACCTTCATTCAACTCTGGCGTGGGTATAGAATGTATTGCAGGCTGTGCCCATTCACAACATTACCAATTTCCCCCAAAAATACCCACATTTGAAAAATGCAGCGTAAAAGAGAATGGATCATCAAAAACCTGATGATCGTTATTGTTATTGGCTTTATCGCGTTAACCATCCTTGTTTTATTGGATCCGCTTCCCAATATCGATAAGGAATTCTCGGCAGAGGTACAGGAACATTCCAACCCATTGCTCGATACCATTATGCGGGCGTTAAGTTGGGCGGGTTATACGCCAAACTCAACGTATGTAGTCGCCGGGGTCATCATCATTTTCCTGCTTTGCCGTTATTGGCGCGAGGCTTTATTTACGCTGCTGTCTGCACTATCGGCGTTGGTCAGCACCATCGTAAAGCTGCTGGTTAACAGGCCGCGACCAGGTGCCCCATTAGTGCATGTATTGGAGAAAACGGAACAGCAAAGCTTCCCCAGCGGGCATGTCATCTTTTACACAGCATTTTTCGGGTTTATCATCGTGGTGATGCACCGCAGGAGGGAGATCCCTAAATTTCTGCGGTTGCTGATCAGCAGTATTTGCCTGTTGCTGATCTTGTTGATACCGTTATCGCGGATTTATATGGGCGCACACTGGTTCAGCGATGTTACCGCGGGTAGCTTACTGGGGATGATCTGTTTGTATGTGCTGGGATATTTCTATCTGAAGAAATGAGCCTATATGATTCCTTTGTCTTATATTTGCCCTTAAAGTTCCCGTAGTTCAATGGATAGAATTGCTGATTCCGGTTCAGTTGATATGAGTTCGAATCTCGTCGGGAACACTTTAGAAAGCTGCCAACCGGTGGCTTTTTTTATATCAGGAGCATTCTTATACACCTCCCCTAAAAGAGTTCCCCGTTTCTCGTAAACATCACCGGGGAAATTTCAAACCGCTTGTCACACTGGTGTGACTTATTTTGAAAAAAATTTGCGTTGAATATTAATGTTTATATGTTTGTATTATTGTAACCAATTTATTACGAAAGCTTTCCTGGACAATCTGACAAGGTTGCATAATATATTCGAAATTGCAATCGATTGCAATATATAAAGTAAGGACTATTAACGGTTGTTGTAAACATTTATGGGGCACTTGTACGAAACGGATGAGAAAGAATTATTACTCCTTATTTCAAAGGGGGATAGGGCTGCCTTTTCTTTTCTATACAATCGTTACGGTAACAACCTGCTCCGTTTTGTTTCCAGCTTTTGTTTCTCAAAAGAAGTTAGCGAAGAAATAGTGCAGGACCTGTTTGTGAAGATCTGGTCTCAACGGGAAGACATTATTTACGTCACCGCTATAAAGCCATACCTGTACCGTTCTGCAAAAAACCTGCTGCTTAACTATGTGCGCACTTTGCAGAAAGAAGCCCGTGTGCTTGAAGTGATCAGGGCCGATGCTTTGCAAACTACCAATCATATTGAGGACGAGGTAATTTATAACGAATATTACGGCATTGCGCAAACAGCTATCGATCTTTTACCCGTTAAACGGAAAATGATATTCAAAATGCGGCATGACGATGACCTCTCGTTGGATGAAATATCCGAGCGGTTATCGATCTCGAAATCTGTAGTTAAAAAACAGCTTTATTCCGGTATGCATTTCGTGCGGGAGTATTTGAATAAGCGTGGCGATATTGCCACTTTATTTATCGGCATCCTGTTGTATCTCAAGCGCTAAAAATATTTTTTCAGCGAGGGGTCCTTTCGCTTTCGGGGTGTGTCTCACGTATATATGAGGCCATATACACCCGAAGAATACCTAAAAAAACTTCAAAACAATAAACTCACCGACAACGATAAGCAGCGTTTTTCGGAATGGATGGGTCATGCTGATGCTGCGGAGGTTGAAGCGATCATGGAAAAGATCGCATCGCACTTCGAAACGCAGGAAGATGAAGGCGCTATTCCATCGTCAGTAAGCGATGCAATAGAGCAGCGGATTGATGAAACCCAAACCCATGCACCGAAGATCCGTACACTGATCAAACGCAGTCTTACAGCCGCCGCCGCAGTTGCCGCTATTTTTCTTACTTACCATTTCCTTATTACCAAACCGGTTGTAAAGCCTGCTAACACAGTCGCCAGATCAATAAAGATCGTTCCTGGCGGCAATAAGGCTGTGCTTACCCTTGGCAATGGCAAGTCGATAGTATTGGACGACGCCAAAAATGGGGTACTGGCCAACCAGGGCAAGACAAAAGTTGTGAAAACAGGGAATGGCCGGGTTATTTATGCAGGTGATGCGCAGAGTACCGCCGGCAGCGATGTTTTAACCTTCAACACCATCTCCACACCACGCGGCGGGCAATATCAATTGGAGCTTCCCGATGGCAGTAAAGTATGGCTTAACGCGGCCTCGTCATTACGCTACCCCGTACATTTCGGTCCCGGCGACAGGCGGGTTGAGCTGACGGGCGAGGCTTATTTTGAAGTAGCGAAAGACAAAGCGCACCCATTTAAGGTAAGCGTGAACAATATGGAAGTACGCGTATTGGGTACGCATTTCAATATTATGGCTTATAATGATGAAGAAGCTACAAAAACTACATTGCTTGAAGGATCGGTGCAGGTTACGCAGGGTGCAAACCAGCGTATAATTGTTCCGGGCGAGCAGGCTGTTGTGGGTAAAGGCATTGAGGTGATAAAAGTTAACGCCCAGGAATCCATAGAATGGAAGAACGGCAAATTTAATTTCGCACATGAGCATCTTCCGGAGATCATGCGCAAAATAGCACGCTGGTATGATGTAGATATCGCCTATGATGGCAAGCCGACAGGCTTAACGTTTGTTGGCACGCTTCCACGCACAGAAAATATTACCGATGTATTAAAATATCTTGAATTAACCGGATTAGTACACTTTAAGATCACTGAAAGGAGGGTTGTCGTTATGCAATAACATTTACGCATAGCGGTTACCCGGAAAAAAAGAACCAGGCAGCGCGGCAACGCTGGCCTGGTCAAACGTTCGGGTACTTAAACCGCTAAAATCTTCTTGATCAATTTATTCCAATTTAAACCCAAACATTCAAATGTATGAAATTTTATTTTCACACGGGGTACAAGCCTTTCGCGCGTATTCCTAAACTTTTATTGGTAATGAAGCTTACCATTTTACTTCTTATTACAGCATTTCTCCAGGTATCCCAGGCAACGCTTGCCCAGCGGGTAAGCTATAAGGGTACCAATGTTGCTATTGAGAATGTGTTCGAAGTAATTCAAAATCAAACCCAGTATAAAATATTATATGCTGAGGAAATGGTTTCCACCGTTGGTAACATCACCGTAAACTTTAAAAATGCAAGCGTGGAGGAGGTATTAAATACCTGCTTTAAAGACAAGCCGCTCGCTTATACTATTTCCAACGATATTATTGTTATCAAGGCCCGTTCAGAAGTTTCCGAAAAAAAGGAGCAGCAACCCGTCACCATCACGGGTAAGGTAACCGACTCGAAAGGTGAGCCATTGGCAGGCGTAAACATTGCGCTAAAGGGAACGACCACAGGCACAACCACTGATGTGAACGGCAATTACCATTTGACCTTACCCGACGGCAAGGCAACTTTGGTATTCACCTTTGTTGGTTTCTTAACGCAGGAAGTTACGGTAAAGGACGGCGCCACTTCAATCAATATAAAAATGTCTGAAGAACCGCAGGGCCTTAACGAGGTAACGGTTGTAGGTTACGGTACGCAAAAGAAAACCTCCCTTACCGCTGCGGTAAGCGCTGTAAAAGGCAGCGAACTGGCACAGGCGCCTGTAGAAAATATCACAGATGCATTAGCCGGCAGGGTGTCCGGTATCACAGCAAGGCCAAACGGCGGTTCACCGGGCCAGGATAATCCCGACATTTATGTACGTGGTGTAGGGACAACCGGTAACAGCGCTGCCCTGATAGTTGTTGACGGTGTGATCCGCAATAACATCAGCCAGATAGACCCGAACGACATCGACAACGTTTCTATTTTGAAAGATGCGGCGGCAGTTGCTCCTTACGGTTTAGGCGGTGCTAACGGTGTTATCCTCATTACTACCAAGCATGGTAAAACAGGCGCGCCAAAACTTACTTTAAACACGTATTACGGCTTTCAGCGCCCGACCTATCCGCAACACATGCTGGATGCCCAGGACTACATGACCTTAAAAAATGAGGCCGATGTAAACTCGGGGCTTCAACCGGAATTTGCGCAAACCCTTATAGATAATTATAACTCACTGCATGCGCAGAACTCCGATCAATATCCGAACAGCAATGCAGAAACAGAGCTGATGCATCTAAACCAGCCGCTTCAAAACTACAATGTTCAGCTTTCCGGCGGTACCGACAGGATTCAGTACTATGTAGGTTTAAATTTCTTCAGGCAGGATGGTATTTACAGCCCGTTGTATTATAACAGGTACAACTATAATGCAATGTTGGATATTAAAGCCACTAATACAACTACCATTACCATTGCACTGAACAATGCTGTAGAGAAAAATCAAACTGCGCCAGATCCGGTAGCAATTTCCTATATCCCAACCGCTGCAATTTATTATAGCAATGGTGCGCCCGGCCAATCAGGCGGAGCCTCTCCGGGCGGTGACCTGGCAAGCGGCAGCTATGCGCGTACAAACAGGAATACAGCATTAAATACCTTATCGGTTGAGCAGCAGCTTCCTTTTGTAAAAGGGTTGAGCATTAAAGCCCAGTTTGCATATGACCCAACGTACCAGACTGATAAAGACTGGACACGCCCAAGTTATTACGACACCTATACTGCATCCACAAAAACGTTTACCCAGCTTTTTGAGGGCGACGGTTCTACAACGCTGTACCAGGACTTTTTTAAAACGGAGAACTTTACTTACCAGGGATATATCAACTATCACAACACCTTTGGTAAAAACGAGCTGACAGGTTTAGTGGTTGCAGAAGCCAGGAATGGTATCGCCAGCAATTTTTCTGCTCAGCGTAAAGGTTTTAATGTTGATATAGATGAGCTTAACCTTGGTACATCAGATAAAGATAATTTCGATAATGGCGGGTCGGCAAGTACCAGCAGCCAGGTTGGCTACGTATACCGTTTAGATTACGCTTATGCAGGCAAATACATGCTGGAAGCTACCGGTAGGTATGACGGTCACTATTATTTCGCGCCCGACAAACGTTATGCTTACTTCCCGGCATTTTCTGCCGGCTGGCGCATGTCTGAAGAGAAATTCATTAAAGACAATGCACCATGGATAGATAACCTGAAACTGCGCGGATCATGGGGCATGTCAGGTAATCTCGCAGGCGGGCCTTATCAATACTTGTCAAATTACAGTTTGCAAGGTAACGAATATGCCTTTGGCACCGGTAGCCTTGTCCAGGGATCATACCAGGGACAGGAGTCTAACCCGAACATTACCTGGGAAAAATCAACAAAGACTGATGTTGGTTTTGATGCTTCCTTCTGGAAGAGCCTGTTAACTGTAGAAGCAGATTACTTTTATGAAAAAAGGACTGATATGTTACTTCAGCCGTCTGTCACAGTACCATTGGAATATGGTATTCCTTTGGCCCAGGAAAATGCCGGTATAATGAGTAACCACGGCTTTGAAGTTACATTAGGTACAAACCATAAGTTTGATAATGGGCTGTCTTTAAATGCATCAGGCAATTTTAGCTTTGCACGTAACAAACTGTTACAGGTTTTTGAAACCGATGCTACCCGCGATAATCCGAACCGCAGCCGCACAGGCAGGGAGTATGGCACGCCGTTCGGTTACGAAGCTATCGGCTTGTTTAAAACCTCGGACGATAAAAACGGCGATGGTGTTATCGACGCAAAAGATGGTTACAACATCACCCAATTCGGTACACTGCATCCGGGCGATGTTAAATATGCCGACCTTAACCATGATGGTAAGATCGACGACAACGACGAGATTGCCGATGGTTACCCAACTGTGCCCGAAATAACTTACGGCCTTAACCTGAACGCTGCATACAAAGGCTTTGATCTGACCTTGTTTTTTGAAGGCGCTGCACATTCAAGCTTAAATATACAGGGTTATCAGACTGTTCCTTTCAGGATCAATAACACCAATACATCTTATGAGTATTTTGATAACATGTGGACGCCACAAAATCAGAATGCAAAATATCCTGTAGCCTATGCATCAAAAAACACCAATAACACCACCAACCCTATCAATGGTGATGGCTTTGGGCCGTTTTCTTCATCGTTGTGGATGGCCAGCACCAGTTTTGTACGTTTAAAAACTGCATCCCTGGGCTATACCATTCCGAGCAAGATCACCAAACGTATTGGAATAAGCGCTTTAAGGGTATATGCCACCGGCCAGAATATGTTCACACTCAGTCCGCTGAAATTCGAGGACCCGGAAACGGGCTACACAAGCAGGGAAGAATCATACCCGGTTGAAAAAGCATTCATTTTTGGTATTAGCGCAACCTTTTAATCCTAAATGTATTAAGACATGAAAAAAATTATAAACTTTCCGAATTTACGGTGGCTGATCCCGGCAATAGCACTGCTGGCAGTTGCATCGTGCAAAAAATACCTTGACAATACGCCCCAGGATTCTATTTCTTCTGATACGCAGTGGAGCAATGAATCGAGTGCGGATCTTTTCCTTAATGATGTGTATTACCAGATCAGTAACCTGAACGATACGCCCGACCCATTGGATAGCTATACCGACGACAATGATGGCGGCCCATACTGGAAATCATGGCGCTGGAAACAGGGCATTATAGGCCCGGGTGTTGAAGACGGTACGCCACAGGAAAATGACGGCGACGCAGCCGACTACGAAGATTGGGGAGCAACGTATACCAAGATAAGAAAAGCCAACACTTTTATTCAACAGGTTAACGCACACCCAGGCACCCTGTCAGTGGGATACAGAAACAAACGTATAGACGAAGCCCGTTACCTGCGTGCATTTTTCTATGCCTATTTGTGGATGCACGTTGGCGGCCTGCCTATTATCACCGAGCCGCAGGACAGGACTACCGATACACAGGCTGAACTGTATAAGCCTCGCACTACCTTTGAGGAGACCTTCAATTTTATTGATGCCTCTTTGGATACGGTAATTAAAGACGGCTTTCTTGCCGCAAAATATGGTCACGGCGATGCCGATGCAGGTCGTGCTACACTTGGTGCAGCTTTAGCGCTGAAAGGATGGATAGAGCTTTACGCTGCCAGCCCGTCTTTTAATACAGGTACGCCGGTAGTTGGTGCAGATCCCAACCACTTCTTTAGCTTTACAAGTTTTGATGCATCAAGATACACCAAAGCCGCTGCAACCAACAAGCAATTTATTACCCAGTTTGGCGGCACTTATTCTTTATTCCCCGACCTGACCCAACTTTGGACACAGGAGAATGAATACAACAGCGAGGTAATATGGGACAGGCAAACTGTAGGCAACCTGCCTAACGGCCCGAGAATAGGCAGCGATTATGACCTCTTCGGCGGCCCGGTTTACATATTAGGCCAATACTATACCTGGGGCAACTATGACCCTACGCAGGAACTGGTTGACCAGTTCAGAATGAGCAACGGCTTACCTATCAGCGATCCAAATTCGGGTTATGATCCGCAGCATCCGTATGTGAACCGCGAACAACGGTTTTATGACTGGATAGTGTATGACGGCGCCCCATACAAACAAAACTGGATGTCAAGGGCCGATACTATTTATACCCGCATTGATAAAGTTCACCCTTCATTAAATGAGATCGATTTCGGCTCTTCAGACGTTGGAAATACAGCCTATTATTTCAAAAAGCGTCTTGATCCTGATGTAGTACCTGCAGGTAACCGCAGCGATGGACAGAACTATGTTTTCTTCCGCTATGCTGAGATCTTGTTAAACTATGCCGAGGCGCAGAACGAATCTGCAGGCCCCGACGGAAGTGTTTATCAGGCGATAGACCAAGTTAGGACACGTGCCAAATTGCCAACATTGGAGGCAACTTATCCTGGTGGCCTTACACAAGCTGCAATGCGTACCGTGATCCAAAACGAGCGCCGGGTGGAGTTGTGCTTTGAGAACAAACGTTATTATGATATCATCCGCTGGGGAACTGCGATGACTGTAATGAACGCAGATCATCATGGTATGAAGATCACCAACTCTTCGCCGACCGATGATAAGGGTGTATGGCAATATACGCCGGTTGCGTTGGGTCATCCGCATGTATTTTTACAAAAGATGTACTTGAACCCTATACCACAGCCGGTAATAGATCAGAATCCTAACATTAAACAAAACCCTAATTACTAAATTGCAATGCCGGTG
>Ga0206937_10005_pt1 | contig 32909 bp, 35 predicted proteins | sample Alteio_BWOrgHeat_11_FD_152923 | JGI IMG/M metagenome (GOLD analysis project Ga0206937, IMG submission 152923) | Enriched cells from forest soil in Barre Woods Harvard Forest LTER site, Petersham, Massachusetts, United States -... | ecosystem: Environmental > Terrestrial > Soil > Temperate forest >... | reverse complement strand
TATTGTAGGGTGGCGGAATGTGTTTATTTGCAAATGCGGCCAATTGGGTGTTGAACTGCTTTTCGTTCATACCAGCTGGTATTGCAATTTATCAGCGAAACGTTCATCATTACTTTATTTGCTGTAGCCATCGCTTTCGTTATCGCCGTGTTGGTTTTACCGATGCTTAATGGCCTGCTCGAGTTAAAGCTAAGCAGGCATTTGCTGTTTGGCCCCATGGTGTTATTGTTTTTAACCGGCGTGGTGGTTGGTGTTACGCTGCTGGCCGGTTTCTACCCGGCGCTGGTGCTGTCGGGCTTTAACCCTATTGAGGCCTTAAAAAATAAGATCAAAGCAGGCCGTTCCAGCGGGATATCCCTGCGCCGGGTGTTGGTAGTGGCCCAGTTCTGCATCGCTCAGTTCCTGGTCATCGGTACTTTGGTGCTTATTTCCCAGATGAATTATTTTAAAAACAAATCGCTGGGGTTCAATAAGGACGCGGTTATTACTGTTCCATTTCCCGGCGACAGCAGCAGCAGGACACGGATCAATGCCCTGAAAGATCAGCTTTTACAACAAGCGGGGATCAAGGGTGTGAGCATTAGCCTGTATGGCCCGGCGGATGAAAGCGGCTGGCACAGTGACTTTGAATTCAATAATTCAACCAAGCCGGTTGACTTTGGTGCGAGCCTGAAATGGGCCGACCCTGAATATTTCAAGCTGTATGATATCCATTTTGTAGCCGGCGGGCCCTACAAGGGCACCGATACGATCTCAGGGTATGTTGTTAACGAGACGCTGATCCATAAACTCGGTATCACCGACCCAAAGCAAGCCATTGGCAAATACATTATGTTATGGAAGAACAAGAGTTTGAACGCGCAGATCACCGGTGTGGTCAAAGACTTTAACGCGGGTTCGCTCAAAGACGCTATCCCGCCGGTACTAATGGCGCCCTGGAAGCAATTTTACGCAAAATTGAATATCAAGATCGAGCCCAGGAACGCGCACCAGACACTGACAACGGTTGAAACCCTTTGGAACAAGACCTTCCCGGAAGGCGTATATGAGTACCAGTTCCTGGACAAAACCATCGCTGATTTTTATAAAAGTGAAAACGAATTGTCCTCGCTATATAAAATATTTGCAGGGATCGCGCTGTTTATTTCCAGCCTGGGCTTATATGGCCTGGTATCGTTTATGGCGGTACAGCGTATTAAAGAAGTCGGCATTCGTAAGACATTAGGCGCTTCCGTAGGGCAAATCGTCTATTTATTTTCAAAAGAATTTACCATCCTCATTGTCATCGCGTTTGCCATATCAGCCCCAATTGGCTTTTATTTTATGCATGGATGGTTAGAAGGGTTCACTTACAGAATTACGATAGGGCCCGGAATATTTTGTTTGTCGATCATTTTATCTTTAGCGATAGCATGGTTAGCAGTAGGGTACAAGGCTGTCAGGGCCGCACTCACTAATCCTGTAAAAAGTTTGAGGAGTGAATAGCAAGTAAAGAATTTTTGTCATTTTCAGGAATAATGTATTAACATTTTCGACAGCGTTTCCAAAGAATGGAGCGTTCACAATGTCTCGTCCTGAAATAGGTTTACTTAATGTGTAAACCTATTTCAGGACGAGACAGATTAAACACCCATGTTGACCGTGATTTCTTATTGTGCTGGCGAACGTCTCCGAGCTATTCCCACCATTTTCGGCTTTCCTCAGCTACAGCAGTTTTATAAGGGTCAGAATTGTCGTTGCCCCCCATAACTTTCATGTAAGTTTCCCATCCGTGTTTTACATAATCATCCGAAACCATAAACTCCGAAGCGCCCAGGTCCAGGCCGTCGCTATCGGGCACCCTGAAATCACCCCAAACACATTTCTTTGTAAAATAAGCAAAGTAACTATTCCAACGGCCGGTAAACTGGTTATTGCTAAAATTGTCCTGGTTTTTTCCGAGTGCGTTATAATGGATTTTATTTTTTCTGTCGATAAGCCACCTGCTTGTCAGCTTTCCTTTTATCAGGCCGGCAGCATGTACCGCGCTATCCTGGTGTAGTTCAACCTGGCAAACAACATCGCCTAACATATATTTATCATCAAAATAAAGCGATGGGTCGTAAGAGGCTTTTTGAACAAGTATGGTTCCGTTAAATTTTAATACATCATTTTTTATCCGCGTTTTGCCGGTTACATGATACAGGTAAGAGTTGGTTTTATCTTTCCATACACTAAGATAGTGAATATAAAAACGCTGCCTTTCCACTCCATCTATATAACCTAATGGTTCCGGAAAATCTACGTCTTTCGTGCTGTCATCATCAGGCCTGTACAGTTTGTCTGACCGCCACAAAGTGGAGAGATCGTAACTGCTTATCTGCTTGTAAAAGTTTTTGGGGTAGTCCTGTGCCTTTGCGGTACAGGCTATGAACAATAAGGTAATATTGAAAAAGAGGATATAAAGTTTTCTCATTCTGCTGCAACGTTTTCAATTCCGATTTATGATAAACGGCCTCGTTTATAACAAAAAAGTTATCTTTTATTAGTGAAAGCCTTAGCTGGTTAACCTGAAAAGGGCATGACATTCGCCATACCCTTTTCTATCTTTTTGCTTTCAGCTTTCGCCTTTTAGCTTCTTAATACCTGTAGTACTCCGGCTTAAACGGACCTGCAACCGGTACGCCGATATAATCAGCCTGGTTTTGGTCGAGTTCTTCCAGCTCAACGCCAATTTTGGCTAAGTGCAAACGCGCAACTTTTTCGTCGAGGTGTTTTGGGAGGGTATAAACCTGGTTTTCGTATTTCTCGCCATGCAGCCAAAGCTCTAATTGGGCCAGCGTTTGATTGGTGAACGAGTTACTCATTACAAAGCTTGGGTGACCGGTAGCACAACCCAGGTTTACCAAACGGCCTTCAGCCAATACGATAATATCTTTGCCATCTACGGTATATTTATCCACCTGTGGCTTGATCTCGATCTTGGTATCGCCATAAGCGCCGTTCAACCAGGCCATATCGATCTCATTATCGAAGTGGCCGATGTTACAAACGATGGCTTTATCTTTCAATGCACGGAAATGTTTTTCGCGTACAATATCGCAGTTACCGGTAGCGGTTACCACGATGTCGGCCTCAGGGATAGCTGTAGAAAGTTTCTTCACCTCAAAACCTTCCATAGCAGCCTGCAATGCGCAGATCGGGTCGATCTCGGTAACGATAACACGTACACCTGCATTGCGCAGTGAATCGGCAGAACCTTTACCTACGTCGCCATAACCGCAAACAACAGCCACTTTACCAGCCATCATTACGTCGGTAGCACGGCGGATAGCATCCACCAATGATTCGCGGCAGCCATATTTATTATCGAATTTCGATTTGGTAACCGAGTCGTTCACGTTGATGGCAGGCATTGGCAAAGTGCCGGCTTTAACACGCTCGTATAAGCGGTGTACGCCTGTAGTAGTTTCTTCAGAAAGGCCTTTTATACCTGCAACCAGTTCAGGGAACCTGTCCAATACCATATTGGTCAAATCGCCGCCGTCGTCCAGTATCATATTCAATGGCTGGCGGTCTTCGCCAAAAAATAAGGTTTGCTCAATGCACCAGTCGAACTCTTCGGCGTTCATGCCCTTCCAGGCGTAAACAGAAGTACCGGCAGCAGCGATGGCAGCAGCGGCATGGTCCTGGGTCGAGAATATATTACAGCTGCTCCAGGTAACATCGGCGCCCAGCGCTTGTAAAGTTTCAATTAAAACGGCAGTTTGGATGGTCATGTGCAGGCAGCCTGCAATGCGCGCGCCTTTAAGCGGCTGGCTTGTGCCGTATTCGGCACGTAAAGCCATCAGGCCCGGCATTTCGGCTTCGGCCAGCTCAATTTCTTTGCGGCCCCACTCAGCCAGCGAAAAGTCTTTTACCTTGTATTTTACGTAAGCAGTTTCTACTGATGACATAGTTTTTCTATTTAGTGAAATGCAAAAATAGTTATTGCAGGCATGATATAAAATTTTGCCCGTTTTGTAAGGGATTTGTTGCCATAGGATAAGAGAGGAATTTAGCATCAGTCCGTCATGCTGAGTTGTTTATATTCTTTGATCCCCTCTTGAGAGGGGGGGGTGGTTGTGCGGCTGCAGGGGGTGTGTTTAATAAAGCGATAATATACATAGTTTATGAACACACCCCTGCCATTACACGCTTGGCTCACGCACCCCCTCTCAAGAGGGGATCAAAATCCCTTAACCCACAAATAATACACTCCCCTTACAAACCTTTTCGGCTAAAAATCATTTTACCAAGTGTGAAAACATTAGCGGCCGAATCTATGATTACACATGCCTTTATCATTTCCATGATCGTATTGTTCATCCATGCCTGCAGCTGGAAGGGGATGATATTTGAAGGCATTAAAAACATCATCAAGCCTGAAGGCCACCTGTACAAACCCATTTACGGCTGCCCGATATGTATGACGCCCTATTACGGCACCATCATCTACCTGCTGTTTTTCAGATTGTCATTTGCGGATTGGCTGCTCACCATCGGCACGGCAGCAGGCATAAGCGTACTATGTGTATTGCTTATTGACATTAAAGACGGAATTTTCAAACCACGGGAATAGCCGATTCATCACTGAAAAACTGCAAAGAGCGCACTGGATATTCACCCGATACGTCATGTGTAAACCCTGTGTGGATAGAATCTCTTGCTTTTGTTCCCTGGTTTTATCTTATCGTGACAATCCAATTACCAATTACAAGCCCCGACGTAAAAATGTATCATTGTTACCCACTTCCGTATAAATCGCGCTGTTAAAGCCGCTCTACATTTGCCTTCATATTTAAAAATCAAAACAATGGCAAAGACAATTTTTATTACCGGCGCCTCACGTGGCTTCGGTAAATTATGGGCTGAGGCACTCCTGCAGCGCGGCGATAAAGTTATAGCAACAGCACGCGACCCACGCACGCTCGACGAGCTGGTGCGCCAATACGGCGACAATATTTTACCGCTTCAACTGGACGTTAACGACCGTGATGCAGACTTCGCAGCTATCGCGAAAGCAAAAGCGCATTTCGGCAGCGTTGATGTGCTGATCAATAACGCAGGCTACGGTTTATTTGGCGCAATAGAGGAAACCGGCGAGAAAGAGGCCCGCGAGCAAATGGAAACCAACTTTTTCGGTTTGTTGTGGCTTTCACAGGCAGTATTACCCGTTATGCGCGAACAAGGACATGGTCATATCATCCAACTTTCAAGTGTATTGGGGCTAATCACAATACCTATGTTGGGTTTGTATAACGCTTCTAAATTTGCAGTAGAAGGCTTGAGCGAGACATTGGCTGCCGAAGTAAAAGGCTTTGGTATTAAAGTTACACTGGTTGAACCAAACGGGTTTGCAACCGATTGGTCTGGCGCTTCGGCTGCACAGGCTACGGCAATGCCTGAATATGATGCCATAAAGGCGGCATCCTCGGCTGGCAGGCCTGATGATATATGGGGTGTCCCGGAAGCAACAACACCTGCTGTACTGAAACTGATCGATAGCGAAAACCCGCCGTTGCATTTATTGCTGGGCAAATATGCTTATCCATGGGTTAAGCCTGTGTATGAAGCCCGCCAGGCCGAATGGGATAGCTGGAAAGAAGTATCTGATGCAGCGCACGGCAAGTAATATTTAATGGTATTATATTGACAAATCTACGCCGGCACATGGCGTAGATTTGTGTTATTCAAACGATTATGCAGCATTTTAAGAATTTGGCCGATATGCACCGTTTTAACGGTTTGCCAGCGCCGGAAAACCCGCTCTTCAGCGTTTACAGGTGCGAGCGAAGCTGTACCCTCGGCGACAGGGAGTTTACATCTGATTTTTACATGATCGGGTTTAAAAAATTGAAAGCGGGCGTTATTATGTACGGACGCACCCGGTATGATCATGATAACGGAAGCATGATATTTGTAAAACCCCGGCAGATCATCGAATTTAAAAGTGTGGAATATGATGATGACGCGTTTATCATATTTATACACGAGGATTTTTTGAATGGGCATTTCCTGCACAGCGAGATGGGCAAATATGCCTTCTTTGATTACGAGGCAAACGAAGCGCTGCATCTCTCACCACGTGAAGAACAAATTATGTGGGACCTGTTTTTTCAAAATAGATGGCGAATACCGCGACAACCCCGATGAGTACAGCCGCGAAATCATCCTTACGCATATCGATTCCATGCTGAAATACTCGCAGCGGTTTTATAAGCGCCAGTTCATTAACCGAACCGAGCTTTCGGGCAAAACGGTATCCAAATTCAACGATGCTTTGGCTGCTTATTTTAAGAATGGATTATTAATTACCCAGGGGCTGCCAACCGTAAATGCGCTGGCATCGCAACTCAACCTGTCGCCACGTTACCTGAGCGATATGCTGAAACAGGAAACCGGCAAAACCGCTATCGACCTGATCCACATTTACCTGGTTAACGAAGCCAAGAACAAGCTTATGTCCGATGATCAGCGCGTCTCGGAAATAGCCTACGAGCTCGGCTTTGAAAACCTGCCCTATTTTTCAAGGCTTTTTAAACAGGAAACCGGCATTAGCCCTAACCAGTTTAAAAAGCAGCTGGCTAATTGAGGAAACACAAGAGCGATGTCAGTCTGAGGCACTCGAAGACTATGCGTGCAAAGGCCTTTACGCTCACCCTTCGAGTGCCTCAGGGTGACAGGCCGTTTCTTAACTAAAATACCGCCACCGGGCGCTTATGCTCATCCAGCGCCACAAAAGTAAACGACCCGTTTATCGCTTTTTCGCGGATTTCAGAATACATTTCTTCTATCCACACCTCCACATTTACCTTTAAACTGGTGTTGCCGACGTGCGCAACCCTGCCGATCAGCTCGATAATGGTGCCGCCCGGTATCGGCCTTGTAAAATCGATACGGTCGGATGAAACGGTCACCATACGCTTGCGACTGAAACGTGTGGCTGTAATAAACGCCACCTCGTCCATCAGCGACATGGCAGTACCGCCAAATAAGGTATCGTAATGATTGGTGGCGTGGGGGAATACCGCTTTAAAGATGCGCGTTTCTGCGGTGGCTATTTTTTCTTCAATGGTCATTTCTTTTTTATTGATGATAGGATTTTTTCCAGTCTGTTTTGCGTGTCGAGGGTATGAAATTCATGTTTGATCAGCGTCAGGCAATCGTGGCAAAGGCAATCGGAATAACTATTGCGGATCCGGTCTTTTTCCTGTTCGGTAAAATTAAACCCATGGCACTGGCATTGCAAAATACTGCCAACCTTACATTCGAACTGTTTCCCGCAACGCGGGCAATGTTTCTCTTCGTGATGTGCCATTGTAGTAAACTGTTTGCTTCTTTTTTTAATTCCCTCCCCGGGGAGGGAATTAAAAGCCTATTCATTTAAACCAATGTTTCCGTAACGATCTGCTCCCGCGCCATCCGGGCAGCGGCTACCATGTTTTCCAGCGCGGCTTTGGTTTCCGGCCATTTGCGGGTTTTCAGGCCGCAGTCGGGGTTTACCCAAAGGTTGCGTGCTGGTAACAACTCTGCCGCTTTTTTTAGCAAATCGATCATCTCCTGGGTCGACGGCACGCGCGGCGAGTGAATATCGTACACACCCGGACCGATCTCGTTCGGATATTCAAAATGGGCGAATGCCTGCAGCAATTCCATTTGCGAACGCGAAGTTTCTATCGTGATCACATCGGCATCCATAGCGGCAATGTGTTCGATAATGTCGTTAAACTCGCTGTAGCACATATGCGTATGGATCTGTGTTTCGTCGTTCACGCCGCTGGCGGAAATACGGAAGGCTTTCACCGCCCAATCCAAATAATGCGGGCGTTTGGCTTTGCGCAGCGGCAAGCCTTCGCGGATAGCCGGCTCATCGATTTGGATGATGCCAATGCCTGCCTGCTCCAATGCAACCACCTCATCGCGGATAGCCAATGCGATCTGATTGGTGGTCACTTCGCGCGGCTGGTCGTCACGAACGAACGACCATTGCAGTATGGTTACCGGGCCGGTGAGCATGCCTTTCATCAGCTTGTCGGTTTGAGCGGCGGCAAAACTGCTCCAGCGTACCGTTATATCTTTCGGGCGGCTTACATCGCCATAAATTACAGGCGGCTTTACGCAACGGCTGCCATAACTTTGTACCCAGCCATTTTTGGTGAATAAGAATCCGTCCAGCTGTTCGCCGAAGTATTCCACCATATCATTACGCTCAAATTCGCCATGCACCAGCACGTCGATACCGATTTCCTCCTGCCAGCGGATCGCTTCGATAGTAGCCCGCTCAATGGCTTCATCATATTGTTTGGAGGTCAATTCTCCTTTCTTGAATTTCGCGCGCAACTGGCGGATCTCATCCGTTTGCGGGAATGAACCGATGGTAGTAGTAGGGAAGAGGGGTAATTTAAAGCGCTCATGCTGTACTTGCTGCCGTATCGGGAAAGCGCTCAGCCGGGTTGAATCCGCATCAGCTATTCCAGCTACGCGGTCCTTCACCACCCGCTTATGCACTTGTTTTGATGAACGGCGGCTTTCAATAGCCTGTTTATTGGCTTGAAGGAATTGATCACTGCCTTCCGCAATTTGGTGCAGCTCGCTTACCTCGTTCAGCTTTTGTTTGGCAAAGGCCATCCAGTTTTTAATGCCGTGATCCAGTTCTGTTTCCAACTCCAGATCGATCGGGCTATGTAGCAATGAGCACGATGGCGCTATGATAACACGATCACCGCCAAGTTTCTCAACAGCCTTTTGAATTAATTTGAGCGAATTCTCATAATCATTTTTCCAAACATTACGTCCGTCTACCACACCTATCGATAGCTGCAAGCGTTCAGGGATCAGTGCTAGTACTTCATCCAGTTGTTCCGGCGCGCGCACCAAATCGATATGCAAAGCGGCAATCGGTAAATTGACAGCCAGTTGGGTATTATCCAGCAACGCATCAAAGTACGTAGCCACCAATAATTTTACGCCGCTTACGCGATTGGCGAGGGCGCGGTAAGCATGTTCGAACGCTTCCTTTTCTTTCTTCGAGAGATCGAGCGTAAGGCATGGTTCGTCCAGCTGTATCCAATCAGCGCCCTGCAGTTTCAGGCGATTGATGATCTCAACATAAACAGGAATGAGTTTTTTGATGAGGTCGATCCGTTCAAACCCCGCTTCCTTTTCCTTACCTAACAATAAATAGCTAACAGGGCCGATCAATACCGGTTTTGCTTTATTGCCCAGTAATTGCTTTGCTGAGTTATGCTCGGCAAACACTTTTTCCGAGAAGATCTTAAAATCCTGTGCAGCGGTAAATTCAGGGACGATGTAATGATAATTGGTATCGAACCACTTGGTCATTTCCATAGCGGTAATATCGAGCCCGTCCTTCTGGTAGCCTCGGGCCATAGCGAAATACAGGTCAGTTTCCTGGTTGCCTTTTACCTGTGTAAGCACAGGCGTGTAGCGGTGCGGGATAACGCCTAACAGCAGGCTCATGTCCAGCATTTGGTCGTAAAAACTAAAGTCGTTACATGGGATGAGGTCGATGCCTGCATCAAGCTGAGTTTGCCAGTTTTCTTCCCGTATGGTGCGGGCAATTTTGTTAAGCTCCTGCAGGTCAATTTTGCCTGCCCAGTATTGCTCGCAGGCTTTTTTTAGTTGTCGGTGGCTGCCAATTCGCGGGTAGCCAAGATTTTGCGTTAGCATTTTCTTTTAATGGTTTAAATGAATAAATCGGTTAAAAGCGCTTTAGCTAAACTTCGCAATGCGTTTGTGGAGTGTGAAATGATGGGCGCGGAAATACAATTAACGGTTAATGCCATTGTAAACCATCAGCCAAGACCATTTGCTTCATTCCGCGAAAGCATTGTCCATCCGGTAAAAGGCAGGTCTCCTGGCTTGTAACATTTCCGCCGCCCTTCCCATTCGTCGCTGACGAACAGTGGACATCTTTTTGGCGGAAACTTGTTGCGTTACTTACAGTTGCGCGACAGCCCGTGATTTGCACACGGTTCCCTATTAATTCTCCGTCGGTTGACGGAAAAACCTATATCGTTTGATGAAGATGTGTAAAGAACTTGTTGGCACAAATGTATAATAATATACCTGTAAAGGCAAAGCTGCTTTAAAGCTTAATTTGTGTACTGTGTATACCATTTATAATAACTAAAGGTTGCCTGCTTGAAAGAGAGATTGAAAGCCCATCTTACTATCATGATTATATTGCGGATAATATTTATTGTAAATCAATAAATTTATTTTGTTTATTGATAAAATAGTATTTCCTTTGTTTCAATCATTATCGCAATAAAAAATGAAAAAGTTAAAAGCACTACAATTTCTAATCTACCTGGTTTTCGGCCTGCTTATTATACATGACGTATTGCCCGGCTTCACCCGTGGCTTTATCGACGGATTTCGAGATGGTACGAACGAAGCACACGGCCAGCCATCGAAAACACAATTACTACCGGCAGTATTAAAAGGGGATGTGCTGACACAACGTGGCAGCGATTTGAAAATAAACGGGGATTACACGCTGCAAAATATTTATTTGAATGCCGATGTGCAACTAAATGCCAACGCACAGGCCAATACCTTATTAACAACAATAAGCGCAGTTTTAACACTCGGTGTTGCAACGCTTTTAGTTTTAATAGCAATTAGCATCAATAAAATCGTCGTCAGCATAGTTAATGGCAATATGTTCGAAAGCAAAAGCATCCGTTACCTGCAACGCATTGGTTTGCTGTTACTTACGTATGCCGTGGCTGATGTAATTTATCAGCGCATAAACATTGCTATTTTGCGTGATGTTATTCACACCCCTTTGCATGTTTATAATACCACGTCGTTTAATTTTGAGGTGGTTATTTGCGCCATACTGGTATTTATTGCAGCTGAAGCCTTTAAATATGGGGCACAGTTAAAAACGGAGCAGGACCTAACCATCTGATAAACCATGCCTATTATTATCAATCTCGATGTGATGATGGCGCGGCGTAAAATGTCGCTCAACGAGCTTAGCGCCCGGGTGGGCATCACGCTGTCAAACCTTTCTATACTTAAAACAGGCAAGGCCAAAGCCATCCGCATAGAAACCCTCGAAGCCATTTGCAAAGCGCTGGAATGCCAGCCGGGAGATATTTTGGAATATAAAGATTAACGTTTATTACAAAAGCATATCGATGCCAGCCGCCATATCCCTGTCTTTGGGGGTTACAATGTCGCCGGCATCATGCGTGTTGAGCCATATCTCCAGTTTGTTATAGGTGTTTGTCCAGGTTGGGTGATGGTTGAGCCTTTGGGCAATTGCAGCCACTTTGGTCATGAATGCAAATGCTTCGTCAAAATCCTTAAAGGTGAATGACCGGTATAGTTTGTTATTTTCTTCGCTCCACATATCAGATCTGTTTTTTTGGCAGGAATGCCTGTAGGTTATACTACAAACCGCAGCGCTTAGTGTTTCGATTAGCTATTATTGATAACCCATTGCCTGTAGCTGGAAGAGCTCGGCATACCGGCCGCCTTTAGCCAATAATTCATCATGGCGACCTATTTCAGCTATCTCTCCCTTATCCAGCACCACTATCCTGTCGGCCATTCTTACCGTGGAGAAACGATGCGAGATCAATACCGCCATTTTACCTTTTGTAAGTTCGGTAAAACGCTCAAACACCTGGAACTCGGCGCGGGCATCTAACGCGGAGGTGGGTTCGTCCAAAATGATCAACTGTGCGTCGCGCATATAAGCACGGGCAATGGCTACCTTTTGCCATTCGCCGCCTGATAGCTCAACACCCTCGGCAAAGCGCTTGCCCAGCATTTGCTCATAACCGCCGGGAAGTTTTTGCGCCAGTTCGTCAGCCATGCTTTGTTGTGCCGATGCACGGATCAGTTCTTCATTGGTCTTTTCGTCTATATTTCCGGCAGCGATATTTTGCGAGAAGGTCATTTGGTAACGCAAAAAATCCTGGAAGATGATGCCGATATGTTTGCGCAGTTCCACCAGGTCATATTCCTTCAGGTCATGGCCATCTAGTAGGATGCGGCCCTCGGTTGGGTCGTAAAGGCGGGCCAGCAGTTTTACCAGCGTGCTTTTTCCTGCGCCGTTCTCACCTACAAGCGCAAGCTTTTCTGATGGGTGCAATGTGAAGTTTAAATTGCGGTTTGCCCATCGCTCACTGTTAAGGTATTTGAACCCCACATTCTCAAAAGTAAAGCCCTGCGTTATCGGGTTAGGGAAAGGCCTCGGCTTGCTGGTGTTGTGGATTTTAGGCTGGATCTCGAAGAATTCAAAAAAATCGCTTAGATAAATTGCCCCTTGTGATACGGTAGTGAATCGGCTCAAAATACCTTCAAGCAAGGTACGCAATTGCCTGAATGATCCCGCCAGGAAAGTAAGCTCACCAATGGATAATCTACCGTTAATGGTGCTGGCGATGATAAACACATAGGCGGCATAATAGCCAACACTCCCCAGCAGCGCAAAAAACGTCCCCCAGATAGATCGTTTTACTGAAATGCGCTTGTTATCTACGTAAAAACGATCCGATAAAACCTTAAATCTATCGATAATAAACCCCGAAAGGCTGAACATTTTGATCTCCTTGGCCGTCTCGTCGCTCGCGCCGATATAGCGCAGGTAATCCAGCTCACGGCGCTGAGGTGTTTGGCTGCGGCTAAGCGCATAGGTTTGGTCGTTGAAGTAGGATTCGCCTAAAAAGGCAGGCAGAATGGCGATGACTAAGAGCAGGATCAGCCAGGGATTGAATATTGCTAACCCGGTTGCAAGGAATATCATCGTGATCAAATCCTGTACCTGGCTCATCACCTGCGAGAGCAATACCGTACGGCCAAGTGTTTGTTGGCGCGCCCGCTCCATCTTATCATAAAATACCGAATCCTCAAACTGGTCGAGATCCAGCGTGGCGGCGTGTTCCATTATTTTTACCGAAGTATGATTGGAGAACAGGTCGCCCAGCAGGCTGTCCATCAGCGTGATCAGCCTTGATAGTGCATCAGAAAGTATCGCCAGCCCGAATTCAAATGCCACCAACTTCCATAAGAAAGTCGGGGAATATTGGCCATCGGCCTTTGAGAGATGCACCACCTGGTCGATGATCAGTTTGCCCACATACAGCAGCAGGAATGGCAACGACGCTTTTACAAAACGCAGCAGCACGTTAGTAAGCATCATTGACGGGCCCGATTGCCAAACCAGCTTAAAGAACTGCGGTAAATTACGCAGCGCCCTAAGCCGGTCTTTAATGGTGAGCGGTGGTTGATTAACAGGTGGACGACTTCTTGCCATATATTTTGCTAAAATATAAATGCGCAGGCCGTTTCCGTTAACAACCTATTAAATCCTGTTATTCAGATGACAGACCCGGGGCCTGTTGCGGCTTTAAAGGCGCTTCATAATTAGGGTGCTGTGTGTCCATGATCAATTGGGCCGTATCTGTACGCGAAGTTGCCGGAGGCGCAAGCACCAGGCTTGTTTTTGACAATGCCGACCACAAAATGGTATTCTGAAAAGCAATACCCCCGCCGCCACGTTTCCGTTGCGATACCATCCGGTTAATATCAGCAATACATATCCATTGTTCATGCAGCGTAATGCCCCATTTTGCGTGGTCGCTGGTTTCTGGCCATGCCCAGTGCGCACCCAACGGGCCAAGGTTAATGTATTTAATATCGAATGTTTTATGTATACCGTCGCTATCGGCTATTGGTGGTATTTTACCGCGAATCCATGTCTCATCATCCATATCATCACCAAGTGTAGGGCCAACAAGGTCGTTCCAAAAATCATCATTCCATTCCCTGTTTTTAGCGATTACCTTAAAGGGTAGTTTACCATATCCTGCAGGCAGGTTAACACCGGCAGACTGCAGGTCTATAGAGGTTGAACTTGGGGCAGGGCTGCTGGTAAGCGGTTGGGTAAGCACATATAATGGCTGGTCTGCCTCTTTAGGAATATCAGCTATATTACAATCATATATCTGCGGTTCCTGGTGATTAACCATTAGCGCGGCAATTTTATTTATGCTATCAAGGTCAAGCGAAATGCATAAATAGGTCTGCCCATATTTAGGTGTTGGATAGGTTGTGGCTTCAGGGTCAATATATTTTGGCCATGAATGGAGCAGCCAGTAACCGGTTTTTGTTTCGGTATCAAAAGCCAATACGCCTTTGGAGTGGCCTTTTGCTGCATCGTCGTGCTTTCCTACACTCGCAGGGTATTCATCATTGTATATGATCCAGCCCGTTGTTGGGTCCGGGTGCTGATGACTATTAAATACCGAGTCGAGTGTGCGGTCAAGCGCACCCTGGTCTAAATTTATCAGGTTATTTGATTTAGCTATGATGCGCTGGCGGGGATCGGGGTTTGCATCTATTGTCGAATCGTAATAAACATACTCGTAGCCGGTAGCCGAATCATTATTCTGATTATTACCGGTACCGTTATTACCTCCAAGGCCGAGCTGCGGCACTTTGTAAATGAACCACCAATCGACCTTTTGGCCGCTTTCGTCAAGAGCTGAGATTTCCATTTTTTTTGTGATTTAAGGTTATAAATTGATTAATTATCAGGTGTTTATAGGTTTCCTAAAGATAGGTAAAATAAATTCTTTTTAACAAGCGTGTAGTTTACCTGCCTGTTAAAAAATCATTAATAAATCCGAAGAGAAATCAGTTTCTGCCGCATGGTTTTGGGAATACCGGGTGGAAATTGCCACAGGCTATCTAAAAAATCCGAAAATAGCAGCGATGGAATTTCTGTGTCGCTACATCTTTATAGAATATTAAATAATTATTATTAATCAGGTAGTAATTATGATAAATAAAAAACGCCCCGGCAAATTGACCGGGGCGCTCACATTGAAATTAAACTGACATCAAAACTATTTATCTCACTCTTGCATTATGTTTGTCGCGGTAAATGCGGCGGCTTACGCGGTTTTCCTGGCGACGGATATGCCTGCGTTCGCGTGGGCCCATGCGGCCTTCTGCCATTGCTGTGCGCTTTTCTGCACGGATCCTGCGCTCATCGTTGCGCAGGTGGCCGGCCTCGTTGCGGGTAAGCCTGCCGCTGCGTACCCCCTGGTTAATACGGCGCTCCTGTGTATGTTGCCTGTGGTTAATAACAGGGGTGCGGGTTTGTGCATTTGCTACTGAGGTGATAGCCAGCGCGGCCACCAATAAGCCTCCTAATATTTTAATTTTCATATTGTTTTAGTATTATTCTCTTTATATTACAATAGATAATATTTATGGGCGATAGTTTAATGCGCGTCAAAATATTTCTGCGGATAACGGAGATAAGCGATTTTAGCTTATGTTTGTTACGGATTGCCCCCGGGGCGCCGCATTCAATACTAAACGCCTGTGATATTGCCCGATGCTGAGCATTAACGAGATCAAGAAACCCATCGCCGCGGAGATAGATGTTTTTGAAGAACGATTCAAAGCATCTATGCAAAGCTCAGTACCTCTGCTCGACCGTATTACCCATTACATTGTAAAGCGAAAAGGCAAACAGATCCGTCCTATGTTCGTGTTTTTTTCGGCCAGTATTTGCGGTGGCATAAATGAATCTACCCATCGCGGAGCAGCTTTGGTTGAACTATTGCATACCGCCAGCCTGGTGCATGACGATGTGGTGGACAACTCCTATCAGCGCCGTGGCTTTTTCTCCATCAATGCATTATGGAAAAATAAGATCGCCGTATTGGTTGGCGATTTCCTTTTGTCGAAGGGATTGCTGCTTTCGGTTGAGAACGGTGATTATGAATTACTCCGAATAGTAAGCGAAGCCGTGCGCCAGATGAGCGAGGGTGAGCTATTGCAGGTGGAAAAAGTGCGCCGGATGGATATTGAAGAACCGGTGTATTATGAAGTGATCCGCCAGAAAACGGCGTCATTAATTGCCTCCTGCTGTGCATGCGGGGCAGCTTCGGCCGGTGCGGATGCTGCGACCATTGAAAAGATGCGCCTGTTTGGCGAGAAGATCGGTATCGCCTTCCAGATCAAAGACGATATGTTTGACTTTGGTACTGATGACGTGGGCAAGCCGCTTGGCATCGACATTAAAGAAAAGAAAATTACGCTGCCGCTGATCTATGTGCTGAATAACAGCGATAAAACGGATAAGCGGCGCATCATTAACCTGGTAAAAAATCATAACGAAGACCCGGAGAAGATCAAACAGATCATTTCGTTTGTTAATGAACGGGGAGGCCTGCAATATGCCGAAACGCAAATGAAAAAATACCAGGACGAGGCTTTCGAAATACTCAATACTTTCCCCGACGGCGAATCACGCCGCTCGCTTGAACAACTGGTGCGCTTTACCACCGAACGCAACAAGTAATGAGCAGCGAGCTGATTTTCATATTAGCCTTTGTTGTTTTCATCTTCGCGATGCTGGCAATTGACCTGGGCCTGTTCGCCAAACCCAATAAACCTGTAAGCCTTACCCGTGCAGCCATCATGAGCGCTGTTTGGATAGCGCTGGCGCTGCTTTTCTACCTGCTATTGGTGAACTATGGCGGCTTACTGCACCATATAGACACCTTTGCAACGCTGAAGCAGGTTAATGTTGATAATGGCCACGATCTGCAGCTTAACCCCGGCGATTTTACAGGCAGCCTGAAATTATACCAGAAAAATCTTGGTATCGAATTCATTACAGGCTACGTGGTGGAATATGCCTTATCTGTCGACAATATTTTTGTGATGGTACTCATCTTTACGGCGTTTGGTGTCGATTCAAAGCATTACCATAAGGTGTTGTTGTGGGGCATTATCGGCGCAGTGCTGATGCGTTTCCTGTTCATTTTTGTAGGGTCGGCGCTGATCACACGTTTTCATTGGATCCTGTACCTGTTTGGCTTATTCCTGATCTATACAGGTGTGATGATGTTCATCGAACGCAATAAAAAGGAAGAGATCGACCCTGCAAAACATCCTGTAGTGCGTTTTGCCTCAAAATACTTCGCGGTAACGCCTGAATTCCATGGCAGCAGGTTTTCTGTAAAAGTTGATGGCAAGCGGATGATCACGCCGTTACTTTTGGTGCTGCTCATTATCGAGGTGACTGACCTGGTTTTTGCCGTAGACTCTATCCCGGCAATATTTTCGGTTACCAAAGATCCTTATATCGTATTCTTCTCCAATATATTCGCCATACTCGGGTTGCGTTCTATGTTCTTCCTGCTGGTGAATATTATCGACAAGTTCCGCTTCCTAAAGATCGGGCTTTCGGCTTTGCTTACCTTCATCGGCATCAAAATGCTGGCGGGAGATTATGGGGAGAGGTTCGGTCTCACTACATTTACCTCATTGATCGTGATATTGCTGATACTCGCCATCAGCATAGCGGCATCATTGCTCTTCCCCAAAAAAGAAACAGCGGCATAGCCTATTTTTTCAATTCGAAACCGTTGGCAACGCCGTCCAAACTATCCCATACTACGTTTTTGTACAACTGCGGCGAAACCTCGAAAATAACAGCCGTGTGCTGCGCCTGCGGGTAATGCCTCACGTGCACTTTTACATTAAATGTAATAGGCTGACCGGTTAAAAAATCAAGCGTATTGATGGTGCCCTCGAATGTCTGCTTGTCGTTGATCTGTGCTTCTGCTTTTTTAAAATGTGCTTTAGTGAATTTGGCAGGTGGTGCAGGTTTGCCTTTCAGGTTGGATAGGTATAAGCCGTTATAGTAGTCGGTCATGTATTTATCCAGGTTGCCTTTGCTGACGGATGGCAGCCCTTCTATAAACCACAGGAAATCGTAGGCCCAGTATTCTTCGGTTTTATTGTTACTCCATCCCGGTGCAAAGCGTAACTCTTCGGCGCCTTTAAAAGGGACGCTTTTGGCGAATTCTATCGGGATGGATAATTTCTCGGTATTCCACCCTTTGGGCTTGGGGAAATCATAGTTTGATTGTGCATGGCTATTTGTTGCAGCTACTAAAAGTAACAGGAGGAATATTAGTGATAGTTTTCGGCGCATTTTCAGTTGAAATTGGTGTGAGTAAAAGTATAAACCAATAACACTTATAAGTGTTAATTTGTGTTAAAGTGCTGAGCGAAAGAATATTTTGTATCCTTCATAAAAAAACCAGCTATTGCTACATTTACAAAAACGCCGCGTATGGAAAACGGGAAAACTTCAGTGCCGACTTTATTTGAATGGGCGGGCGGCATGCCGGCCTTTGAAACGTTGTTTGATAAGTTCTACGATAAAGTGCTTGCCGATCCTTTGCTGGAACCTGTTTTCAGACATATGTCGCCTGAGCACCGGTTGCATGTGGCGCATTTTGTGGCTGAGGTTTTGGGCGGCCCGAAATTATATAGCGAGGATGAAGGCGGTAGTCATTTTAAAATGATCAGTAAACATCTTTCCCGGCACCTTACCCAGGATCATCGTAAACGCTGGCTGGAGTTACTGCTGGAAACTGCCGATGAGCTCACCTTGCCTGACGACCCGGAGTTCCGCTCTGCTTTTCTGGCCTATTTGGAATGGGGAACGCGCATTGCCGTGATCAACTCTAATGCAGATAGCACAAATGAGCCCGAAGACATCCCGATGCCGAAATGGGATTGGGGCGTACCTGGCGGACCGTATACCGGAAGCTAACAAGGTGTTCTATAACCGGAAAAATCCTATCTTAGCGGAAATGCAATCGCTCGATTTTAGTTTCCTGAAGATCACGCCGCTGGGTATACTTGATATTATACTGGTAGCGCTGATCCTTTACCAGTTGTATACGCTGATAAAAGGCACCATAGCAGCCAATATCTTCATCGGGCTATTCCTCATCTATGCCATTTACTTTTTGGTAAAGGCGCTGCATATGCCTTTACTCACTGCCATATTGGGCAAGTTTGTGGACGTAGGGCCAATAGCCATCATCGTGATCTTCTGGCAGGAGATCAGGCGGTTTTTGCTGGTAGTGGGCAAGAATGCTTCGCTGCAGCGCAATAAGGCCTGGTGGCAGTATTTCTTTGGCAAAGCCGAAGCGGAAAAAAACAATTATGCCCGCATAAAACCGATCATAGATGCCTGCAAAAGTTTGAAGCAAACCCGTACCGGTGCACTTATCGTTTTCGCCAAGTATTACGATGAGCAATTCTATCAAAACAGCTGCGAGGTAATGGAAGCAAAAATATCCAAACGCCTGCTGGAAAGCATTTTTCAAAAGACCAGTCCGCTGCATGATGGTGCTGTAGTGATAGCCGAGAACAAAATAAAATCGGCCAGTTGCATTTTGCCGCTTACCGATAAAACCGACCTTCCGCCACAGTTCGGCCTAAGGCACAGGGCAGGTATCGGCGTTACAGAAGCCAATGAAGCAACGGCCATTATCGTATCAGAAGAAACCGGCGAAATATCATACGCCAAACAAGGCAAAGTGAAAATGAACATCAGCTTTGCTGAGCTGGAGAAGTTGTTGAATAAAGACTTTTAGACCGAATTAAGGAGCCACTTTTTCAATAGGCTCAACAGGATTAACCTCTACCTTTTTGATCAGCATATCATAATGCATATTGCTTTGCGCGGGATTGTATATCGGCATATGGTCAATGTTTGACCGGGTGATCTTCACCACCGGCATTTTGCTATAAACCACTATTGCGTTTGGGTTCAGCAGCTTTTTTACAGCTGATAGTGAATCGGCGTTAGGCTTAAATAAATTGTCCGTTTGAGGTTTGAAAGCGTTACCATTTAGCCCGTCCGACAATTTCATTTCGGGCACAGTTTTAAATGTTTGCTGGGCTTTTAACTGCTGAAAACCAGCGGCTAATATCATCATCAACAATACTTTCTTCATGGCAGTTTCGGTTTGATACGCTAATTTAAGATACCTGGCGGTTAACTCGTATCACTGAAACCATTTTTTTACATTTTTTAACAAATTAGCCCACCCAAACCCTCCTCCAAAGGAGTCCTCACGGACCCGGTATGGAGGGCTTAAGAAATAAAAATGCCAAACGGTAACAAATTACCATTTGGCATTTTCTAAAGTCTCCCCAACCGGGGGAGATTAGAGGGGGCCTATTTCGATGAACCTTGAATTTCAGCTACCGTTTGGTCGATAATTTTTAAGGTCGCCTGGTCGTTCATTTGCGTTCTGTTGGTTTTGATAGTGCCTTGCAAACCCTGGATTACTATTTGATCGGCCCCATAAGCTTTATATCTCAGCGCTGCTTCTTTCAATAGTGTAATTCCTTTTTGCGCATATTCAGGATTTGGCACGTGTGCTACAGCGCCAATAAAGTTACTGAAAACGGAGAACTGCAATTGCAAACCGCCTGTTTTAAAGGCCTTGTACACAAACGGCCATTCGGCATCAGTTGTGTTTGGAGTGTAGAGCCTTACAATGGTTGCGCTTAACGCATCTTCACTGTCGCCTTCCACGCCTTTGGCAAGTTGTACGGCTTTGTCTTTATCCAGTTTAGAAATTGCACTTAACGCGGCGGCTTGTACTGCATATGACTTGCTGCTCATTGCCTGTTCAAACAAATTCATGTTGCCCGATGCTTTCAGCGCACCTAATTTTTTTATGGCTTCGGCACGTACCAGCGTGTTTGGGTCTGTTTGTGCGAGTGACGCCAGGATAGGCAGCGCGGCATTATGAACGGCATCGTTGGTCATATCCAGTTCCTGTACTGCCTTTAGCCTTATGCGAAAGTACTTATCGTGCAGGGCGGCAATCAGGATCTGTTGTGCAACCTTACCTTTTTGATCTTTACCGGCGGCATCAATGGCCTCGTGCCTGTCCATAAACAAGCCGGCGTGCTCAAACTGGAAGGCAAATTCTTCAATGCTTTTGTTATCTGTTTTTTGGGTAAGCAAGATCTTGTCGCCGTCAACATTTACCAGTTCAGGCTTTTGTGCAACGTGGAATGTTAAAGTATCGGCCTTGTCGTTCATCCATACTTTATAGCGCTGTTTGCTGCCACCGGCATATATATCAACCGCGAATGGCAATTTAAAGGTCTGCCCGTCCTGTGTTTGTTGCAGGTAAACTGACTCGGTTTTTGAGGCATCATCCCATTTATAATTGATGGTCAATACCGGATGGCCTGCGCCGTAGTACCATTGGTTGAAATACCAGTTCAGGTCGAGGCCGCTGGCTTCTTCAAGCGCAAGGCGCAGCTGTTGTGCTTCACCGTTTTTAAATGCGTTGGTTTTGAGGTAGATGTTGAGGCCTTTAAAGAAGGCTTCGTCACCCAAATAGTTGCGCAGCATATTTAAAATACGACCGCCTTTTTGGTAGCTCACGATATCGAACATATCTTCCCTATCGGAATAATGGAAACGCACCAGGTTTTTCTTTTCAGCTCCCGGTGTGCCAAAATATTCCTGCATGCATTTGTAATTCTGGAAATCGCCTTCGTCCTGGCCGTATTTGTGCGCGCCCCAAAGCATTTCGCTGAAATCGGCAAACGACTCGTTCATGGTGATGTTGCTCCAGCTCTCGCAGGTTACATAATCGCCAAACCATTGATGGAATAGTTCGTGGGCAATGTCTACACGGCTTTCGTCATAATAAGCATCGACTAATTGATGAGGTGTTTCCTGTACCTGCTCGCCATGTAATGTGGCAGTGGTATTTTCCATCGCGCCGCTTACGTAATCGCGTACTACTATCTGCGCGTATTTGTTCCATGGATAATCAACACCTAATAACTTCGAATAGAAATCGATCATATCCGGCGTATCGCCAAAAATATCCTTAGCATAAGGCGCGAATTTTGGCTCCAGGTAATAATCAACCGGCACATTCTTCCAATGATCATGGTATACCTTAAAATCGCCTACGGCCATCATAAATAAATAAGGCGAATGTGGCAGGTCCATTTTCCAGGTATCGGTACGGGTGCCATCGGTATTTGGTTTTTGCGAGATGAGCTTACCGTTCGACAGTGTGACATACTTAGCAGGCACCGTCATGGTGATTTCTTCAGTAGTTTTTTGTTCCGGCTTATCGATGGTCGGGAACCAGGCCGATGAGCTTTCGGTTTCGCCCTGCGTCCATATCTGAATCGGCTTGTCCGGATCTTTACCATCCGGATTAATGAAGTACAGGCCTTTTGCATCATTTATGGCTGCACTGCCATGTTCCTTCAGCTCGTTTGGCTTAGACGTATAGCTGATGTAGATGGTATAGCTTTCATTGTTGTGATAAACCTTATCCAAATTTATTGCCAGCGAAAGGCTATCCTGGTAAACATACTTCAGCGGAATGTTTTTGCCGTTTTTTACGATGGAGATGTTGTGGATGTCCATCCCCTTAGCGTCCAGTCGCAAAGTATCGGTTGGATAGATATGCGGTTTCAGGGTAACCCATTCCTTGCCGTACAGGTAGCATTTTTTGTAGTCGAAATGAACATCCAGCTTGGTGTTCACCAGGTCATTGATCTTTGGGGGTGTTTCGCGGTAGATCTTTAGCGCCGGGTCGTCAATATACTCCGGTTTTTGCGCTTTTACAGTGGTGGTCACGGCAAAAGCCATCGCTCCGCACAATATGGCGGCAGCAAAATTTCTTTTCATCATAAGCAGTCGAACAATATATCAGTTAAAATAAAACGTTGCAAAGGTAAACGGTATAATACGATGTATGACAACCAACACGCAGAAATGTTACATGCAGTTGCCCCGAATTTTTAAAGAAAAAAGTACTTTAGCTAAACTAAAATGTATATACATTTAGCCAACCAATCATCACCACTATGGAACGAAGAAAATTTATACAGACCGCTTCGGTTGCTTCCACTTCTTTTTTTGTCGGCCCCAAACTGTCACCCCTTGGATTTTTCAAAGGATCGCCAAACGATAAAGTGGTCGTTGCAATGATGGGCGTGAACAGCCGCGGTGAATTTTTAGCAAAGCAACTGGCAGCTTTTCCCGAAGTTGAAATAGCCTATATATGCGATGTAGACCAGAAAGTGCTCGACCGCGTAATACCCGAAGTGGAAAAGATTAGCGGCAAAAGGCCAAAGCCAATGACCGACATCCGCAAGCTGCTGGAGAAGAAAGATTTCGACGCATTGGTTATTGCAGCGCCCGATCACTGGCATGCGCCTGCAACCATACTGGCCTGCCAGGCCGGCAAACATGTGTATTGCGAAAAGCCCTGCAGCCATAACCCGCATGAAGGTGAAATGGCGGTTGCGGCAGCAGCTAAGTACGACCGTATAGTGCAGATCGGTACGCAAAGGCGTTCGTTCGTTAACGTAAACAAAATGGTGAACGACCTGCATGGGGGCGTGATCGGCAGATTATATTATGCGAAGGGGTGGTATACCAATCATCGCACAAGCATCGGCGTTGGTAAAGTAGTGCCCGTGCCCGAAAACCTGAATTACGAGCTATGGCAGGGCTATGCGCCGCGCCGGGCCTATAAAGATAACCTGATCCATTATAACTGGCATTGGCATTGGAACTGGGGTACCGGCGAGGCGCTTAACAATGGCACGCACGAGATAGACGTGATGCGCTGGGCGCTGGGTGTTGATTACCCGGTAAAAGTAACTTCATCAGGCGGGCGTTTTGCATTTAAGGATGATTGGGAAACGCCGGATACACAGGTAATATCGGTTAATTTCCCCAACAACACCATGCTCTCATGGGAAGGCCGCAGCTGCAATGGCTACAAAACCGAAGGCACCGACCGCGGCATTACCTTTTATGGCGATAAAGGCACCATTTACTATGGCGGCGGCGATGGCTACCAGGTATATGATGGCAATAACAAACTGGTGACCGATGTAAAGGAATCGGTAGTGGTGGATGGCACCAACAAGGTGAGCCCTACGGCTACATTGGATGGCGTGCACCTGGCCAATTTTATCCATACCGTACAAGGCAAGGATAAGCTGAACCAGCCGGTATTAGGCGGACATCGCTCCACATTGATACCGCAGTTAGGAAACATCGCCCAGCGCGTAGGCCGCGAGTTAAATTGCGACCCAACCAACGGCCATATTTTAAACGACCCGGAAGCGGCACGCCTGTGGCACAGGGAATATGAGCCGGGATGGAAATTGATTGTGTAGATTTTTTCAACTTACGTCATCCCGAACTTGTTTCGGGATCTCATCAACGAGGCGGGCCGCTATATGTCGTCCACCTGCATGTGAGGTGCTGAAACAAGTTCAACATGACGGGATTTTTAATAATGAATGCCATGAAACTAAAATTTTTGACAATAATCCTTTTGACAATTTTTGTCATCAAGGCAAATGCGCAGAACACGCTTACCAAAGCAGAAAAGAAAGACGGTTGGGTTTTGTTATTTGATGGCAAAACATCAGCTAACTGGCGCAGCCCAATGAGTGATCACTTCCCCGAAAAGGGCTGGAAGATAGACAACGGCATGATGACCGTCGACCCGCAGAAACGGGACGCACCCAGTGGCGGCGATATTATCACCGTAAAACAATACAAGGCTTTCGACCTTAAATTTGAATTCCGTACTACTGATACAGCCAACAGCGGGGTAAAGTACTTTGTATATGTCGATCCAAAAGCCGGTCCACTGGGCTTGGAGTACCAGGTATTGGATGATGACAAACACCCCGATGCCAAACTCGGCCGCAATGGTGACCGTACCGAGGCGTCACTTTATGATCTGATCCCGGCTGCAAAAGATAAACCGTACAGACCCATTGGGCAATGGAACACCGGGGAGATCATCGTTTACCCGAATAATCATGTGGTGCATTACCTTAACGGTAAAAAGGTTCTGGAATACGACAGGTTATCGCCTGAGTTTGCCAAACTGATCGCTATCAGTAAATACAACCATTACCAGGGGTTTGGTATCAATCCTGAAGGGTATATATTGCTACAGGATCATGGTTGCGTGGTGAATTTCAGGGGGATTAAGATAAAGGAATTATAAGCTGGTAAGGTGTCCGATACGCCCAAAACAATGCTCTGTTTATGACAATAATTCTTTAAGATCCGTCATTCCCATAACTGATTCGTTTACTTGAATAAATTGAGTTTTACTTTTACTTATGAAGTAATTGGCATCCACAAAAATTATTATTCTTTCTTCAAACTTGTTTAAAAAGGACATAGGAAAATTTGAGGGAATTTATAATTGAAAGATCATCCATACCAGCTATTTCAATTACTAATATTTTCTTGTGCCTGATCTCAGCATAAAGAATTAAGATAAGTGATTCAAAGTATGAATGATAACTTAGTTTTCGCGGAAAAACCGCAAGCTGGTTAACCTTGTTTAGGATGTTGTTTCTTTTTAACCAATTCCATTTAAAATATGACCGGATTTTAATAGCCTGTTTAAATGGCATATTTATGAATGTAACCCCATTTTCATTATTGCTGAAAAAATCGTCAAGCTCTTTTCTTGAAGCAGAAACAACATAAAGCTGTCCCCATTCTATGGCATAGTTCTTATTGTCCATGCTTAAAGTAAATGCCGCCATATTCAAAGATTGATCAATATGAATATACCAACTTAATGCATAACAAAAAAGCCGCGACGTAATCGCGGCTTCAAATTCTTCTACTAATCTCTAATCACCAATCTCTAACCTCTAATTAGCAATACTCATCAAACGCGCCGATCAAATTGTCGGCGATCATTTGGGCAGGGCGGCCTTCTATCTGATAGCGCTCTATCATGTGTACCAGCTTGCCGTCTTTAAACAGCGCCATGGCTGGTGATGACGGTGGGTAAGGCAGCATGTAAGCACGTGCAGTGTTCACCGCGTCAGTTTCCATACCGGCAAAAACCGTTACCATTTTATCAGGGTGTTTTTCGTTTTTCGATGCAATGCGTGCAGCAGGGCGTGCATTGGCAGCAGCGCAGCCGCATACTGAATTAACCATTATAAACACAGTCCCTTCACTCTCTATAGCAGTTTTTACCGCTTCAGGATCTTTCAATTCTTCAAAACCAACGTTGGTTAGTTCGGCCCGCATGGGGGCAACCAAATATTCTGGATACATAGTTATCTTAGTTTAAACCAAACAAAAATACGAAATCAAAATAAGTAAAAATTTAAATTTTACAATATAACAATCAAGTGACTTTTTACGTTAAAATCCTTGTGTAAATGATACACCTGTTAAACTTAACATTCTCTTAATAATTAAGATATTGTTTTTTAATCGGGGATTATTTACATTGCATTCCCCAATTGTTTAAATTATTTTAATTGATGAAGTTCAGACCCTCAAACATCAGTACTGTTATCATTGTCGATAAGGGCAAGGGCAGCACCAAAACCCTACAGGTTAAGACCAAACACATCAACCGCCTTAAACATTACGCCGCAGGCATTATGGTCGTAATTGCCTTATTATCAGGCATTATCATTTACCTCGACACGCAAAACAGTCGCCAGGAACAGGAAAACGACCTGCTACAGGCGCAATTATCAAAGCTGAAAAGCACCATCCCGGCAGTGCCCGCTGCACAGTCGCAGGTCAAAGCACAGCCGCAGCAAAGCAAAGCCGAAACATACATCCAATCGATAGAAAGCAAGCTTACGTTCATTAACAATTATTTGAAAAAGCGCGGTCTTAAGGGCTTTTCTATTAAATCTATTGGCGGTGGTGATTCAAAAGCTGCCGAGAATAAGCTTTCAGATGATGAAAAGTATTCGTTGTACGATGAATACCTGAGCCGTTTAGAACGCGCTGTAGCCTTTACACCGATGGGTTATCCGCGAGTAAGCTCGCTTACTTCCTATTTCGGTTACCGTAGCGATCCTTTTGATGGTGGCCATGCCGAATTTCATCCCGGAATTGATTTTAGGGGCCAGTATGGCGATGCAGCCCGCTGCACCGCTAACGGCAAAGTAGTTTCTGCCGGGTGGATGGGCGGTTACGGTAATTGCGTACGTATAGCGCATGCTAACGGTTATGAAACTTTATATGGCCATCTTTCGCACATTGAAGTGCGCGAAGGGCAGCAGGTTACCGCCGGACAGGTAATAGGAAAAGTTGGCTCAACAGGCCGCTCCACCGGTACGCATCTTCACTACGAGGTACGTAAAAATGGTAAAGCGATAAACCCCATAAGTTTTCTGTCATTGAATAATTAATATATAATACCCGCATTTATGTCAATGTTTAAAAAGGAAAAGGTAGCGCTCGACATGCAGTCCATCTCGACCCTCATCAGCGAAGGATGTATCTTAGACGGTAACCTCAAGGCGCCGGCATTTGCCCGAATAGACGGACAGGTAACGGGCGATGTGATGATTGATGAAGGATTGATAGTAGGCGAAAAAGGTTCTATCCGCGGCAACGTGGTTACCAAAGAGCTGGTTGTATACGGCAACATCACCGGCGATGTACAGGCTACTTCGCTGGAAATACGCACGACCGGCAAAATTACCGGCGATATCCGCACCCAAACCCTGGGCGTTGAGCAGGGCGCTGTATATGACGGCAACCTTTCGATGACGCAAAACAGCAAGCTTGCGCAAACAACGCAAACCAACCGCAAGCCGGAGCCGAAATTGATAGAAGTATAGTTTGATCTTCTTTGTCCGCAGCTTTCCCGGCGATTTTCACTGCGGAAAGGAAATTCTATGTTTTAATTCGCAATTATCTTTACGCGCCCTGCGTTAGATCAAAAACCTGCTTTCATATATGGAAACGAATACAAGCGAAAACAAATTGAGTGAAACACTTCATACCCCTTTTTCTCAAACTTTCTTTCACGGCACAAAGGCCGATCTGAAGCCTGGCGACTTTATAGAAACAGGCATTAACTCAAACTTTGGACAAGGAAATAAAGCAAAGTACATTTATCTTACTGCAACGCTGGATGCTGCCGTTTGGGGCGCCGAGCTTGCTTTAGGCGAAGCGCGCGAAAGAATATATTTAGTAGAGCCAACCGGTCCAATAGAAGATGACCCCAACTTAACAGACAAAAAATTCCCGGGGAATCCAACAAAGTCTTACCGCTCAAAACATCCGTTTAAGATTGTCGGCGAGATCACTATCTGGCAGGGGCACCCGCCGGAACGTCTTAAAATTATGAAAGACGCAGTGGCAAAACGCAGGGAAGAAGGCATTGAGGCAATAGAAGACTAATAACAGTCTCGCGGGGGGCTCCGAAAGCCTGTTATTAGCATTGCATTTTTGCAGCGAATTATTGCCTTCTTTAAGCACCAATAGTACCTGTCTGTACTTTTCCGGCCCGTTCATAATTGGCCATAAAAACGCCGCTTGGGGTAACATGGCTCTCCGTTAGTTTAAATGCTGCCGGAATGGTGTTATCGTCAAACAGCTTTTTTCCTTTACCAAGAAGTACCGGGTAAATTTTTAGCCAGAGCTCGTCCACCAGGTCATGCTTCAGCAGTAGCTGAACGAGTTTGCTGCTGCCCCAAACCTTGAGGTCAGACCCCTCTGAAGCTTTGAGCTTTTCGATATCTGCCACGCTTGTAAGGAACACGGTATTATTCCAATCCGACTTTTTCATGGTGTTGGATATGACATATTTTGTGACATCATTGATGCCCGGCCAATAGTCAGCATGTTGGGGCCAGAAACCGGCAAAGATCTCAAATGTTTCCCTGCCCAGCAGCAGATCTGTGGGTTCCATCTGTTTTTGCATCACCTTGTTGGAAACCTCGTCGCCATAAGGCGCACTCCAGCCGCCATATTTAAAACCGCCTGATGGATCTTCCTCCGGGCCTCCGGGTGCCTGCATTACGCCGTCTAACGTAAGAAATGTTGTGACAATTATTTTTCTCATGATAATTTCTCCTTTATAATATTGTTTAAAAATTCGTTTCAGAATTGTTTTGTTACAATACAAACTTCGGAAGAAACGAGATACCGCTTACGGTGCTTATGCGGCAAATCAAGGGTTAAATGCGACAGGGTTAGAATAGACCGGCGAAATCCTCCTGCGCAAACTACAGCGGATTTCATCTGCCGTAGCCCGCTTCGGCAGGCAAGGGCGGAGACGGGGATTGAGGTTGAAATAAGGGAGCAAGGTATAATAGAAAAATCGGGCGCAAGAAAGAAGCTAAACAAGGAGTAGTGTTTCGCTGATTTTTCTGTCCGCTATGCTATTGACTCAACACGGTGGTATCGGGATTAGCGGCGTTAAACCCCGTCCTCACCGCTAATGGATAGTGTACAAGCGGGCAAATATTAGTAAATAGTCATTTTAAACAGTGCTCAAAAAAGGATAAGGTTAGGGCCCAATCCTTTTTAGCGGCATATAATGAATAATTGGAATCTTCGTTGCCATAAAAAAGCATGATATTATCCAGGCAGGCTGCCGTGTCTGCCAGAAAAGAAACCCTGCCATCTGAAAAAAATCCGGCACAGCCGATCTTGTTCTTTATTACTTTGTCTTGCTGCAATAGCCAGTTGTACACTGCTTTTATATCAGCGGCTAAACCATCTTTTATAAAGACAGCATATGGAGGGAGGGTAGCAGGTTTTACAAGCTGATCAGCGCTGAGCCGTGCTGTAATCCGTCTAAACAGATCAGGCGCCACCACGGCATAGCCTTTTTTGCGAAACGCTTCAGCAACAGCACGCATAGGTTCCGAAATGCCAAAAGCTTCCTGCAAAATAATAAGAGCAGGAAAATTACCGCGACGGTCAGGAAAGGCTGCATACAAGTTAATTTCAGAACCGTCAGCTACTTTTACTTTATTGAACTCATGATTGATCATATCCAATGATTTAAGTTAGTTATTTGAGGATCAAAACCGGCTGATGGGCATTTACTGCCAGTGCATTGGTAATACTGTAATGGGTTAAATTACGGAAGAAGCTGTAATGACCTGGAAGCGCTATGATCAATTGTATTTCATGGTGCTTACTGAAATTAAGGATTCCGTGAACCACATTTTCGTCTTTGGCATAGTAAACCCGGTAAGCGTAGCTATCGAGCAGCCCTTTAAGGGCACCGGTATTTTCTTCTTCATGCGCACTGTTTATCTTTCCGGGAGCCACATTTAAAACCATTAATTCAGGATGCAGCCATTGTTGTGATGCTTGCAGCCCTTTTAAAATGGCCAATCGGGAAATCGCGGAAAAATCGCAGGGGACCAATGCCTGTTTGATATGTTGGTAGCGCAGGCTAGCGGGAATAACCATTACGGGTACCATACTGGTTTTAGCAATACTGATCACTTGTTCCCCAATGGGGCTTTGACCCGCTCCGGAGCGATGATCGCTTCCGATCATGACCAGGTCCGGCCGTTCGGCAGCTATTGCCACATGAATGGCCCTTAACAAAGGCAGGTCACTGATACCTGATTCCACTCTGACAGAAGCGCCGCACATCTTTAGCAATTTATGAGCGATAAACTTTACGTGGCTTTCTGTTTTTTGCCTTTCATCACTTATTGCTTGTGCATCCAGCTGTACAAAATCCACCGAAGGCAGCAATTGTGCAGCCATAGAGGTGTAATAGGATTTTAAAAGAATGATCCTTTCAACAGGAACATCTTTTACAAAGTCTGTTGCATAGCGGAGGACATTTCCGGACGTAGCTGAAAAGTCAATGGGTATCAATAATGTCTTCATTTTAATTTCATTAGCAGCGCGATTAAAAAGACAACCAGCCAAAACCAAAGCGTGAAAGTCATTTCCCGTTCGAAAAAAACAACAGGCCCGGCCCACAGCCGTTTTATGGATTTTTTATCAATTTCCATAGTTATTATAATTAGTCAATAAATAGATAATCAAGTATTCAACTTTTATAACAAATTTTTTTATTCATTTTTCAAACTGTTCACCATTTTCCGGATGAGCAGTACCCCATTCTGCAGGTCTTCGCGAGTAGCTTCCCCGGAAGCCAGCCCGTAAACCTCTGCCACCCAGGGATGCAGGATATCCTTTAGCGCCAGCCCTTCCTTCGTTAAAAGGATCAGCTTATTCCGCCGGTCATTTTTATCCGCTGACCGTTTGACCAGTTTCCGTTTGATCAGGTTATCCAGTAAATAGGTCATACTGGATTTATCCCTGAAAGTCCGGTCAGCGATCTCCTGCTGGTTCAGCCCATCGCTTCTCCACAGACACCCCATTACTTCGAGCATTTCAAAAGTGAGGTTGAGATCATGTTCCTTTATCTTTTTCTGGATATATTTTCGCGTGAAATTTCTCAGTTCCTGCATTAACTGAGAAAGTTCCACGGCCAGCTCAACAGTTGTTTTATTTTTTACCGGTGTTATCATAATTACGAAAATAAAATAATAATTTAAATTTATCCCGTTTCCCTAATGCGCAGCATCCGCCAGGCTGATCTTAGCATTAGATTTCTTAACGATTAATAACACCAAGGGTACAAAAACCACAAAAACTACACCCACCATCATAAATACATCCATATATGACAGCAGTGTCGCCTGCTTCATAACAGCGCTATCCATCATTTCATAGGCTGTATTACGTGAAGTTAAGCTGTCCAATCCATGAGCGTGTACCCCGGCAGCAAGTTGTGCAATCCTTTTTTGAACATTGATATCGTTCACATTTAAATGACTGACCACATCTACCCTGTGGATGCTGGTTTCCCGGGATAAATAGGTGGATATAAGCGCGACTCCAAATGAACCGCCCAGTTGCCGCATCATGCCTGTAAAAGCTGCGCCCTGGCCAATTTCCTGACCTTTTAAAGTAGATAGCGACATTGTACTTACCGGGACAGACAATAAGCCTAAGCCGAACCCTCTTACTATTAATGGCCAGAAGAAATCGCCCGAGCTGGTATCCGGCACAATAATTTTGTAGCAGAGCATGCAAAAAATGTAAAACACAAACATTCCGGCCGCAATCAGATATTTTTGCTGAACACCTTTTTGAATTAAGGTAGCTACAACAGGCATCATCACGGCGGTAAATAACGTACTGGGTAATTGCAGTACGCCTGCCTGCTGGGCCGTCCATCCCAACAGGGATTGTGTAAACAGGGGAATTACGAAGGTGGAACCGAACGTGCCAAACCCCATTACGAAAGAAAGCATAACCCCCATCCGTAAATTTCCATTTTTAAGTACCCGTAAATTAACCACGGGAAATTTGGTTTCCAGTTGACGCCAGACAAACAGGTATAACCCTAAAAATGCAGTGATGCAAAGCGTAATAATCAGCCCGCTGTTAAACCAGTCATCTTCCTGCCCTTTTTCTAAAACGTATTGCAAGGATGAAATACCTACTGCCAGCAAAATGATACCAAGCCAGTCGATCTCACTGGCAGACCTCTTTTGTTCGTATTTAGGGCTTCTTACATAACTCAGTGTAAGCAAGGTGGCAACTATTCCAACGGGGATATTGATGTAAAAGATAAACGGCCATGAGAAATTGTCAACGATATAACCACCTATCGGCGGACCAAGTGTTGGGCCCACGATAATTCCTAAAACGTATATGGCCTGGGCCATGGCTCTTTTTTCCGGAGGCCAGCTTTCTGTGATAATAGTTTGCGAGGTAACCAGCAACGCCCCGCCACCCATACCCTGTAAGAACCGGAAAATGATCAGCTCCGTTATTGAATGCGCATTACCACATAAAAAAGAACAAACCGTAAAAACAATGATAGACGCTGCAAAATAATTTCTTCTGCCGAATTGCTGCGAAAGCCAGCTGGTTAGGGGGATAATGATCACATTTGCTAAAGAATAGGCGGTTATTACCCAGCTGATCTCGTTTAAAGTTGCGCCTAAACTACCGCGCATATTGTTTAGCGCTACGTTTACAATAGTAGTATCAATTATTTCTAATAAAGCGCAAAATACTGCGGTAACGGTGATGATAACCAAACGTGGCCCGTGTTCTATTAATGATTCTCCCTGCCTCTGCATTTAAATTAATTTAAAGCAAAGTTATATATTTGATAGTCAAGACTACAACTAATATTGGAAAAAATTTC
>Ga0206937_10068_pt1 | contig 33744 bp, 31 predicted proteins | sample Alteio_BWOrgHeat_11_FD_152923 | JGI IMG/M metagenome (GOLD analysis project Ga0206937, IMG submission 152923) | Enriched cells from forest soil in Barre Woods Harvard Forest LTER site, Petersham, Massachusetts, United States -... | ecosystem: Environmental > Terrestrial > Soil > Temperate forest >... | reverse complement strand
TGTTAAACGCTGACGTTAATGTGATAGTATTAACCACTTCAGCCCTAATTCGTTTTCTTGTAAAGGTCTTTTAATTTCAGGTCTATCTGTTTGCCTATTGGTTTGCCGTTGCGATAGGTAATAGCCTTTATTTCGCTCGCGCCGTTTGGCACGGATAATGGCTTGCCTTCGTATTTCAGAGAACGATCATCAGGCAGCGAAGTATCGAAGGTATAATAGATATCCAGTCCTTTCATCTCTGTGTTCAAACTGATCTCCACCGACTTAAATGTAGTATCGCCCTTTGCTTTGGTGGTACTGATCAAAGGATCATAAATGCTATTGGCATGTTTTACACCCGAAGCATCCAGCCTTTTGAAGTGGGTTTCCACACGCTGTACAAATACATTATAGTTTTTTCCCTTCTTTGGCGACCAATATACTTCGGCTATCGCCATCGCCCGCGGCCATGTCATGTACTCCACCTGGCGTTCGTCGGTTACGGATTCTGTCCACAAATTGCCTTGTCCACCTAAAATATATTTGGCGTCTACACTGTCGGGCACCGGTTCAAAATCATAGCAATTAGCCAGCAGGCAGCGGCCGTAGGTATGGGGTTCAAGCAGCGCTTCTCAAATTGGCACTATGCGCGTTACTGAGCAGATAGATGCGCTGGAAATTATGGGTGTTAATGCGCCGGGCTATCTTATTTCACCAAAGATCATTGCAGGTGTTTCCATGATACCGCTGCTGACCATTATTTCAGTAGTGCTGGGTTTAGGTGGCGGTTATCTTGCCTGCCTTACTTCACATGACATCCCGACTACTTTATACCTTGACGGTTTACGCGATGGCTTTAACCACGTTATCGTTACTGTTTGTGCAGTAAAGTCTATTTCATTTGGGTTTATCATCACATCCGTTTGCGCTTATTTCGGCTTCTATACTTCGGGAGGCGCGCTTGAGGTTGGCCAGTCTGCCACCAAAGGCGTAGTTTATAGCTGTATTTGGATATTATTTGCCGATTTGGTTATTTCAAGCTTGCTGTTATGATCACCGTAAAAGACATTACAAAAACTTTTGGCGAGAACGATGTGCTGCGAGGCATAAGCGCTGAATTAAAATCAGGCAAGAATAATCTCATCATCGGTGGTTCAGGTTCCGGAAAAACTACCTTGCTTAAGTGTATAGTTGGTCTGCATGAGCCTACAAAAGGCCAGGTTTTTTTCGACGAGCAGAATTTTACGGATATGAACTTTGAGCAGCGCGTACCTATCCGTACGCACATCGGTATGTTGTTCCAGAATTCGGCTTTGTTTGACTCGATGAATGTGGAAGAGAACATTATGTTCCCGCTCAACCTGTTCACCAATATGACAAAAGCAGAAAAGCTCGATCGCGCCAATTTCTGCCTTGAAAGGGTGAACCTGAAAGGTAAAAATAAACTGTTCCCATCTGAATTATCCGGCGGTATGAAAAAGCGTGTAGGCATAGCCCGCGCCATTTCCATGCAGCCAAAATATTTATTTGTGGATGAGCCAAACTCCGGCCTCGACCCAAAAACTTCCATCCTGATAGATGAGCTGATCAGCGAGCTGACGCAGGAATACAATACCACAACTGTTATCGTTACCCACGACATGAACTCGGTAATGGGCATCGGCGATCACATCATTTTCCTTTACAACGGCAAAAAATGGTGGGAAGGCACCAACAAGGAGATCGCTCACACCGATAATAAAGAGCTGAACGATTTCGTATTCGCCAGCAAATTTATGCAGGCAGCTAAAGCGAAGCTGTAAGCCTTTTTCTCTGTAAAAGAATAATTACATATAGTCCTTTCTGTCTTTTCAGGTGTTCTGATTATAACAGGCGCACCTAACCCCTGCATTAAACCTATGAAGAAGATCTTATTGTTTACAGCACTGCTGTTATTTAGTCGGCTTGCTATTGCCCAAAAACCTGCAGACAACCCAAAGCCGGTAATTATTGAAGGACGGATAACCGGCTTAAAGGTTAACAAAATATCCATTGGATGCCGTTCGGGTGATGGCTTTATATTTGAAGAATGTGATGCTGATAAAGACGGCAATTTTTATTTAAGATCCACAAAATTTACCAGGCCTTACAGTGTACAGTTCTCTAACGGAAGAACATGGCTTGGCGATATTTACATAGCGCCTTCATACCACCTCAGGATCACCGGCAATGCCAGCGATGCAAAAACTTTTTACCTCACCAGGCAAGTGTCCGGGTATGGTTCTGCGATAAATAAATTCATTTTTAAAAGAGATTCAACCTTGACGCGCAGTGAGCCGGCACAGCAATGGTATAATATGAATAAACAAGACCTGCTAAAGTATGTGAACCGCAGGAAAACGATACAGGACTCGATAGCGCGCATCACCCTTAAAAGTAAAACCGCAGCCGATAGTTATTACGGGTATTTTAAAGAGCGGGCATTGTTGGATATAAAGTTCGACGCATTGTATTACCTCGTAAATCACGCGATTGATGATAAAACCTTTACAGCACAACAGGCGGTGGATTTTGTGAAGAAAAACTTCGAGGCGGAGGCTAATACCATTAACTACAATCCTTCAAACGATTATCTGCCAAAAACGGCTAAGCCAGGCATATTGAATAATTTATTCAATGACGAGTACATGAAATCGGATATGTACCGCAACCTGATGGCGAACGACTATTTTATTTTTATATGGGAAGAGCAATTTCGTAAGGATTCTACCGTGGTTGATAAGCGGCGGTTCAAGATCGACTTTGTAAAAATTATAGCAAATGATTATAAAGGAAAAATAAGGGAAGAGACATTGTACAATTATCTGGATCAAACTATACGGTACTGCCGTTCGTACGAGGAATTGTTTGATTATGAAAAAGCTTTCCCGAAATATATAGACCAATTGGCCGACACTGCTAAACGTACAAAGCTATATGTCGCGATGAAAGAAAAGGAACATGACCTGCTAAAAATTGCGATAGGCCAGCCGGCCCCTGCATTTACTGTACAGGATAGTACCGGTAAAAAGTATAGCCTGGATAGTTTTAAAGGCAAAATACTTTACATTGACCTGTGGGCAAGCTGGTGCGGCCCGTGCCGGATGGAAACGCCATACTTTAAAAAGCTGTATGAAAAATATAAAAACGACCCGCACATCGCATTTATGAGCGTTGCTGTGCTGGATGAGCATGATAAATGGCTTGGCGCAATGAAAGAAGATAAACCAACATGGCCGCAGTTTTTTGATAACGAAGGCTCGGCACAGCGCAGTTTTATGGCTAACTCTATTCCTAAGTTTGTGTTGATAGATAGCGATGGCAAAATTGTACAGCTTGATGCGCCGGGGCCAAGGCAAACAGCAGAACTGGCAAAAATATTTGAAATGGAAGAGGAGAAGGGTAACAAGTAGCATATAGTTTGCGTTCCCGGTTTGGAGTTTTCCGGTATCTATTACTTGGTTTAATAATTATATTTGCACGATTAATGGCTGTAAACAGCAAACTGATAACTGCAAACTAAGAATGATCCAACTCCTCACACCGCAACATTGGAAAGATTACGAGCTGATAGACTGTGGCGATTTTGAAAAGCTGGAGCGCTTCGGCAGCGTGATCCTTATCAGGCCCGAGCCACAGGCGGTTTGGGGCAAGGCATTACCTGAAAGTGAATGGCAAAAGCTTCACCATATTAAATTCAAAGGGCGTTCAGCAACCACAGGCGAGTGGGTCAAAAAAAATGTGAAAACGCCCGACCGTTGGCATATTGAATACGAGAACAATGACGTTGCGATAAAATTCCGCTTGGCATTAACCTCATTTAAACATGTGGGGATTTTCCCGGAGCAGGCAGTTAACTGGGATTATATTTCCGAAAACGTAAAGCGCTTTAAAACACCATCGCCAAAAGTGCTTAACCTGTTTGCCTATACCGGCGGCGCTTCGCTGATCGCTGCTGCGGCAGGTGCAGAAACTACGCATGTGGATTCCATAAAGCAAGTAGTTACCTGGGCCAACGAGAACCAGGAATTATCAGGAATAAAAGATATCCGCTGGATGGTGGAAGATGCGCTGAAATTTGTAAAACGCGAATTGAAACGCGGCAAAAAATATAACGGCATTATCCTCGACCCACCGGCATACGGCCACGGCCCAAACGGCGAAAAATGGAAGCTGGAAGACCACATTAATGAAATGATGCAGGACGTAGTAAAATTGCTCGACCCGGATGAGCATTTTTTAATCCTGAATACCTATTCGCTTGGCTTTTCATCGGTTATTGTAGAGAACCTCATCAAAAGCGCATACCCGCAAGCGCAAAATCTCCAAACCGGTGAACTATACCTGCAAGCCACTGCCGGGCCCAAACTGCCTTTGGGTGTTTTTGGGAAGTTTTATAAAACCCGCAATTGATCTTAACTTGTTGATAACTTTCGCTAAAGTTGCATCATAAAAGGTGTTATTTTGCCCTTTAGAAACCACCAGAAATGAAACTGAAAAACATTATTTTCTCCTCCTCATTGTTTTTGTTCTCCCTTTTTATCCTGACGAATTGCAGCAATAACAGCTCTTCGGCAAAAGCAGGCCAGAAAGCGGCAGCAACCACTAAGCCGGCAGATAGTGCAAAGGCAGACGCCACCGCGGCCGTAGATACAACCGTTGCACCGGTTTCTTATCCTCCGCTGAATAAAAAGCTGTACGATTCATTGATGAAGAAGCTGGCACATGGCGATACCACCGGCAAATGGCCTGTTAAAAATCAGCCATATCCGCTTCCGGGCGCTATTTTGCCGTTCAAAAGGGTGGTTGCTTACTATGGTAACCTGTACTCGAAAAAGATGGGCATTTTGGGTGAGCTTCCGCCAAACGAAATGCTGCAGCACCTGCATGCAGCCGTTAAAGAATGGGAAAAAGCTGATCCTGCTACACCTGTACAACCAGCATTGCATTATATAGCCGTTGTTGCCAGCGGTGACCCGGGTAAAGACCATATGTACCGTCACCGTATGCCATTCAAACAGATAGATACTATTTTATACCTCGCTAAAAAGGCGCATGCAATAGTTTTCCTTGATATCCAGGTTTCGTTAAGTAACATACGTGCCGAGATGCCTTTACTGGAAAAATACTGGAAAATGCCAAATGTGCATTGCGGTATCGACCCTGAATTCTCAATGAAGGATGGCACCCTGCCGGGCAAAAAGATCGGTACTTTTGATGCTGCCGATGTGAATTATGTATCGGCCTATCTTTCAAAAATTGTGGATGAGAACCACCTGCCACCAAAGATCTTTATCGTGCACCGCTTTACCAAAAAGATGCTGACCAACTATAAACAGATCAAACTGCACAAAGAGACGCAAATATTGATAAATATGGATGGCTGGGGCGAACCAGATCTGAAAACAGGTACTTACCGCAACTTCATCTATCCTGAGCCGGTACAGTTTACAGGTTTCAAACTGTTCTACAAAAACGACCTGAAGAAAGCGCCGCACCATATGCTTACGCCAACGGAAGTTTTGAAATACAAACCATACCCTATTTATATACAATACCAATAAACTATTGACCTGAATTGCGAAACCCTTGGCCATAAGCTAAGGGTTTTTTGTTGGCGCCATGCTAACAAAATGGTCGTCATGGCGAGGAACGAAGCCACCTCTGCGTTATCCTTTCAACGGAACGGATGGTTGTTAAATGACGTTATTTTTATGAACTTTTTGCTCCTTGATTTGCATGTGCAGGGATGGCTTCGTTCCTCGCCATGACGTGTGGGGCTTTAATTTCCCTTCGGAAACACGGTCACCCTTAAAAATGTGCTCCCGTAAGGCACTAAGTCGATATATTCCTTTTTACCAAGACTATCCCGCTTTTCAGGGAACGCCGAAGTTTGCAGTATCTGCTCACCTTTAGAATCTTTACCAGGATGCAATTTCCAATTGGCCAGCCGCTCAGCAGGGACTTTTAATATCACCGGTGCTACACTTGAGCTCCAGGGATAACCTTTATAGTTGTTTTTGATCACCTGTACATCACCGGCGTTTTTTGCCAGTAATACATAATTCCAGGCGCCATTAGGTTGATACTCCGTACCCGGAAATGCTGTGGTTGACTTTTTATAATCGTGCACAGTATCAACCTTTGCAGCTATCGGGTAGCTGTAAACAATTGGCCCGCGCTCAATTGTAACGCCATCGTGGGGCCAGTTAGTGAGCTGCACATGCATTGGGAGCGATAGCTCGATCTTATCGCCATTTTTGAAAGTGCGGTTGATCGTATAAAATTCTCCGGATCTTATCATATCAATAAGATGATTGCCATTAATACTTATAGACGGTGAATAGCACCAGGCCGGTATACGCAGTTGAAATGGGAATTTTACTTCGCCATCAGTGCTGATGGTAAAATCTATCTTTTCCTCGAACGGATATTTTGTTGTTTCTGTAATTTTTACGGCTTTTTTATCTTTTCCAACCTTTGCCTCGATCTCTCCCGGCCCAAATAATGTTGCCGCGATGCCATCATCCTTTGTAGCGAGCCACATCAGGTCGATATAATAGGGCATAAAGCGGTTTACATTGCCGGTGCAGCATTCCGTATCATGACCGGGCAAAAAGGCCATGCGGGTGTCGTTGTAGCCAAGATGATTCGAGGTCATGGTAGCGATAAACTGGTTGGGCGCCGAGAAGTATTGTTCCGACCGGAAATCCTTGGTTATTGCGCCAATCCCTGCATTAAAAACAGCTTTCTCTATCTTGTCGGCCCACAAGGCATTGCCCGTGATCTGCAGCATATAGCCATAGGTATACGGTATGGTAGAGAGGTTGCAGGTTTCATGCCCGGCAGTTTCCGAAATGCCATTCAGATGCTCGGTGGAACTCGGTACGCCCGAAGCCAGCATATCGTATTTCTCCATTTGTGAAATGCCATGCAGCGCCTCATTCAAATATTCCTTTTTGCCGGTATAGCTGTACAATATAGCGGGGATCTTCACGATCTCGATATACACCACACCATGATAATTCGGTACCATGTCCGATGCGAAATTGATGTCGCGGCCATCCCTGTCGCGGTATTTATGGTCAGATTTGAATGTCGCGTAAGCGGTTTCCGCCATATCCAGCATCTTTTTATTGCCGGACACGCCATACAGCCAGCACATTTCCTCGGCATTGCACAGGTCGAGTTCATCGGCAAACTCTTCACCCTTATAGGTGGAATAATGTTTCAGCATGGCATCTACAATCCGCGGATCATGGTTTACAGTATATTCGGTCATAAACGAACGCAGGAAGCCCGTATACGGCCATTTATTCCAACGCCCCTTCAAATCCTGCGGACCGAGGCGGCCATCAGCATTGTTCTTGTTCAATACATAATTTACCTGTTTCCTGGCTTTATTTATGAGCATAGTATCGCGCAGCAGGTAACCCGCCTTCAGGCAGCCATCTACAAAGTAACCGCTTTGCTCATAAGGCCACCAGTAGATCTCGTTATTGCCGTTGTTGATCTCCGCCGTCCACATGCCAGTGTTAAACGGATAACCGGCATCTTCGATATGCCCGGTAAGCCCGGTTTTCTGATATTCCAAAAATTGGCGTAACCAGCCTTTTGTGGTAATAGCTGTCGGACTTAACAAGGTATATTTACTATAAGGCGGATCAGGAATGATCTTATAATTGCCCTGGCAAAAACCAGCAGACGGCAACAAAAACGTCACGCACAATATGATCAACGGTTTGATTCTCATTTTTTAAATAAGCATGTAATTGGTTTACAAAATAAATGTACTAACAAATTTAAAATGTATGTACTTTAAGGATGCGCATTTTATGGAAATGGGCCCATGGCGTTGATTATCAGTTTACTATTTTTAACACTGTACGGCCAATAAAAACCATACAGTACATAACAGTAAAAGCTTTTCATGTATTGATAAATAAAAAAGGAGCAGATATCCTGCTCCTTTTTAAGAATAATTGAGTGAAAAGAATTACTTCTTCCAGCTTAATTCAATTTCTTCCAGTGTCTTCTGTTTGGTTTCCGGTATCCATATCTTAGTGAAAAGCCATAGCAATACAGCATTGAACAGGAAAATAAGGAAGGTATAACCTCCGGCCTCGGCAGCTGTTTTGCCAATGTTACCCGCCGCAAGCATGATCGGCGTAAATAATGATATAAGGAATGTGCCTATCCAAAGCATGGTTGTGGCAATAGACATGGCCACGCCGCGTGTTTTGGTTGGGAATATTTCGGAAATGATAACCCATGGAATTGGGCCTAACGAAGCCGCAAAACAGGCTATATAGAAACATACGCATACTACCAGCCATATGCCGGCCACATGTGCCAGGAAACAATAAGCTGTACCTGCAAGGGCTAAGATCATGCCTGCAACACCCCAAAGCAACAGGCTTTTTCGTCCCATTTTGTCTATCAGCACAATAGCCACAAGTGTAAATATGAAGTTGATACCACCAATTAAAAATGTGGTTAGCAAAGAACTATCTGTGCTGAAACCCGCGGTTTTGAATATGCTCGGTGCGTAATAGATGATGGCATTAATGCCTGTGATCTGCGAAAAAAGCGCCAGGAATAAACCGACTATCATTGCCATGCGCAGACCGGGTTTAAATAATTCGCCAACGGTGCCTTCCTCTACATTAAGTGTAGATTCTATTTCATTTGCTACGGCAATGGCTTCCTGCTTGCCGTTTAGCCTTTCCAATGTATCCATTGCCTCTGCGCGGCGTTTGTTTTTGATCAGCCAACGCGGACTTTCCGGTACGATAAACAACAGCACCAGGAATATGGCCGACGGTACTAATCCGGAGCCGATCATATAACGCCAGCCGGTATCAACCTTCCATTGGTCGGTGCCAAAATCTGCTATTTTCCAGTTAACGCCATAAATAATTAAAATGCCGATAACAATAGCTAATTGGTAAATGCTCACCAATGTACCGCGGATCTTAGCAGGCGAAACTTCTGATATATACAATGGCGATAGCATCGATGCCGCACCAATACCAATACCGCCGATCACCCTGAAGATAACGAAACCGGTAAGACTGTTAACTACTGCAGCGCCAATGGATGAGATAGCAAATAATACTGCCGTGAAGATCAAAACTTTTTTCCTTCCTACCGAGTCGCTTATCGGGCCGGCTGAAAGGCTGCCTATAATACAGCCTACAATCGCGCTGCTAACGGCATAGCCAACCATGCCTTCGGTTAATGCAAACTTAGTGGTGATAAAAGGCACCACGCCAGATATCACGGCAGTATCATAACCGAATAAGAAACCGCCGAGTGCGGCCACCACTGTTAATTTGACCACGAAGCCCGTGGTTGAGCCTCCTGATGTTGTTCCTTCGTTCATAATTTGGTTTATTTAGTTTAAAGTCTCACATATGCTTTTAAAGTGCCGCATTCCTGCGCTTCGCCTTCGCCATATGGGCGGATGGTGTATTCGCCAACGGCTGCGGGTATAATAAACGTCTCGGCATAGTGCACCACGTACGGCTCAAATGCGCCGGTCGGGCTTTCCACTATCGCCTCGCGGCCTTCCACCAGGTTAATCACATTCACTATCCCATCAGTGTTGTGCGTTACCTTTCCGGTGAACCAATGCCTGCGTGTTTCTATAAATTCCAGTTCGTTCAAACCTGTACGTTCCTCGCGCCAGCCATCGCCACTACCCAGTGGTTCAACCAGGTTCAGCGCGTGCTCCTTTACCCAATGTTCGTCGCGATCCCACTGGATCACATTTTTGCCGTGCTCTATGTTGATCGGCCTTGGTTTACCGTCCATTCCTAAGCGTCCCCAATCCCACAGCTTAAATGTAAAGATATAAGGTGTGGCGCTAATTTCAAGCACCATTCCGCCCGCGCCCGAGCAATGTACGGTTCCTGCCGGGATGGAGACGTGATCATGCTTCTTTACCGGCCATTTTTTTACAAATCTCTCGTCATCAAACAGTTTCTCGCCGCGTTGCGTTGCCTGCAGGTCTGCTATCATCGCGTCAGCGTCGATATTTTCATTTAAACCTAAAAAAACAACAGGCTCAGCCGCCTCATCCACATCCAGGAAATAATAACTCTCATCCTGCGTATAATGCATGCCGAATTTTTCCTGTATGTATTCCGTCAGCGGATGCACCTGCAAGCTCAGGTTACCGCCTTTTATAGTATCCAGGAAGTCGAACCGTATCGGGAACTCATCGCCAAACCGTGCATGTACTTTCGCGCCCATCAGTGCATCGGTTTGATGGAATACCAGGTTGATCGATGGGATCTCCACATCCGTATCGCCAAAGCGCAGCAGCAAACTGTTTTCCTCTGGTACGCAATCAAAACACCAGGCATAGTTCACTACATCGCGGTCGAGATCGCAAACTTCCTTCATCCATTGCCCGCCCCATGGCCCCGGGTCAAAGAACGGCACCACGCGAAACGGCTTGTTCACTGCCAGCTGCATGCCTTTTAGTATCGCCTCGCCTTTTACAAGGTTAGGGCTGCCTGCTTTGTTGGTGTCCAGCCAATAATCTATCTTGTTAAAAAGCTGTTTCTTCAACCTGTCACAGGCACGCCAGTCCACAAAAAACCCTCTTTTATATTGAATAGAGAACTCTTCATCACTGTTATTGATGCCGATGTTGTTCACTTCCTTTTTGCGCATGCGCAACTGTATTTCCCAGCGCGCCATATCGGCATATATCAGCAAATCGTATTTGGGGGCCACCAGGCTCGCCCCGGTGCCGTATATTATTACTATGCCGTCTGTTGCAATGGCCTTGTCATACAATTCGGCTATTTTTTGTTTGTCAAGGAAATCGCTTACGTTTAGCCGGGTAAGGTAGCCGAAGATCCTGTCGTCGGTTACATCCGGGTAAGTCATAGTCAGTATTTCCTGTTCGCTTTTATAAGCATCCGTTGCGTTGATCCACACGTCGTGCTTTACGGTCGTCTTCAGGCTGCTTACCAGTTCATCTTCATGTACGCCCTGGTAGCATTCTACCACAATTATTTTTTTGCCCGACGAGCTGATCTCATCATTCAACTTTTTGCCAATCGCTTCCCAGCCGCTTATGCATGAGGTATTTTCGGCCTCAACCTGCACAAAAGGAAATTTGTCGTAATTCGCGTGTCTCAATGTTCTGCTGTTATTAGTTATAAAATAGGTTAGGTATTAATCACAGCCTGTTATTTCCGGTACTATAATTGGCGCACTAAAAATAGCAAATCTGTTTAAATATCATAGTTAATCGTTTTACTAATCCAAAATATTTAATTTAGTATGTAGATACAATACTACATATAATTGTTCATTTTAATAAATTTCCAGGACTGATTTTTTAGTTGATATTTTAGTGTGTCACCGATCGGGCTAAGCACTAATCTCTAATTAACTAACACAGGGCGTTACCGCAGCCCGCGCTGAGGCCCTCGAAGCGGCCCGGGCTTTTCGGGGCTACGCTGCGCTCCGGCCCTGCGGGCTAAACCCCTACAATCCCTAACGCACATAGTTCATTACCTGTCGCTCTATACTCGGCCTCCCCCTAAGATTAAGGGGAGGCCGGTCCAAAGGACTCCTACGGAGGTGGGGGTAAAATGCACGGTACTCTGAAACCACAAAGTGAAAAGCGGCCTCTTAAACTACAAGAAAAGGCTCTGAGATCTCTGTGTACATCTCAGTGTCCTCTGTGGTTAAGCTAAGTGGTTAAACGAAAACTAAAATTTTCACGGTACAAAATTCTCCCAAACAGCGGCTTTCAAAACCGGCTGCGATACCCACTGGAATTTGGCAGGGTCCTGCTCGAACTGGGTGTAAATAGGAACGCTTTTTCCGATTTGGAGAGAATTACTATAATCAGCAGGTTCTTTAATGATTAATTCCGACGGTTCATAATTGGTATTGGGCTTCCATTCAATCGCACCATCTGCATTGATCAGCGGGTACCAGGCAAGGCCATTATGCGCACGGACCTTGTCATACAAAAAACCATATTCCCTGTCGCACCAGGCGCCGAAGGTTAGCGGTGTGTTTGGGTCGGCGCTGATGGTGGCATGTGCCCATTCTGGCGGTACAACTACCGTATCGCCCGGGCCTGCATAAACCGCAAAACAGCGACCTGGATCATCCTGCGCAAATTCCTGCATATAAATAATGGCCTTACCGCTACATATCTCGTACAATTCCGGCGGCGACCAGCCGCTGTGCAACGATTTTTTATGAATATGCCCCTGGCTGCGTACCGGCTCATCGCCCAGCTTACCTGCGGCATAAGTTACCACGCCATATAAAAGCATCATTTTTTGCAGCGTAGGTTTGTCCTTCGTCTTGCCAACATCCATCGCTATGGAATACACCACTTCGGGGCCATCACAATTGGGTTCGCGGAGACTTTTGCGGATATCGTCGAGTTTACGCTGCTCCACTTTTGGGCCGAAGCAATCGCTGCCATATTCGAACCCAAGCGGATGATCGGTAGGATGGATATTTAAACCGGGATAGAAATTCATATCGTTTATATATCTTCCAAAGTAGGTACGCCTTTGCGGTCGAACAGGCGTTTTGAAAAGCCGTTTTTCTTGATCTCATCGTAATTATGCCCTGCATCTGATGGCCAGCATGCGCTAAAAACCAGTTCTTCATCGCCTGTATTGGCAACGCGGTGCGCCGTGCAGGCCGGAATATAATGCAGACTGCCCGGGTACATATATTCCGCGCGGCCGTTTCGCTGTTCGTCCATCAGGATCAGCACGCCGTTCCCTTTTAATCCCCAGTAATACTCGCCGCGATCGGCCAGTTGGTGGAAATGACCATGCGTCATAAAATATTCGTCGCCAACTTTGCCGGGTTTTATCCAGGTCGTGCCAAAGAATAGTCCCGCGTGAGTGCCATCGGGCACAGGTAAATATGCCTGTACACGGTAAACCTGCTGTGACGGATCCATCTTACTTCGCGCCTCCTCATCGGCAAACATACCGCTTAGCTGACCTATGGTTTTATGGCTTTCTATCACTTTATCGCCGGCCAAAGCGCCTTCGGTATTGTTGAATTTTATGCTGTTATCGCTAATCGTATTCATAATCTGTTTATAAAGATGCCCGGATGATCAGGCTACTTGGGTTTTCGATATGGTCTTTCTTTTTGTTGAGGATAAGGTTAGCGAGATTGCGGCCCATCGCATCAAAATCAGTTGATATAACGGTAATGCCATTGGCTACTACCGATTTCAAAGGCGTGTCGTTGTAAGATATAATGCCAATATCCTTGCCTAAACGGTAATCGTTTTCCTGCGCCTGCTTTACTAAGGCAACAAGTTTTTTGTCTTCTAAAACCAAATAGGCTTCGCCTTTCCGCACTTCTCGATCCATTTTCGTGGTAACTTTGTGCTCAAATTTGTAATCGCTGCAAAACTGAATAAAGCCGCGCTTAATGTCCATCGGCGCATGGCCGTCTTCTGAAAACATCAGGATCAGCTTATCATATTTTTTCAAAAGCTTCAATCCTGAAACCAATGCATTGTAAACGTCCTTCCTGAACGACTGACAAACTGAAGGATAATACTGCCCATACATTTTACGGCCACGGTCGAGGATGTACAGTTTATCTTTTGGGATCAGCTCCAGCGTTTCGGTAATCGTTTTTGTGGGGATAGGCATCACCACATAAGCCGTATAATTGCCAATGCTTTCCTTTATTAAAGTCTCAAAAGCTTTTGTATTAAAGTTATGGAAGAAAATCTCAACAGTGCCTTTGCGTTTGAGCTCTTCTTTAAAGGCATCGTACAGGTCTTCTTTATATGAAGTCAGCTTATCAAAAAGCAGAAATATTTTATGCTGCTGCGATGGGTTTTCCTTGCTGACGTAAAAACCCTTGCCATGTTTTGAAACGATGATGCCGCGCGTCTGCAGATCGTTAAACGCCGCAAGTACAGTATCACGGGATAGCTGAAATTTCTTCGAAAGTTCGTTTATAGATGGTAGCTTCTGGTCTTTTTTTAACAGTTTTTCTTCCAGAGCCACATGAAAAGAATTGACGATCTGCTTGTATTTTGGAACAGGCGAATCTGCATCTATTTTAATATAATCCATTCTTAGGTGTTGTCTGCTGTATGGTACTGTTACGGTAATAATGCAAATATATAATTTGAAAGTGTTATCTAAAATAATTGGGGAATTTTTATACATAACAGTACCTAACAGATAAAAGAAGGCAGCTTTCGAAAGGATAATATTTTAATCGTTATTAATATCTCTTTTTACAGATGCTGATCGATTATTTTATTCCCGCTGGCTATATGAAATGAAGAAATCTTGAAACTATATCTATTTAATATTGATTTATATATAATATTATAGATATTCGCCGGTCAATTATTTAACTGACAAACTGATGCGTCAGAACCTGAAATTTATACTTTTTATAGTATCAGCATTATTTACATTGCCGGTTTGCGCCCAGCAAACACAGCAGGGAGTGCCTATAAAGAAGATATTACCACCAGGACAGCAGTCCCGCAAAAAAGCTGATACAGTAGTGGTTACCGAAAAAGGCACTCCACAAAAAGACCTTTCGGATGAGCTGGATGAATTGTTCCATAGTAAGTCTGCGCCTGAAGTAGATTCCATTACTACAAAGCCACAAATATCCGTTGTGCCGGCCATTGGCTATACGCTGGTTACCAATTTTGCCCTTGTGGTTTCGGGCAATGTGGCTTTCCGTACCGGTCCGCAATCGCGCATTTCATCAATTGTGGCAAGTGCGTCTTACACAGAGAAAAAGCAGTTCATTATGCCTGTGCAGACAAACTTTTTTACAAAAGATAATAACTACGAGTTCATCGGCAACTATGCATACCTTAAATATCCGCAAAGTACCTACGGCTTAGGCAGCGACTCCAAGATCGCCAACGAGGATCCAATGGATTATTCGCTCGTCCAGCTTTATGAAACGGTACTGCGTAAGGTTACGGGAAATTTTTTTGCCGGTATAGGATTTGATTTCGATGATCACTTTAATATTTCCGAAAAAGGAAATAATAACGGGATGGTTTCCGACTACGCCAACTATGGTACATCTAACCGCTCGATATCATCCGGCTTTACATTAAATGGCGTTTACGATTCGCGCGATAATTCCATCAATCCGTTTAAAGGCGCATATATAGGGCTTCAATTACGTACCGCCGACAAGGCTTTTGGCAGCACCAGCGAATGGCAGTCGGTGATCTTCGATGCGCGCAAATATTTCAACTTGCCCGAAGGCTCGGGAAACGTACTGGCATTGTGGAATTATGACTGGATTATCGTAGCTGGTAAGCCGCCATATCTCGACCTGCCGGCCACGGGATGGGACAGCAACTGGGCAACCGGTCGCGGTTATATACAGGGCAGGTTTCGCGGCTCGCAGATGGTATATTTTGAAGGAGAATATCGTTATCGCATCACCGCAAATGGTTTAATAGGCGGCACCGTATTTCTTAACGCCGAATCTTTTTCAGCAGGGCAGGGCACAAAGCTTCAAGCCTTTCAGCCGGGTTTCGGGCCGGGGCTGCGAATTAAGTTGAATAAGGTTTCAAAAACCAACGTATCCGCCAATTATGGTTTCGGTAACCAGGGATCGAGAGGATTGTTTATATCTGTAGGTGAAGCATTCTGATATTCTTACAGGGTTGTAAATTACTTTTGCTTAACGTAATTTTATATAACTATTCTGTCCTATGAAGAAGCTAATCTTTTTGCTGCTTTATTTATGCTGCCTTAATGCTGCCTTCGCCCAAAAGCCAATAGATACCACCGCGACTTTCAATATCGGCGGTATCAAACAATTTGTATCCATCAGGGGTGCCGACAGGCAAAAGCCTTTGCTGCTATTCATAACAGGTGGTCCGGGCCAATCGAGTATCGGAACCTCAGATACTTTTACAACCAACCTCAGGCAGCATTTTATTTTAGTGGAATGGGATCAGCGCAATTGCGGAAAAACGATGCAGTTAAACCCATCGCCAAAGCCTGTTACTGTGACCCTTTGTGAACAGGATGCGCGGGATATGGTCGATACCCTTCTCGGTGAATTTCAACGTAAGAAATTATTTGTATTTGGATGGTCGTGGGGAACCGTTTTGGGCTTTGACCTGGCTAAGCATATGCCCGAAAAACTTTACGCTTATTTTGCAGTAAGCCCGGTGATCGACCAGGTAACAAGCGAAAGAATGTTGCTTCAGGAGATGAAAGAGAAGGCTAAAAGTGATACCAACAAAAAAGCTATTGCTGAACTGGATAGTGTAAAGATCCCGTTTGAAAATACAGAACAAATATATCTCGACCGTAAGTGGATGTTCATTTTAATAAATGGCGCAAAAATGGATGAACAAATGCTGCACACCTACTTCTTTGATCCGCAAATGCAATGGATGTACTCACTAATAAACGAGGCCTGGGTGCATGACCTAAAGAAAGAGTTACCGGCTGTAAACTGCCCGGTTTATTTCTTTGCAGGTAAAAGTGACGAGCAAACAAACCATGCCATCAGCGAGGAATATTATAAGCTGATAAAAGCGCCTAAGAAGGGCATATTCGTGTTTGAAAAATCGGGCCATAGCATACCTTATTCCGAGCCTGACCTTTTTCAGCAGGACATAATCAGCGCGGCGGCTGAAATAGTCCCTGGAAATTAATATACTTCCTTTGGCGGCGGCATATACGCCAGCTGCTTGTCGAAATATTTATTCCAACTGGTTTGCTGCGTACGGTCGACCATGTGATGGGTGTCGTCATCATAATCATGGTTCAACTGTTTATATTTGGCATCTATACGGTCGAAGATCTGTTGTGCAACACGCTGATAATCTTCGTGAAAGACTGTGCGGCCAACAACGCGCAAAAGTTCCTGCTGCTCCATAAAGGCGATGATATAGTGGCCCTGCTCATGGCGTAATATCTCTGTCAGTTGCTGCTGCGAAATTACACGCGCTTTATCCATCCAAGATTTATTATGGTTCATCTGCATGGTAATGCGGAAGTTGAGCAGGTAATAACCGTTTTTAGGTGCAGCTTCGTAATGGAAATCGATGGTGCAGTTGGTATAGGCAATTACATCGGTTCCGTTTGAACGCGGCACGCCCTGGAAATCATCAATGGTTAACTGGTGATAATCATGCTGCTGCGCAGCCAACTTTTGCAGGGTAATAAAATTCAGCATCAACGCACTTGTCACCCACAATAGCTTAAATTTCATTAGTGTAAATCAATTAGTATTTCCTATGCCTTTGGTTTCGTCGTTTTTGACTTATCTCCGCTCATAAGGTTTAAGCTCATCATTTCTTTCATGGTTTGCGACATGGAATCGGTCGAGCCATCAAGGAATATTACGTTACCATCCGAGTTTTCGGCGAAATGCTTGATGGCTTCCGTCCACATGGTGAATAAGATCACCGAGGTATCCATATGCGCTTTTTCCATTTCCAATGCGGCCACGCTCATACCCTTAGCCACTTCCTGGCGGAACAATGCAACGCCTTGCCCGCGTAATTGTGAGGCCTGGCGTTCAGCCTCAGCAGAGATCTTGATCGCATTGCCCTCTGCCTCAGCAGCTTTGGTTTTGGTGATGAGTAATGCCTGCCCTTCGTTCTCAGCGGCTGCCTTCAGGTTATTCGATGCTACTACCTGGCTCATCGACTTCATGATCACATCGTCAAATGTTATGTCGTTCAGCTGCAGGTCCTGCAAATGATAACCCCAGTTTTCAAGGATCTGGTCCAGCTGCTCTTTTACATGTTCCACTATATCGCGGCGCAGCACCAGCACTTCGGCCTGCCGCTTGGTAGCCACGAAGGCACGTATCGAACCCTCTACTGTACGTACAAGGGCCTGCATAAGGTTACGTTCGTCAACAAATTTAAACGCAACGTTTTTTATGGTCTGTTCCTGTTGGTCGAGCACTGAATACAGCAGCATGGCCTTGAAATAAACGTTTGCCTGGTCGAAGGTCACGGCCTGGAACTCCAGTTCTACCGAGCGGTTCTGGATAGATATACGCGAATAAATGCTTTCGATGAGCGGCACTTTAAAGTTAAGGCCGGGAGTGAGGATACGGCGGTACTTGCCGAATACAGTTATTACTGCAATAGTGCCCTGTTTTACAGTCACAAATGAATTGAAGATAATGATCAGGAAAATAAAAACAAGTGCTAAAACACCTATAGCCAATGGTTGCATAATGATTTTTTTAATTAAATAAATATATAACTAATTATTGGTGTGCAATTTGTTTTTAAAAAAAGCATCTATCAAAAAACGACACAACTATGAACTTGAAACAAACCTTTGGTGCTGTGCTGACCATCCTGGGTATAATTGTGCTGATATACACCAGCGTTATTCTGATCAACCTTTAAAAACGACACAACCATGAACATGAAACGAACTTTCGGTGCGGTACTGACCATCCTTGGCATTATCGGACTGATATATACCGGTGTATTGATCATCAACCATTCCGGCGCTGCTACCACCATGATAGTGGTAGGTATTATAGGCATAATATTTTTCGTATCGGGAATAGGCTTGGTACGGAATACTACGGATGAGACGAAGTAGGAAGATTAAGACGAATTATACCGTCATGGCGAGGAACGAAGCCATCCCTGCATATGCAAATCATAGAGCAGGAAGTTTGTTGGTAACGTTCTATTTATGACTAACCGATCATTTGTGCGTTGCCGCAGCCGGCGCTGAGGCCCTCGAAGCGGCCGGGCTTTCCGCTCATACGCCTGCAGGCCTTAAGCGCGGCTGTCACACTGAGGCTCTCGAAGTGCCTGTATCCGCTGCTATCCCTAACGCAAATTGTCTGAACTCGAATTTGAAGAATTTTATGAATTATTAGAATTCGGTTAATTCCTCAAATTCGAGTTCAGATAATTTGCGAATCAAAAGCCTCCATTATTAAATACTGTCAACACAAATATTTCTCTGTGGCCTCTGTGTAAATCTCCGTGCCCTCTGTGGTTAAAAGGGGGCTTACTTATCTTGCACCGCCACCGTATCCAACCGCATATTATTCTTCACAATAAAACCATCATCACTAATATCCAAGCCGGATTGCGGGAAATCCGTCATCGTTAACATGCGGATGCGTTGCGCGGCGCTATTCAGGCTGTCAGGTTGCAGGCCACCGTCATGCGTTTGCTTAACAGAGATGATCCGGCCGTTTAAGAACTCGCCTTTTTTATTAATATATATTTTAAGGATTGGCGCTATGCCGCAAACGCCTGCAACGCTAACAGATTTATAAGTACAAAAATTACCCAGACTGTAGGCGATCAGCCTGTTCTTGTAAATTTCCACAGCACGACTTACATGCGGGCCTGTACCCAGTATCACGTCAGCGCCGGCATCTATGGCTGTATGCGCAAATTTATTTACATCGCCGCGTTTTTCACCAAAGAAGGATTCCATTTTAAATGGCACGTGCTCAAAAGCCACACCTTCGCCGCCGCCGTGGAAGGCTACGATCAGTACATCGCATTGCTGTTTTAGTTGCTGGATTACCTGTGTGGCATTTTTCAGATCGAGCAATGGCTGAACCTCGCTGTTGGGTGCAAATGCGCAAAAACCATAGGTTATGCCATTGACTTTAAATAACGCAGTAGGATGCGCCAGCAACCCTGCATAGTTTATTCCGGCACTATCCAACGTATTCATCGTGCTTAGGCGGCCGTTATCGCCAAAATCGCCTATATGGTTGTTGGCAATGCTTAATACGTTAAAGCCGGCATCTTTTAATGTCTTGCCATTACAGGTAGGCATGCGGAAAAGATAAGCTTTGCTCCGTAAATGCATCTTATATGTCGCGGGGCTGCCGGTATCGAGTAGCGTACCTTCCAGGTTGCCAAAGGTAACATCGTTGCCGTGCAGATACTTTTCAACAGCGGCAAAACTGGAGCGACCACTGTCGGGAGATAAGGTACTTTTATCGGGATAGGAGGTGCCAAGCATAATATCGCCTACGGCGGTTATGCATAAGGTATCGTGCCTGGGCGGCGTTATGCTCTTTTTAGGCTGGGACTTTTTGGGAGCGGTAACGGCTTGTTGCTCCCGGGTATTCAATTCCTGGCATGAGTACAGTACACAAAGCAGGAGAACGGCACATATCGGTTTAAGGAACTGCATAAACAAAAAAAATCCTTTCATTGCTGAAAGGATCGGTTATTTAGGTTTCTAATTATCGTCACCACTACTGTTATCACTGCCGCCATCCGGCAAGTTGTCAAGCTGATTTTTGTAAGCGCTTAACAAGCGTCCGCCTTTATAAAAATACCGGCTGTAATAAGCATCGCTCAGACTGCTGATCGCCACACCACGGGATGAGGCATGTGCAAAGCGGCCGTTGCCAAGGTATACACCAACGTGTGAAATGCGGCGGCTGTGAATTTTAAAGAATACAAGGTCGCCTTCTTTCAGTTCGTCTTTTCCAACAGGACTCACCATGCTAAAGATATCGCGTGAGCTGCGGCGGATATCCAGGTTAAATACTTCACTGTATAATTCCTTTGTAAATGCCGAGCAGTCGATGCCTTTTCGTGAGCTGCCACCGAAGTGGTAAGGGGTGCCGATCCAGTCGTATACAAAGTGGAAAAGTTTCATGTTAGAGGTAGCCGACATAGCCACACCCATGATTTGAGAGAGGTAATCTTTTGCTAAAGATTCCTGATCGTCCTGTTTATCTGCAGGTTGATCAGCCGATTTGGTTTGCGCTTGTGCGGCAACTACACTAACAAACAGGGCAAGCGCTAATATAACTTTCTTCATTCAATTCAATAGTTTGCTGTTCAGGGACAACAAAGTGTTCATTAAATTATACAATGTGTATATCTTATCCTACAAAACTATCTATATTTTTTAAAATTGCAAATAAAAGGCATAATTTTTCAAAAAAATATAATATTAAATTTACTTAACTGCTGATTCTTAGTCTTTTAGTAACTATAAATTAAATTATTAAAAATTATAGTCCTCTATTTAGCACAAAACCGGAATAAAATGAGCCTCTGTTAACAAATTGTGAAGTAAAATTTGGTAAAAAAGGCTTCAGGCATTAATTACAAAGAAATGTTATTCCTACAGGCTTTAGGCCGTTCGAAAATTTGCAGGATATATATTAGATTTGCGCTTCGCCAGCATATCTGGCCGTTTGAAAACATGAGTTCGATCGAAATAAATAAAGACACCTACCTGAAGTGGTACGAGTGGATGCTGTTAATGCGCAGGTTCGAAGAGAAAGCAGGCCAGTTATACGGCCAGCAGAAGATCAGGGGATTTTGCCATTTATATATCGGTCAGGAAGCTGTATTGGCAGGCGCCATGTCGGTTATCCGCCAGGAGGACAGCATGATCACTGCATACCGCGACCACGCGCATGCTTTGGCTAAAGGCGTAACATCAAACGCAGTAATGGCCGAGCTTTACGGTAAAGTTACCGGCTGCTCAAAAGGCAAAGGCGGCAGTATGCACATGTTCTCTAAAGAGAAACATTTCTACGGCGGCCATGGCATAGTAGGCGGCCAGATCCCATTGGGCGCAGGTATTGCCTTCGCAGAACAATTTAAAGGTACCGATAACGTGAACATTACTTATATGGGTGATGGCGCTGTTCGCCAGGGTGCTTTGAACGAGACCTTCAATATGGCGTCGTTATGGAAACTGCCTGTGATCTTCGTTTGCGAAAACAATGGTTACGCAATGGGTACTTCGGTAGCGCGTACTACCATCCAAACGGACATATATAAATTAGGGCTGCCATACGGTATCCCGTCATCGCCGGTTGATGGTATGGACCCGGTTGCTGTACACAACGCAATGGACGAAGCCGTTCAGCGCGCACGCAGGGGCGAAGGCCCAACCTTTTTAGAGATGCGTACTTACCGCTACAAAGGCCACTCGATGTCCGATCCGCAGAAATACCGTACTAAAGAGGAACTGGAAAGCTATAAAGCAAAAGATCCTATCGAAATCATAAAACAAACCATTGAAAGAGAAGGTTATGCTGATGAAAAGTGGTTTGAGGACATTGCTGCAAAAATAAAAGCTGAGGTTGACGAGTCGGTGAAATTCTCCGAAGAATCGCCATGGCCTGATCCGTCTGAGCTTTACACCGATGTGTACGTGCAGAAGGATTACCCTTATATCAGGGATTAGTACTATATTACATTCAATTTAAAACTACCATCAACACAATTATATGGCTGAAGTTGTAAAAATGCCAAAGATGAGCGACACCATGACCGAAGGTGTTTTGGCTAAATGGCATAAAAAAGTTGGGGATAAAATAAAGGCGGGCGATGTGCTTGCCGAAGTGGAGACCGACAAGGCTACGATGGATTTCGAGTCGTACCAGGAAGGCACGCTGCTGTTTATCGGCGTACCTGAAGGTCAGGCCGTACCTGTTGATGCCGTTATAGCCGTATTGGGCAACGAAGGCGAAGATTATAAAACAGCCCTTGATGCGGCCGGCCCTGATGCATCAGAATCAGCAACTCCGCCGCCTGCACCACAGGCCGAAGAGCACAAAGAGGAAGAAAAACCTGCCGAAGCTGCTCCTGCGGAAGAAGCTGCACCGGCAGCAGAAGCAACGCCACAGCCGGAAGCTGCACCGGCGCCTGCCGAAGCGCCAAAAGCTGAAGCAGCCCCGGTTGATTTAGCAAGCATCCCTGCAACAGTGATCCGCATGCCTGCCCTGAGTGATACCATGACGGAAGGCGTGATCAATAAATGGAACTTTAAAGTTGGCGATAAAATAAAGTCGGACGATTCGCTGGCCGACGTGGAAACCGATAAGGCAACCATGGAGGTTGTAGGTTACGAAGACGGCACATTATTATATATAGGCCCTAAAGAAGGCGAAGCTGCCCCTGTACACGGCATTATAGCCATTATAGGTAAAGAAGGCACAGATATTACCCCACTGCTGAAACAGGAAGGTATTGCTGCTGCCTCTCCAACAACAGAACAAGCACCTGCGCCTGAATCAAAATCCGAAGAACCTGCAATCGCTGTTCCCACTGAGGAGGCTGCACCTGCCGCTGAAGCAGCGCCGGCCAACGAGGCGCCGGTTGAGACATCCGAAGAAACTGCAACCGAAGGCGGCCGCGTAAAAGCATCGCCATTGGCACGCAGGATAGCAAAAGAAAAAGGTATCGACCTGAACAGCTTAAAAGGCTCAGCCGAAGGCGGCCGTATAGTGAAGAAGGATCTGGAAGGTACTGCACCATCGGCACAACCTGTAGCTGCCTCTGCGGCGCCACAACCAGTTGCCGCACCTACACCAGTTGCTGCACCGGCACCGGCTCCGGAATCGCCAAAGGCACCGGCACCCGTTGCTGCCAAAGCGCCAGAAGCACCAAAACCAGCACCTTCTCCGGCACCAACACCTGCACCGGCTGCTAAAGCACCGGAACCTGCAAAACCTGCACCTGCAGCAGTTGCGCCAACACAATATAGCGGCGTTGACAAATACACCGAGAAGCCGGTTAGCCAAATGCGCAAGGTAATTGCAAAGCGTTTAGCTGAAAGCTTATTTACTGCACCGCATTTCTATGTAACCATGTCGATAGATATGGATCAGGCTATCGCGACGCGCACTAAGGTGAATGAGTCGTCATCTATTAAAATATCGTTTAATGATTTCGTGGTGAAGGCGTGTGCTATCGCACTGAAACAACACCCGAACATCAATTCATCATGGCTGGGCGATAAGATCCGTTACAACGAATCGGTCAATATCGGTATCGCCGTAGCGGTTGACGAAGGCTTGCTGGTACCTGTGGTACGTAATGCTGATGAAAAATCATTAGGTGCGCTATCCGCACAGGTAAAAGATTTCGCGGCGCGTGCTAAGGCTAAAAAGTTGCAGCCGTCCGACTGGGAAGGTTCAACCTTTACTATCTCTAACCTGGGTATGTTCGGCGTGGAAGAATTCACCGCCATCATCAACCCGCCTGACGCCTGTATACTGGCAGTTGGGGGTATACAGCAAGTGCCGGTTGTTAAAAACGGCGCTATTGTACCGGGCAACGTAATGAAAGTAACCCTAAGCTGCGACCACCGCGTGGTTGACGGCGCAACAGGCGCGGCATTCCTGCAAGCGGTAAAAGCATTGCTTGAAGACCCGATCAGGCTGATGGTTTGAGTTTAGAAACGAGAGTTAAGAGTCAGGAAGCAAGACTTTGAAAAGTATAAGCGGCGGGTAATTTACCTGCCGCTTTTTTTGATCCCATTATATCATTAATAAATAAGGGGTGATCTGCTGGTATGACGCATACGTACAATACGTATCTCATTTCCTAATACACGATAAGAAACCCGGTAATGATATTTCTCGAAAACACGCCAGGTGCCATCGTTATCTGTTTTAAATTTATCTAAAGGGATGCTTGTCTGGATTTGATGAAAGGTCAACGGTCATGTCGATAAGTGTGTCCCTAACCAATTCTGCATTTTGCCGTGAATCAAGTGCAATATATTCAAAAGCCTTTTTTAATTCAGCTTTTGCACTTTTACTCCAAACAACTACCATTTTTTTGCTTCAGCTTTCAGATCGGCAGCTGTGGTAAATTCTCCATTCTCAATTTCATTATTGCCTTCTTCAAGGTCACTGTTATATTGAGTAATGCTTTGCGGATGTTCTGATGTATGAAACCCTATATTCATTAATTTCAATGAGCTGATTAGCCATTCCCGTTTTGTAGGGTCCTTAATCTTATCAAAATCAATTATAAGTTCCATAATATCCGTTTGATTTAAACGAATTTACGCAATAAAATACTTTTAGCCAAGAATAGAGCCATGAAATGTATATAACCTATAAAAAACAAAACGGCGGGCCAACTCTGCCCGCCGCTTTCGCTCAGTTATATATATGATCAGTTAATAGAGCCTTCTACCAAAGATGGTAAGGGAAGGGTCTTAAAAAAAATACTCAACCCCTCCCTTCCTCATCACAACAATCGCCCTTCTCACCAGGGGAACGGGACTCTTCACAACGCCACGGCTCAAAAGTGTTAGTTAAACAATAAACCTGTGCGATACCCTCCCAACAGGAAGGCGCGGAGGGACACAGCCCCTTTCGTATCCGTTTCCCCGCCATTCCTATGTGGCGAGAGGGAATCGCACAGGTGAAAAATCTTTTGTTCCATGTATAGGATGCAGAAAGTATCCGGATTCCATAAATGGAATAAAATATTTTTTAATTTATTTTATTTACGCCGTTTCAAGCGTCGACACTTGAGTGGGCGATATTTTTTTATTGCGACGCCAGCGCACTCTTCGTTAACAATTTTGCGCTTTCAACCAATCTCACAAATTCCGAGCGGTAACCATCCTTGTCATCGGCTTTTCCTTGTTTCGCCAAGTTGATGGCTTCGTCATAGGTCGACTTTTGTTTGTATTGCGAATCGCGTATCAGCATACCGAACTCGGCAATGGCGGCGTCGAACTTAAAGTCTGCTGATGTTTTTTCGAATGTTTTCGGTTCGTCCTTAACTATCGCCTGGCTCAGTTCACTTTTCATGCTTTGCGGTTGTTTGTAGCGGAATTTTATAGTAAGCAGTTCATCGCTGCTGCTGGATGTGGCAGTGGGTTCGTTTTTCTGGTATTTCAGCGGATCAACCCAGCCTACCTGCTCATCTTTTATGCCTGCGGGTACAATTTCATACAAAGCGGTTACGGTATGCCCGCTGCCCATGTCGCCGGCGTCTTTACGGTCGTTATTAAAATCTTCTTTGTTCAATAGCCGGTCTTCATAACCGATGAGGCGATAAGCCTGCACTTTAGCCGGGTTAAACTCAACCTGTAGCTTTACATCCTTAGCTACGGTGAACATGGTACCGCCAAATTCGCTTACCAGCGCACGGCGTGCTTCGTCGATGTTATCGATATAGAAATAATTACCGTTTCCTTTGTCGGCAATGGTTTCCATTTTGCTATCCTTCACGTTGCCCATACCAAAGCCCATTACCGAAAGGTCGACATTACTTTCGCGTTCCTTAGTTACCAGCGTTTCCATATCCTCGTTGCTTGATGGGCCCACGTTAAAATCGCCATCGGTAGCCATGATGATTCGGTTGTTGCCATCCTTAATAAAATGCTCACGCGCCAGTTTATAAGCCATCTTAATGCCTTCGCCACCGTTGGTCGATCCCATAGCATTCAGTATATCTATGGCGCTGTCGATGGTCGCTTTCTGGTCGCCTTTAGTAGGTTGCAGGTCAATACCAGCCTGGCCGGCGTAGGTAACAATGGATACTCTATCCTGCGGGCGCAGCTGATCCACCAGCATTTTCATGGCCGATTTTACCAGCGGTAATTTATTTTCTTCGTTCATCGATCCTGATACATCGATAAGGAAAACCAGGTTTGACGGCGGCAACTTATCTTCAGGAATAGTCCGGGCCTTTAGCGCTATACGCAGCAGGCGATGTTTTGCGTTCCATGGCGCTGACGACAGTTCGGTGTGTATGGCAACAGGCGCTGTGCCTGCCGGTCCCTGCATATCGTAAGTAAAATAATTTAGCATTTCTTCAATGCGCACGGCATCCGCAGGCGGCAATTGGCCATTGTTGATATACCTGCGGACGTTGCTGTAGGATGCACCATCGGCATCTACCGAAAAAGTAGAGAGCGGGTTATCCTTAGCGATGTTAAAAGCGTTCTCGTTTATTTTATCATAGCTTTCATTGCCAGGGTCGGTTGGGGTAATTATGGGGATAGATTTTAGTTTATAAGCTTTAGATACAGAATTATTCTTTAAATTAACCTGTAACCCAGATACTTTACCTTCCAAACCAGTAGAGATATCAGTAACTTTCGCTTGGGTGAGCTGCTTATTATCAATTCGCGCCGTTGAGTAGCCTATTGGACGGTTTTGCGTTTTTATGCCTAATGCGCCTGTAACAACCACTTCGCCTATTTGATTGCCTGATGTATGTAAGGATATGTTTATTGTCGTATCAGATCTTACCTCAACTCTTTCCGGCGTAAATCCAATAGCGCTAAATACAAGTATGTTATGCGCAGCCTGAACATTCATGGCGTATTTGCCGGCAGAATTGGTTTGAACACCTGTATTACTGCCCTCAACTTTTATTGTTACACCGGGAATAGGCGTACCGTCGTCGGCCGCTGTAACTGTACCGGTAACTTTCCAAACTTTGTCTGACCTGAATCCTAGCAGGGCGACAGAAACCAAAATGATACAAAATAGCTTTCTCATATTTGTGTGTGATTTGGTAATAGGATGCTGGCAACAGGTACATTTCCATAACCCATATAAAAAAATTAATTTGCAGCTGATTAATGCCATTTAATAATAAACCTATAAAGCCAGACTACCCGGATGACGAAAAGTTGCTGGATGATTACCGTACGGGCGGCGATATAGCTGTGTTGGGTAAACTTTTTGAGCGTTATATGTCGCTGTTGTATGGGGTTTGCCTGAAGTACCTGGCCGACGACGAACTGGCCAAGGATGCGGTGATGGGCATATTCGAGGAATTGGTTTTGAAGGTGAAACAGCATGAGATAAAACAGTTCAGGGGGTGGCTGTATGTGCTGGCGCGGAACTATTGTTTGATGCAGTTGCGTAACGGTAAAAAAATTGATGTAATAAATTTGGATGACGTTATGGAAAACACCCAATTTTTGCATCCTGATGAGAAGTATAACGAGGATTACATGAAGATACTGGAACGCTGTATGGAAAAACTGCCGTTGAAACAAAAACAAAGCGTTGAGTTGTTTTACCTGCAGGAGAAGTGTTATAAAGATGTTTCCGACGAAACAGGTTTCAGTTTGAACGATGTGAAAAGCTATATCCAGAACGGAAAACGGAACCTGAAGATCTGTATAGAAAAAAACAGTGCGTAAACAAACCGACATATCGCAGCAAATTAAAAAGTACCTGGACGGGGGCCTTGACGCACGCGCCATGCATGAACTGGAGCGCCGTGCGCAGGATGATCCTTTTTTAATGGATGCGTTGGAAGGCTATCAAACCACACCTGTGGAAATGAATGCAGATCTGGACAATCTAAATAACAGGCTGCAGCAACGCATCGCCAAAAAAGAAGCGCGAATCATTCCATGGCGTATTATGGGGATCGCCGCATCTATTTTAATATTGCTGGGGTTGGGATTGTTCTGGTATTCGGAGCGGGAACCATCAGTTATCATGCAGAAAAACATCGCACAAACATCGCCGGTAAGTAAACCCGAAGCTGTGCAACCTGTAGTACCCAGTGTTGCTGCGAAGGTAGACAGCAACCATACACCCGATCATAATTTGGTAGCTGATAATAGAATTAAGCATAGGCCTCATTCAACAGTTACATATGCCACACCTGACGTTGAAGCGGATGCTGCTGCCGCTTCTCCTCCACAAATAAGTGAGGTTCAACCTGCGCTGGCTGCTGTAGATAAAGTTACAGACTCCACACCGTTGAACGAGGTGGCGGTAATGGAATATTCTTCTCAGCAAAAAGATGCCCGGATGAAAGATAAGACAGTGGCTAAGGTTGCCGACACCGTTTTGCGGCCATCATCAAATGCATTTGCTGCTAATGAAAAGAGCGATGCATTATCATTAAAAGAAGTGCGCATTAAAGGAACGGATACTGCTAAACTGGATAATAACAGGTTTGGGTATGTGGCCCATTCATCAAGTCAGGATATTGCTCAGCAGAAGATGATCGGTTATCAGCCAAGATCTAGGCAGTCAATTAATGATATCCCAACAATAAATGCGCGGCCTGTTGCCAGCGTGCCGGTCGGTGCAATACATGGTTATTTTGCAAAAAGATCGTCTGCCGCCAGTGGTGTTACGCCGTTGAACCCGGTGATATTGCATGGGAAAATGGTAAAGGGAATGGTGAAGGAATTGGGCGAACCGGTGGCTTATGCTACTGTTAAGATAAAAGGAACAACAATCTCTACCCTGACCGACGCTAAAGGCAGGTTCACCCTTTATACCGTGCCGGACAGTGCCATATTACAGGTTTCTGCTGAAGGCTATGTAATGAAAGAAACAAAGGTTACTAAACGCGATCTGCAATTAATATCCATTCACCAGTCGGTTAATGCCCCGGATGATGCAGGTACGCAGGTTAATGAAAATAACATTGTACAGGACATCCAGGCAAGGCCTTCAACAGGGTGGGATGATCTTGAGGGATATCTTCGGAAAAGCGCGGTATCTCCTGATGGCAAAACGGGTGTTGTAAAATTATCCTTTACTGTAAATGCTGATAATTCATTAAGCGACTTTAAGGTAATAAAAGGGGTGAGCGTCCAAACCGATAATGCAGCCATTAAGCTGATAAAGGACGGACCGTTATGGTATTCATCTCCGGACGACAAAGCGCAGGTTGTCACAGTTAATATTAAATTTCACATCCGCGGTAAATAAATCGGGCTTTGTTATATTAGCTGAAAATAAAGACCAATGTATAACCAGAACTTTACACAAAGCGATCAGCCAAATTTAAAAACACTGTTAATCATACACATAGCATTACTCATAGGGCAGCTAATGTTTGCAATGGTTTGTTTATCTATCACACCAAATAAAGGGTTCAGTTTTAATACGCAGGAGCCGTTTAACTGGGTCGCTATTGTTTTAACCGTTGGCGGCTTTGCGTTGAGTGCATTTTTATACCGTATGCAGTTGAGTGCCGCATTGAAAAGGGTATCGGCTAAAGAAAAATTACTTAATTACACTACTGCTATTATTATGCGGGCAGCGCCACTGGAAGCGGCCTCTATGTTTTGTATTGTAGCATACATGTTAACCGGCAATACATTTTTTATGGGCATTGCCGCAATAATTATACTTTACTTTATAGTAGTGATACCTACGAAAGACAGGGTGCTCACCAGCCTCTATCTGTCAGCTGCTGACCTCATTAATGATTCGACAGCGAACTATTAAAGCGCTTTCTTCCCCATTTGGGCAAATGAAAAGGCTTTCTTCATCATCGGGGTTGAACGTGCCGACAGGTTCCTGCGGATGTTCAGCTCTTCGGCAGCGATCTCGATAAAGATACCATCAATGGCTTTTTGCGTGGCATAGTCTGCAATATCAGGGTTGAGGTGCTTTACGAAAGGCAGTTTGTTGTATTCGCCGGCTACGTTGTTATAGTATTTAGTGGCATTCACCTTGTTTAAGCTCACCTGGATAACGGGTTTAAATTTGGCGAACAATTGCGCCGTTGTATTATGTTTGAAATATTGCGTAGCGGCATCCGGCGGGCCTAAAAGTATGTTGGAGGCATCGGTAACCGACATGTGCTTGATGGCATCGATAAAGATAGGCTCGGCTTGTTTGGCGGCATCTTCGGCAGCGCGGTTGAGGGATACGATCACCTGGTCGCAGAGTTTGCCCATGCCTAATCCACGCAGGGTTTTCTCTGCTTTTTGTGCTTCGGGCGGGAAAAGTATTTTAACGGCGGCATTGCCCAGGAAGCCATTTACGGCGGATAGTTGGTCGGTACTTTTAGTGGTGCCTTGCAGTAAGGCATCTTTTATACCGCCAACCATATCAAGCGGCGATGGCTGGGATTGTGCGGCGGCTTTTTGAACGGTAAAAGCAATCAGCAGGGCAGGGATGAGCAGTAATAACTTTTTCATGGGTGTAATTTAGCAAATTCAGAAAAACTAATGAACAAGTTAGGGTTCAAAAACTGTTAAGTGATTAGTATATCGGATAAACCCCTCCCTGCATTTACGCTCTTGCCACCGCACCCCTCCCCTGGGAGGGATTAAGAAAAATAGTTCTTCCCTACGCCCAGCCGGCAAGTTTCATGATGGTGAAGATGAGGCCTGCTATAGTAGCAGAAATAGGTATGGTGATGATCCATGCCCATATAATGTTGTAGGTAACCCCCCATCGAACAGCCGAAATGCGTTTGGTTAAGCCTACACCTATTATGGAGCCGGTAATAGTATGTGTGGTAGATACCGGTATGCCCAAACCTGCTGTAAATAATAGGGTGATAGCGCCTGCAGTTTCCGCGCTCATACCTTCGAGCGGGGTTACTTTGGTGATCTTGGTGCCCATCGTCTTAACGATCTTCCAACCGCCCGACATGGTGCCCAGGGCAATCGCCGTATAGCAAGCCAGCGGGATCCAGCTTGGCATTGGATCGCCGTTTTTGATGATTCCTGTTGTAAAGAGGGTGACGTACAAGATACCCATTACCTTTTGAGCATCGTTTCCGCCGTGTGCAAAGCTTAACGCAGCAGATGACACGAGCTGACCGCGTTTAAACCACCTCTCGGCAGTTGAGGGCCGTGCCCGCTTACAGATGTGAAGTATGATAACCGTAACAATATAAGCTATGATAAGGCCCATTACGGGCGCCAATACAATATAGGCTATAGTAGTAAGCACAAGGTGCATGTTTACTGCCTGTAAGCCGTTTGAACCCATAAAAAGCGCATTGGTGATACCTGCGCCGGCAAAACCGCCTATGAGTGTATGCGACGAGCTGGAAGGAATGCCAAACCACCAGGTAATGAGGTTCCAGGTAATAGCTGCGATTATGCCTGCTAAAATTACATGGACGGTAACAAAATGTTCATTAACAATTTTGGAAATGGTATTGGCGACTTTAGGCTCTTTGATAATAAAATAAGCCAGGAAATTGAACGCTGCGGCCCAAACCACTGCCTGGAACGGGGTTAGTACCTTGGTTGATACGATAGTGGCAATAGAGTTTGCCGCATCATGAAAACCGTTGGTATAATCAAATATCAGCGATAGCGCTATTATGACAATAAGTAAGGGTGTAACCATCTATTTTATACCTGGCAGGTTAAGCGTTTTTAACCAATATCGATTCCATTACGTTGGCGGCATCTTCGCACATATCTGTCGCGTTTTCCAATGCAGCTAATATTTCCTTGTATTTTATCAGTTTTATGGCATCCCGTTCATACAAAAACAGGTCGGCAACGGCACGGTCGAAAACGTAATCGGCCTGGTTTTCTATACTGTTAATACGTATTACAGAATCAGCAATAATACGAACATTGCGCAGATCTTTTAATTCGCGAACAGCTTTTTCTAACTCGTTGCTGCCTTGTAGTATGAGTTCGCACAATTTACGCAAGCTTTCATCAAATTCGTCAATACGATAAAGGCTCATCCGGTTGGCTGCGCCCTGTATATTGTCGGCAACGTCGTCAATCGCAGTGGCCAGTGCATGGATATCTTCACGGTCAAAAGGAGTGATAAAATTTTTGCCTAATTCAAGGTAGATCTGGTGTGTGAGCTCGTCGCCTTTGTTTTCAAGCTTGTCTATCTGCTTGTAAAGTTCTTCCCGTGTAGCAAAATTTGGGGAGTTTACCGCCTCTACAAGTACGGTTGCAATAGCTACCACGTTACTTGCAGCCTGCTCAAACAATGGGAAAAATACCTTTTTATCTTTCGGAACGAAGTATTGGAAAATGCTGTTTAATGACATATTGAGAAGGGTATTAGGCCAAAAATACGTTATCTATGTTAAGTTAATGTTAACTTTTTAAAACAGGAATGTTAGGGAATTGTAAAGCCGGCTTGGCTTTTTCTAACGTAAAGCCAAAAGTTGAACCTAATCCTTCGGTGCTGCGCACGTTGATGGTTTGCTGATGCGCCTCTACAATATGCTTTACAATGGCGAGTCCCAAACCCGAGCCGCCGATCTGCCTTGAACGGCTGCTGTCGGTACGGTAAAAGCGCTCGAACAGGCGCGGCAGGTTCTTTTCTTCAATGCCGATGCCATCGTCTGTGATCTCAACCAGCACCTGGTCATGCAGCTCGAACAGGCTTACAGATGTGTTGCCACCTTCCTTACCATATTTAAATGAGTTATCGATAAGGTTGGTGAAAACCTGTACGATCTTTTCGCGGTCGGCGTTTACTAGTATCGGCTCGTCATATTTTTGTTTGAACACCAGTTTGATTTGATGCTGCTTAGCCTTCATCTCCATCGCTTCGATCACCTCTTTGATCAGGTCGTTGATCCTGAATTTAGTGTAATTGATAGCAAGCTCACCGCTTTCCAGCTTTGAGATCTCATCAAGATCTTTGATCAGGTAGCTCAGGCGATCAACATTGCGGGCTGCTTTCTGCAAAAACTCCTTTGCCATATCAAGATCTTCAAACTCGTCGTCCTGGATCGCTTCTATATAGCCCTGTATGGCGAACAGGGGTGTCTTAAATTCATGCGAGATATTGGATAAAAACTCGCGGCGGAATTTTTCCTGCGTACGCAGTGTGTCGATCTCGGTTTTCTTTTGCTTGGCCCATTCCTTTACTTCCTGTTCTACGTCGTTAATCGGGTCGGCGGTAACATGTTCGCCAAGGGCATCGCGCAGGTCGCGGCCCAGCTTAAGGTTATGGATGAGCTTATAGATGAGCTTTATTTTTGAATAGATGTATTTTTCTATGAGGTAATAGAAAACAATAAAGCTGGTAATTATAGTTACCCCGAACGTAACGGCAACATCATACCAGCTATGTCGGAAATAATAATTGACGATGGATAGCGTAACTGCCACTGCAGCCGCGTTGATGAGGACGAGAACACGTAATTTCATGTGCTAATTTACAATTTGTTGCGGAGTAGGGTGTTATTTTTATGTTAAGGAGAATGGATAAAGCCATGTTTTTCAATCAGACCGTCATTGCGAGGAACGAAGCAAT
>Ga0206937_10066_pt1 | contig 34161 bp, 25 predicted proteins | sample Alteio_BWOrgHeat_11_FD_152923 | JGI IMG/M metagenome (GOLD analysis project Ga0206937, IMG submission 152923) | Enriched cells from forest soil in Barre Woods Harvard Forest LTER site, Petersham, Massachusetts, United States -... | ecosystem: Environmental > Terrestrial > Soil > Temperate forest >... | reverse complement strand
AATTCGTCGTTCTTTTATTCGCCATTTGCCTGGGCGGTTTTTTTGCGGCTTCGCTGCATGCGCAGGCGCCGGCGGCGCAGGATGATGGGGTGCCGTTGCTCACTGCCGATGAACTCGATGATCTGCTGGGGCCGATTGCGCTTTATCCGGATTCGCTGATTGCTCTGATATTGCCGGCTTCGACGGTGCCTTCGGACATCCAGCAGGCGGCGGCGTATGTGAATACGGGCGGCGATCCGACGCAAATCCCGAACCAGCCCTGGGACGACAGCGTGAAGGCGCTCACGCGTTACCCGGATGTGCTGAACTGGCTGACTCAAAATATCGACTGGACCACGCAGCTCGGCCAGGCGTTTGTCAATCAGCCTGCGGATGTGATGGATTCCATCCAGCAGTTGCGTGCGAAGGCGAAGGCGGAGGGAAATCTCGTGAATACTCCGCAGCAGGAGGTGGGGGTGGATGATGGGGATATCACCATCGACCCGGCCGATCCGAATTCGATCTATGTGCCGCAATATGATCCCGATCTGGTGTACGACTCGCCGTATTCCGACTATGGGTATCCGCTGATTGGTTTCGGGCCGGCGTATGGGGTGGGGCCGTGGCTGAATTACGGCTTTGACTGGCGGCGGCGCGGCATTTACACAGGCTACTGGAACCATCGCGGGCATGGGAACTGGGCGGCGGCTGGAAATGCAAGGGTATGGCAGCCGAATTCGAACCGCGTGTATGCGGCGAGACAGGCGCGGCCTGCCGGGGTGACCAGCGCGGCGATTGTGCGGCCCAAACCTTTGCCCGGTGCCACGATCCCCCATGGAAACCGTGCGGCTTTACAAACAGGGCATCTCCAGACAGGCCATCTCACCACAATCCAGCCACCGGCACCAAGTCGTGTTGTCTATGGTGAATATGGCCGCGGCAGCGTGGCCCGCGATGAGAGTCTCCGGGGCCAGGCGAGCCGCCAATCCACCGGGCAGGTTGTGAGCCGTCCCGTGGTTGCCCCCCAAGTCGTGCGGCCGCCCGTGCAGACCTTCAGCAGACCAGTGGAGCCCGTGCGAGTGCCTGAGCCTGCTGTCCGATCGTTTCAGCCTGCGCCACGTCCGCCTCCGGCCGCATTCCAAGGTATGAGTTCCGGCGCTGCGGCAGGCGGATTCAGCGCACGCGGCGCGCAAAGCCGTGGCAGATGATCTTTCTACCCAGACAACTTTATTAAAAAAACAGAGAGCAAAGCGCCTATGAAAATTCACAATTCCTCCCAATCCCCAGCCTGGCGGTTGATCGTGCTGCTTTCCGTGTTCGCCAGCTTCATTTTGCCTGCGCAGATGCGTGCCGAAGAGGCAAAATCCGATGACAAACAGCTCACTTTTGCCACGCCCGACGATGCGGTGAAGGCCCTGGTGGATGCGGCGAAGGCGGGAGACCACGATACACTGCACAAAATCTTCGGGCCAGAGGGGAAGACGCTTGTCACGGGTGACAAGGTGGCGGATGCGGCTTCGTTTGCGCAATTTACCAAGGCGCTCACACAGATGTGCAACCAGAAACACGAGGGGGACGACAAAGTGATCCTGAATATTGGGGCGGAGAACTGGCCTTTCCCGATTCCGATCGTGAAGAAGGATGACAAATGGTTTTTCGACACTGCCGCCGGGAAGGAAGAGATCATCGACCGCCATATCGGCGAGGATGAGATCAATGCTATCGGCGTGTGCCGGACTTATGTCGGGGCGCAGCGCCAGTATGCCAGCAAGGACCGCGACGGAAGCGAAGTGCTGAAGTATGCGCAGAAATTCAAGAGCACCGAGGGGAAGAAGGACGGGCTTTACTGGGAATCCGCTGCGAATGAAGAGACAAGCCCGTACGGCGCTCTAGTCGCGGAAGCCCGTGCGGAGGGTTATGGCCCAAAAAAGGGCAATGAACCGCATCCGTTCCATGGCTATATTTTCCGGATTCTCACCGCCCAAGGGCCAAAGGCACCGGGCGGAAAATATAACTACATCATCAATGGCAACATGATCGGTGGGTTTGCCATGATCGCCTCACCGTTCAAGTGGGGTGAGTCGGGCATCATGACATTTATCGTCAACCAGCAGGGAAAGGTTTATCAGCTCAATCTCGGGCCGAAGACCGGGGAGCTTGCGCCGGCAATCAAGGAATATAATCCTGATGATAAGTGGACGCTGGTGGATGAAAAGGGGATGATGGAGCAGTAACATTTAAGATTTAGCATTTAGGATTTAACATTTAGGAAGTAGTGATCGGTAATCAGTAATCAGTTTTATAATTATAGCGGCTTGAGCTACCAGACCCAGTCCCCCTCCTCTATTTTCACCCTGCCATTTTTTTCCAGGACAACTTTTCCTCCATCATCCACGTTATTGTAGCCGACGGAGTAGAGGAGAAAATGTCCGTCATCCTTGAGCCGGTAATGGAGCGGTGAGCCATTGACGATATCCACGGGTTGCTTTTGCAGGAAAGCAGGCACCAGATTTTCCAGCGTGGCGGGATAGGCGCCGTTTGCAAGCCGGTAGCGCTCGAGCGCGCAGGCCACCTGGGCCTCGTCAATGGTGACCTGGGTGCAGATCATCTTTTCGCTGCTTCTGGCTATCGAGGGAATTGCAAGTATTGCAAGCGCGTTGTAGAGATTTGGCGGTGCGAGTCCGAAAAGATGCACGGTGGCACTCCCCATGAGCTCCTTCTCCAATTCGCGCGAAGCCGCAAATGAGGCGGAGGCCGGCGACAACTGCACCGTTTTCTCAAGGGCGGCATACCAGCGGTTTGCGGAAAGCCTGTTTGCATAAATAAGCGCGCTTGGAATAAATCGGAAACCGCTTTCCTTCGGCTCGCCGGACATGGATATCATGATCGGCAGAATCCTGGGATCCGCAATCGCTTGCTGCATCGTTTCATTGAAAAACATCTGCTCACCACGGAATGCCAGCAACAATCCCGGCACCAGATTTTCGCGCGAAAGATCGCTCTGCAGGGCCACGAGTTCCGCATCAGTCCACAGGTGGTCTTCCGTTCCTTCCCACACCACCTGCAGGGCGTTTTGCAGGAGCGCATTCCGCACGAGGAGGGAAATCAGGAGCGGCTCGTTTTTTACGGAATCAGCCAGGAGGATAATCGTCTGCGCGTCGGTTGCAGCGGCATCGTGCCGCCCTGAGTGCAATTCCGCAACGGCGCGCAATGTATAGAGGCGGACCAGCTTCATCATCACTGATCCGTGTGGGATGTTGGCTCCGAACCCTTTTTCGTAAGCGACAGGAAAAACCGAATAGCGGCGCCGCACAGCCTGGCTGATCTCGCGCATTTCGGGATCGAATTTCGCGAGCGCATCCATGACGTCCATGCCCATCGAGGCCTTCCACTCCTGCAGATCAACCCTCCTGCCGCTTGCACGCACGACAAGTGATGGCACGGGCTTGTCCCCTGTTTTTGGCAGCTCCAGTTTCCTCTGAAGATCCGCGCCATATTGCCCACCATCGGGATACAATGGCCGCAGCAGCGGAGTCGTGGCAAAGTTGAGTTCATCGGGCACGGGCTGAGGCACGAGCGCCCGGTAATCAAAAACCCCATCCCCTGTTTCCTGCGCGCGCGCATAGTTTTCCCACGCCCTCTTTTGCCTCCAGTTTTCCTCGACGATCACGAGGGCAATCAACGTGCAAAGCAAGACGAACACGAACAGGCACCTGCCGAGCATCCGGAGACTGAACAGGGACCGGAATAAACGCTTGAGGAAACTCATAGCCCGAACGTCCCGTTGTTGCCATTGATCGTGCGGCGCTCGGCGATCCACATTTGCATGGATTTCGGAGTGGCAGGCGCCGTGGCTGCCTGGGATTGCTTCGAGCTTGGCGGGGTTTCAACCATTTCAGAAAAAATGATGCCGATCCAGACGCATGCAAAGGCAGCCCATGCCTGCGGACATGGCCAGAGGAGGTCGCGCCACCAGCTTCCGCGAGACTTAGGCGCTTCCTTTGCGGGAGCAACAGAGATCGACTGTCCCGCTGTGCCGAGAATCTGCGCGCGCCAGTCCGCGGGGATTTTCCGCATTTGGAGGCGCTGCAACTGGTTTTCGAAATCGTCGTTTTTCATCGGATCTCCTCGTAGATAGGACGCAGGCGCTGGCGTAATTTGTCTATCGCGTAGCGGTAACGGCTCGCGGCGGTGTTGGGCGGTATGCCAAGCGTGGCACCTATTGTTTCAAAGGTTGCGCCTTCCCAGAGCTTGAGGTGCGCGACGGCGCGCTGTTCCGGCGGGAGTTCGTCCAGGGCACCGGTGAGGGCGTTGCGGAGGCATTCCTCATCGGCATCCGGCACCGGCATGAAGAGATCCGGGGTTTCCTTCGCGAGCCCGGTATAATTTTTCTCGCGGGTGGTGCGGCGGCGCATGAGGTCAACCGCCTGGTTGTGCGCGAGCCGCAGCAGGAACGGACGCATCTCGTGGGCATCGCGCAGCAGATCAGGGCGTTCGGCAAGCTTGCGGAAAACATCCTGCAACACATCGCGGGTATCCGCCTCGCTCCGTGTGAAGTTGAGCAAAAACGCAAAGAGCGATTGGGCGTGCTCATCATAAATGCGTTCGAGGGGGGCTGACATGCGGTGGTAATTATAACCCAGACGCCGGCCGGATGAAGATTTGTCTATGAATATTTGGCGATGGGTAGCGACACGGAGGCCCAATGGCTGACGGCAACGGTATCGTGCTTACAACGGCTTGAGGGACCAGACCCAGTCGCTTTGCTTGGGGTCAAGGCTACCGGACTCCGTTTTGCCGAGTTTTCCGCCTTCGTCGGTTCCGTTCCAGCCGACGGAATAGAGGACGTAATTGTCGTCACCGACGAGGCGGTAATGCAGCGGCTGGCCGTTGATGATGTCGTGGGGCAAGCTGGCTATATGAAGGTCGTCGAGGGTCGCCGGAAGCGCGTAATGAATAAGCTGATACCGCTCGATGGCGCAGGCGATGGCCGCCTCATCTATGTAGATTTGAGCCTGGAAATATTTTTGAGACACATTACTCAGGACAGGCAGCGTACTTTTTTCCAAAAATGAGTAAGGAGTAGCAAACAAATCCCGAACCTCATTATTCTCGCGGATTACCCGCGCCACATTCACTAGTTGCTTTTTTGAATCTACCGAGAGGATCAATTCCTGAGTACTGCGGCTCATAAAAACCATGTTTTGTTCAAACCACCCTTTAATATAAAGTCTGCTTAATATCGGATGATCCCCTAAATTCGCGGTCATCAAGAGTTGCCTCATCAAATCACGGCGTACAAGCAATTGAGTCATTGTCATGATGGCAACTGCACGTTCAGTACGAATCCCCTGTATAAAGTCCGACAAAAAATCGATTCGTTGAAATTCAAATTCCAACTTTGCAAGCTGCCCGTCGCTCCAGCGATGTGTGGTAATCCCCTCCCATACTGGCTGCATTAAAAGATTGATCATGGAGATACGAATCAATCCTGAGATCAAAATAGGCTCCTGCTGTATGGAATCGACCAGACGAAACCCAAATTGGATATCTGCAAAAGCCTCATCCGGATGATTCAGACTCAATTCTGCAGTTGCACGAAGAGCCAGAACCCTGGTTATTTTCTGTAAAATATTTCCGTGAGACAAAACCGTTGCATAACCTTCCTCGTACTTCACTGAAAATCGAGATAGAGGCCGTGTGTTTGCCGCTTCCTTCAATTCGGAGAGCATCCCATCGAATTTTCCGAGCACCGCGATTACGTCCTCCGCCGGAGATGGAGCGTGTGCCATGCCTGGCAACGCTGTGCGGTAATAGGTCTGCCATGCCTGCAAATCCGCATGCTGCCCTATCATCCAACCCGAAGCTTTGGGTTGGGTTATGTCCGAACCCTTGATATCCACCCGAATTTTTCCGACAGGAGGATCCGGCTCATCAAAAATCGCCATCTTCGTCACCGGATCATTCTTGTAATCGAGCAGCGACTTGAGCAGAGGAGTCTTCGCGAAATTCTGTTCGTCGGGAATGGGTGGGGGGATGAAGTATGCCAGGTCGAGGTGTTCGCCTTTGGCCTCAAGGTCGCGTTTGCACTGCTCCCATGCACATTTGCCGCGCCAGTTTTCCTCGACGATGAGGAGAACGAAGAGAACGAAAAGAATGACGAGGGCTTCCAGCAACACGAGTCCCCAGCGAAGGATTTTGAAAATAATACGGCGCATTCTGGGCAGACCGATTGTTTATACAGGACGTGGGGCGATGTCGAGAAGATGCGGACGCGAGACAGCCGGACTTCAAAACATGCCCATCGCAAAATCCTTTGGTTTTTTTGCCAGGAGTTTCGGGCCGAGTTTCATGATTTTGTCTTGCAGCTTGAGACGCCTTGAACGGACGAGTTCGTCCAGAATATCCCTTTGCGCTCCGGTGGCGCATTGGTCCAAGGTTTCGCAAAGATGGACAAGATCGTGGTCCTTCCCGAGCAAGGTGCAGAGTTTGCGGGCGCGGTGTTGGAGCTTGCGGGCGGGTTTCGAACCTCTTTTTTCCAGCAGCAGTAAAATATGGAGAAGGTCTTTGGTGCGTCTCCGCCACCGATGCAGGTTTTCCGGGGATGTTTCGTCCGAGGCTTTCCGGAAGGAGGAGCGGCAGCGTTTGTAAATGCGAGCCGCTCCCGAGGGAAGATCGTGCCACTTGAGGCGGGCATCCTTCCATCCCTCCATGGCGAAGCGGGCCGAGGTGAGCAGGACGACGGCCTTGTGCATTGCCTCTCCCGCGCCCGCAGAAGCGATTTGCTGCCGGTGCCCGAGGAACTTGAAGACCGCGGCAAAACGGGAGGGTGCGATGGAAGAATGCTTGCAGAGTGCGGCCATGGTCTTGGCATCGGCGAATGCGTCCCGTATCGCGGCGATCTCACCCGCCGCTTCGCGCAACGGGGTGTGATATGCCTCCGGCATTCCTTGCCGAGAAGAGAAATGAAGCAATCGCAACACGGATCTGATCTTCTTTATCCGCTTGCGCACTGTGTGGACCGTGCGGGCCTGCAAATCCGGCGAGGATTGATTGAGTTCCTTGATCGCACGCGAGAGCTGTTCGCACAATACCCTGCGAAATTCGCTTACGGGTGCCACCTGTCTGTCGATGTGGAAGCTCATGGCCAGTCAATTAGTTTGCGGCCTTTGCCGGAGGGATGCAAATCCCTCGCATGAAAATGCGAAGACAGACGCAGATATTGCCGGAATATTACCGCGCCTTCAGTAGAAGGACGGGGACACTGACCTGGTGGCGGACCTTGTCGGCGGTGCTGCCATAGAGGAGGTCGCTGATGAAGCGGTGGCCGTGGGTGGACATGGCGACGAGGTCGCAGCCTTTTGTCTCGATCCACTGGATGATCTGGTCGGCGGGTTCGCCGTAGGCGAGCTCGACCTCGACGTTGAGCCCCTCGCCTTGCAGCCGGACGCGGACGGTTTCGAGGTAGGCCATGTCGTCACGGATCTCGGGGCTCACGGCATCCTCGCCAAAGAGGCGGGCGGCCCAACCATCGGCGACATGGAGGAGGACGATGGAGCTATGGAAAGTGCGGGCGAGAGCGGAGACATGCTCCAGAATGGTGTGATCGGCCCGGGTGGCATCGAGCGCGACGAGAATTTTGTTATACATATTGTCAATAAAACCCGGGGGTCAATGGTGCGTAAATATCGCCATGGCATCGTGCCATGCGCCCGGCAGCCCGTAAATATCGAGCGCCGTGATGATAAGGCATGAAGCCCACCCTGTGACCATAAGAAACCATCCGTTGCGATACGATCCCATAAACTGCCTGCGACTTGTAAACCAGAGTAGCGGAAACATCGCCAGCGGCAATTGAATCGCCAGCACCACCTGGCTCAGGTTGAGCAGATCGTTCACCCCGCCCTCGCCCCGCATGCCGATGAGGATGATCGCCGGAATAATGGCCACCAGACGCGTGATCAACCGCCGGATCCAAGGCTGGAGCTTCCAATCCATAAACCCCTCCATGACCACCTGCCCCGCGAGCGTGCCGGTGATCGTGCTGCTCTGCCCGCTGGCCAACAGCGCCAGCGCAAACAGCACGCTCGCACCCGCCGCGCCGAGCAACGGCGCAAGGGTGAGATAAGCCACCTGGATCCAGTCCGCATCCGCATTGAACAACACCACATCCCCGCCGGGCAGCACGAACTTGTCCTTGCCGAAAAATACTATCGCCGCCAGCACCAGGATCGCCGCATTCACGAAAAATGCGACCGTGAGCGCGATGACTGAGTCGAGCGTGTTAAACTTGATCGCCTGGCGCACCGAACTATCGTCCGCCTGCAGCTTGCGCGACTGGACGAGCGCGGAATGCAGATACAGATTGTGCGGCATGACTGTCGCACCGATAATGCCGATGGCGATGAAGACCATGTCCTTATTGCGGAAGAAAGTCCCCAGACCCGGGGCCACCGTTGCCTTCGCCATTTCGAGGAGGTTCGGCGTCGTCTGCGGGAGCACGAAGATTTCGATGAAATAACAAACGCCGATCGTCCCGATGAGCACCACGATCACCGACTCGATCAGCCGCATCCCGAACCGTTGGAGCGACAGGAGCAGCAGCACATCAAACGCGGTGATGAACACAGCCATGAGCAGCGAGATGTGCGGAAAGAGCAGATGGATGGCCACGGCGCTGCCGAGCACCTCCGCAAGGTCGCAGGCGGCGATGGCAAGCTCGCAACTGAGGTAATTCGGCCAGCGGGTCCAGCCCGGCAGATAATCGCGGCAGCACTGGGCCAGGTCCTTGCCAGTGACGACGCCGAGCCGTGCCGAGATGACCTGGAGGAAGATCGCCATAAGGCTCGCCAGCCCAACGATCCAGAGCAGCCCGTATTTAAACCCCGCGCCGGCGCTGAGATCCGTGGACCAGTTCCCGGGATCCATGTAGCCGACACTGACGAGCATGGCCGGGCCGGCGAAGGCGAGATATTGTTTCCACGGGTGGGAGGAAGGCGGGGGTATGTTGACTGTGCCGTGGAATCCCTCGAGCGAGCGGCTTCCAACCGCGGGCCGCACCGGGGCGCCGGGTGCGGTCTTTGATCCTTGTTCCCCGAGCAGCTCCTTCATCCCTGTGCGCCCCCTCTTCCAAACGCGGTGCAAGGCGGATTTTGGGAAGACAAATAGAATTTTGTGAATTTCATTAAGTTAGCCTCAGCTAACTTATTTACGTTATCCTATGATCCTGTCAACAAACAATACTTTATATTTTTGACTAATTTTTGCCGCTTTCCTACTTTCATGCCGTGGCAGGCAAGAATATCTCATCCGCACTCGGCAGTTCCGCTGCCGTGGAAGATTACCTGGAGCGCATCCTTGAGTTGATCAACTCGAAGGGGTACGCCCGGGTGGTGGATATCGCCTCGGGCCTGAAAATCTCGCAGGCGAGCGTAACGAACATGGTGCAGAAGCTGGATGCGGAGGGGCTGCTGAATTACGAAAAATACAGGGGACTAGTATTGACCACTGCCGGGGAGACGCTTGCGCGGAATATTACGCATCGGCATCAACTGCTTACGGATTTTCTTAAACTCCTGGGATTGGATGACCAGGTGATTTACCACGACGTGGAAGGAATGGAGCACCACATCAGCCCGCCGACGTTGCACGCGATTGAAGCGCTCACAAACCAATTACGGCGTCAACCAGCGCTCCTTGCGAAAGTGAAAAGTCAAATCACCTAGAGGGTGGCTAAAAATCATTTTGTCCACAGATTTGCACAGATTTCATAGATTAAGAGGAAAATGCATTTGAGTGGCGGATTCATGAAGTGTCTTGCACAAAGCAGGCGGCGCAGACAAAAATAGAGGCTTAACGATTTTCAAATCAGAATTTTTGAACTAGAGAATATGCACATCAAGCAACTCAATCACAGCGGATGGGAACACAATCTCCAGCTTGTGAACGACAAGGTGGAACTGATCATCAGCCTCGACGTGGGGCCGCGCATCCTTTCTTACAAGACCCCGCGCGCGGAGAACGTGCTGAAAAATTACCCCGAGCAGATGGGCAAGTGCGGCGAGGACAAGTGGATGATCCGCGGCGGACACCGATTCTGGATCGCGCCGGAGGACGAGGCGCTGAGCTATGTGCCGGACAATCTGCCCGTGGACTACGACATCACGGAGCCGAACGGGGTGCGGCTGGTGAATTCCGGGGTCGATCCGTGGAAGATTAAAAAAGAAATGACGGTGTCGCTGGCGGAGGAATCCTCCGAGGTGACGATCGTTCACCACGCGACGAATGAAGGCTCGGAGCCAATCGAGATCGCGACATGGGGATTGAGCGTGATGGCGCCGGGCGGCCTGCAAATCATCCCGCTGCCGCCATTCGGCCCGCATCCGGAGAACCTGCTGCCGAACCGGCTGATGATCGCCTGGCCTTACACGGACCTGGCCGATCCGCGCTGGAGATTCGGGGAGCGTTTCATCACCCTGCGGCAGACTGCGGATGGAGTTCCCACGAAGCTCGGGCTCGCGCACAAGGAGAAGTGGGTGGGATATCTCACCCGGGACGCGCTTTTCATCAAGACCTTCGACTATGTGGATGGAGCCGTATATCCCGACCTCGGGTGCAATTTTGAAACATTCACCAACTCCGAGATGCTGGAGATCGAGTCGCTGAGCCCGCTGAAAAAGCTGGCGCCGGGGCAATCGGTATCGCACACGGAGCGCTGGCATCTGTTCGGGGACATCCCGGAGCCGCATTCGCTGAAGGAGCGGGAACTGGCCGAGTGGCTGGCGCCGTTCCTGAAAGAGATCGGGCTGTAAGGGACATATCATTTATGAAAAACATATTCGCCAACGGAATGCTGCTGGGTTTGATGCTGTTCCTGCTTGCGGGCTGCGAGTCGCCGGAGATGGAAGGCATACAGTCGGCACGCATAGCGGCCCGCCAGGCGATGGCCAAGGGGATCGCCGAGGAGACGCCGGGCGATTACTTCATCGGCCGACGCTACTACAAGAAGGATTACAAATTCTGGGGATTCGTCCGGTCGCCCGGCCAGCCATGGAGCACGGCGAAGCTGGTGATGTTCAACGAGCAGCAGAAGCTGGCGCCGGACCGCGCCGTGAACCAGATCGGCAGCGACAACAACTACGAATACAAGCTCTACGGAAAATTCTCCGGCGATACCGTGTATGAACCGGCGAGCAACGGATTTTATCCCGAGTTTGTGCTGACGGGCTACGAGGTGATGTCCGTGTCGCCTGCGCCAATCTTCCGCACGGCCGAGGCGACTGACCCGGCGAGACGGGTGATCGGCACGCCGTATTGAATCTAATTCGTGAGCGCTGCCTCGCTTTCGAGGATGTCGTCCGCGGCTCTGATGCCGGTTGACTGCGGCAGATCGGGGACAAAGGTGTAAGCAGGCTCACTCTGCTGGCGCCGGTGGATCACCATCATTTCCTTCCATGTGGACAGCAGACCGCGCGGTGCGGGCGGCAGATCGTGCTCGATGGCTTTGCGCAGCTTGGGCAGATTAAAGAACGGCACTGCGGGAAACATGTGGTGCTCGACGTGGTACTGCATGTTCCAGTAGAGGAAGGCCGGCAGCCACGAGCAAGTGTAGGTGCGGCAGCAGAGACGGTGGTCGGGCACATCGGGCGTGAGGCCGTAGTGCTGGGGGGTGCCGCAGAGGAAGACCAGCCAGCCGCAATAGAGCGCGCCGATGTTGAAGATGAAAATAAGGAACCAATTCCCGGTGGCGATAAAGAGCGCGGCGAGGAGCGCGTGGCCGATGAGGGTGAAGCGCGCCCAGTTGCGGTGTTCCCGGCGGAGTTTTTCGTTGCTCTCCGGCAGCACGAATTCCCACCATGCATTGTCCATGCGGCCTGTGGCGCGCCGGTAATAGGTTTGCAGGGTTTTCCACGTCTGCACGGGGTTCCATGCAACCAGGCCGAGCCAGAACTGCCAGTCCTTGAGCGAGAGTTTTTGCGGCAGCACCACCTCGCCATCGTAATCGTGATGGACGGTGACCTGGTGATGGCGGATGTGGCTTGGCCGGAACCAGACCTGATCCCACCAGCCCAGGAACGCAAAAATCCTGAGGAAAAATTCGTTGATGGATTTGGTCTTGAACGGCGTCTTGTGGCTCATCTCGTGGCAGGCCACCCCACCCAGAAACGAGCCGACAGTGCCATGCACGAACAATGCCGCCAGCAATACCGGCACCGACCAGATCCAGTTGGCGCGGGTGACATTGAGGAACGCCATGTACGCCATGGTCCCTGTGGCAATCCAAAGACCTAGATGCAACAGTACCTGCCTCAGGCCTTGGAAGTCGCTGCACTGCATGAGCCGGCTCATCACCTGCGGATCAACCTGGCAGCGATACCAGTTGATCCTGGCATTCTTCTGGAATGTGGTCGGGGTGTTTTCCATAAACCGCCTGCGCAATATAGGCTATGCAGCCGGTTCGTTCCAGACGATTTCGCCGCCCTTGAGGAAGGGCACGGATTGGCCCCATTGCGTCCCATCCTGTTTAAGGATGACTGTCGGCGAGTATTGCGGCAGATAGACACGGCGAAGCTTGTCGGTGAGATTCGGGCCGCTGCGGTGGAAGACATAGCTGGAGAAAACAGCGATGCTGCCTGCGGGAAGGATCACGGGGACTCCCGGATCTTTGCCGAAATAGCCGACCATGTCGTTCGTCTTGGGATCGCGGATGTGTTTTACTACCGTGCGGATGCCGACCTGCGAGTAAGGGAGTAGATAGACGGTGCCGTTCTCCAGCGTGACGTCATCGAGAGTGACCCAGCAGGTGAGATACATGGGGCAATCCATGTGGACAAATCCTGAATCCTGATGCCAGGAAAACGCGCTGTCCTTGTCGGCCCCCTTGACCACGTATTGGTCCCAAAAAAGAAATGCCTCATCGCCAATCGTGGCACGGCAAATTTCGGCCATCAATTCGCTGAAGATGAAACGTCCGAGTTCCGGTTTTTGCTTGTAGCAATCGTGTGCGAAGTAGCGCTTGCCCACGGCATTCAAGCCGAGGCGCTCCACACCCTGCGCTTTCATTACCGCATCTGCTGCGTCAATGAACTCCTTGCAATTGTCGCGCATCAATTGCAGGTATTCCTCCGGGACGCAGCGTTCGAGTACGAAGTAGCCGTCGTCGCGGAATTGTTGTTTCTTTGCTTCGGTGATGATTGGTTTGGCGGGCGAGAGGGTGCTCATGGTTTTCTCCTTTAGATTGGTGATACTATACGATGCCCGCCAATTTCGCGCTTCTCATTGCCCGCCCGACTTCTTATCATTTCTTGTCGTCATGAAAGAGAAGATTACCCTCGCACCGGGTGTCGAAGGTCTGGCCGTCTGCCACTCTTCGCCCACGGTAGGCTTGAAATATCCCCACCACCACGAGGAGTTGGAGTTGAACCTCGTGCTGTCGGGGAAGGCCGCCTATTTATTCGGCACGGAACGCATCCCGCTCGTGGCCGGATCGATGATCTGGCTTTTTCCCAAACAGGAACACATGTTGATCGATGGCTCCCACGATCTCTCGATGTGGATCCTCGTGTTCAAGCCGGGATTTGTGGAGCATTACACCCGGGAGCGGGAGCGGCGCATCCTGCGGTCGCCCGATCCCGGGGCCATCTTCTGCCGGCAGCTCGATCCATCCACCGTCGATGCTTTCAATCACATTTACCAGAGCGCCGCGACCGGCAAGGATGACCTCGAACTTACCAATACCGCGCTGGCCTATGCGCTCGTCGCCTCCTGGCAGGCCTTTCAGTTGTCGCGTGAACCCATTTCGCGCACGGACGTCCATCCCGCCGTGGCGCGGGCCGTGCGGCTGATCTCGGAGGCGGAGGAGGCGATTCCGCTCACGAAGCTGGCCCGCGCGGCCGGCTTGAGCGCACCGCGCCTGAGCCGTCTTTTCAAGAAACAGACGGGCATCAGCCTCACAGCATTCCGACAGCGAAAATTCCTCGAGCGATTCCTGCGCATTTACCGCACGGGAGCCCGCTACTCGATGATCGAAGCCGCGCTGCTGGCGGGCTTCGGGAGTTACCCGCAATTTCACCGGGTCTTCCGGCATCACATGGGGCGGAGTCCCGCGGAGTATGCGCGGATCGCGCGGGGTGACGGTGTTTGATTTCCGTCGTTTTAGCCGGGCCCGGATATCGCGGCGTGAGTTTTTCAGCCTACCGCAAATTCACATATCGAGTTCGCCCATGCGCGCCGCCGCCATGAGGATGCCCGCCGCCTTGTGCAGCGTCTCCTCGTATTCCTTTTCCGGCACGGAATCGGCCACAATGCCCGCGCCGGTGTGAAAATGTGCGACGCCTTCCTCGATGACGATGGTGCGAATGGCAATATTGAACTGGCTCTCGCCATTAAATCCAAAATAGCCGATGGCGCCCGTGTAAAGGCCGCGCGGCTCCAGCTCCAACTCCGCGATGATCTCTCGCGCACGCTTTTTCGGGGCACCCGTGATCGAGCCGCCGGGGAAGCAGCTTTGCAGGGCCGTTGCATGGTCGATCCCCCCCCGGAGCTGACCCTCGACGGTGGAAACAAGGTGGAACACCTGCTCGTAGCGCTCGAGTTTCAGCAATTCCCGCACGCGCACCGTACCGTAGTCGCACACGCGTCCTAGGTCGTTCCGCTCCAGATCGGTGATCATGACGAGCTCGGCGATTTCCTTTGGCGATGTGATCAGGTCATACGCCGAGAGTTCGTCCGCGTCGGGGTCGGCGTGGCGCGGTCGGGTACCCTTGATCGGGCTGGTACTGATGCTGCGTCCGCTCATCTGGAGAAATCGCTCGGGCGAAGAGGACAACACCGACCTGCCACCAATGTCGAGATAGGCGGCGTAAGGAGCCGGCGAGTAGTGGCGCAGCGCCTCGTAAAAGCGCAACGCGTCGCCGCTCCATGGCGCGGTGAAACAATGGGAGAGATTCACCTGGTAAATATCGCCTGCGGCGATGTACTCCTTCGCCCGGGAAACCATACGGCAGTAATCCTCGCGCGTGGTTTTCGAGGAAAAGGCGGGGCTTTCCGGAGCCGCCTCGCGCCCAGGCGTAATCATGCGCGATGCCAGGCTGCCGCTACCATGCCAGGATTGGTCTGCATGGTCGTGAACAAGGAGATCGTCGTAGAAACCAAAGCAGAAACTCCCATCGTAATTCACATACCCCGCAGCCATTCCGGGTGGGATGCCCATATCGACTCCCCCGCTTACCTGGCAGCGCGCGATTTTTTCACGAAGCCGCTCCCAATCCTCCTGCGTACTGCCCGTAACCACCTCAAAGGGCATGGCCGCGATGATCGATTGACGCCCCGAAGCAGCCCCCTCCAGAGCGCTGTCAAAAAACACCAGGCCGGGAAGATGACGGCAGCGGGAAGCCGCCTCGAACGGGGTAAGATCGAGGCACAATGCAGGGGGAAGTTTCCCCGGGATTGCAGTGGAGCTTTTCAAATGGAAATTTTTCTGTATCGTATGCGGACTGGACGCCAAATGAAATTTTTTACCGCAACTTTTTTTACCACCCTTCTCCTCTCACTCTCCACAGTGATGGCTCAGGATGCAAGCGTCGTGCCCATCCCCGACAAGGTGCCCACCGAGCCTCAGCCCCTCCCGCTTGCATCACCTTCCCCCACCCCATTTTCCCTCATGCCGGAGAATATGCCTCCACCCGTGGAAAAACCATCCCACAGAAGCTCGGAAAAAGAACCCGGCACCAACACAAACCCGGGACCCGCAGGTCCCATCTTGAAAAAAAACAAGACCGAGGAAAGCATCGATAATATCGCCGACCGCATCAAATTCCGCGAGGCAAAAACCAAGGCGCTGAAGGATGAAAAGGTGATTGACCTCAATGCCCAAGTCGAGGCCGCAAAAACCGATCCGGAAAAGCGTGCGCTATTGAGGGAATATTACACCGTGCTTTACGCAAAAATCCTGAAAATAGACGGTTCGATCAAAAAATTAGTAGCCGACAGGCTCAAACAATCATTAAATACACTTGATCAAAGCAAGGTCCGTCCTAAAGGATACTTGGAGTCTTTGGTTTCACATTGATTTTTACCATGCCCGGCTGGCCGGGAATGGCATGTAAGGCGCGTTCGTCTAGTGGTTAGGACACAGCCCTCTCAAGGCTGGTGCACGGGTTCAACTCCCGTACGCGCTGCCATTTTTTATCAGGCTTCGTGCCCTGCGCCCCGGCCTCGATATGCCCGCTCAACTCTTCAAACGCCAAAATTTACTTCCTCGGCACCGCCGAACAACTAGCCGGCGTCCCATCCGCCTCCGCAAAAACCGCATCATACTCCTCCCTCGGCAACGCCCGCGTCTCCGCTCCGCGGTAATGAAACTGCAACGCCCGCCGCCTGTCAGCCGACGCATTCGGCGGCGTCTGGTGCGGGAGCAACCCGTGAAAAAACATCCCGCCTCCAGCCGGGATCTCCACCGGCTCCGCCTTGGAAACATCCACCCTCCCACCCTCGATTTCGCAGTCAAACGTATGGTGATGCTTCTTCGGCCCGAGATGATGCCCACCGCGCAAAACATGCATGCACCCGTTTTCGATGGTGGCATCATCCAGCGCAATCCAGCACCCGAGAATCTGCCCCAGCGGAACAAAGGAAAAATAAGCATCATCCTGGTGCCACGGCTTTTCCGAACCGATGAATGGAGGTTTGATCAACGCCATGTCCTGAAAAAGAATCGGCCCCGCGCCAAGAATGGAGGACACCACTCCCTGAATGCGCGGATGCGACAGCGCAAGATATTCAAAATGCGGATGGCTCTTATGAAACCCGGCAATCTTCCGCACCTTCAGCTCCAGCGCCGCGATCGGTTCCCCCTCATCAGGCGTGTAGGATGGCTCGAATTGAATCCAGAATTTATCCGCCCGCCACGCGCGCGCCCCGGGATCGCGTCCCGCGCTGCCGATCAATTCCGAAATCGCCTCGCGCGCCTTTTCCACCTCGCCGGCGGACAATACTTCGCCGAAAGCCAGCCAGCCGTCTTTGTGGTATTGACCGAGCTGTGCCTCGGAAAGCTTTTCCGGGCAGCGATCCAGTTTTGAGGCAAAGGTTGTATTCATACACGGAATTCTACATAATTTCCACCTGGTAGAAAATGGACGAAAAAAGCAAACATTTGCACTTTTGACGCATTCCAATATTTGGCTCATGAAAACCATCAGCAATTTCCCCCTGCGGCTCAACACGCTACCCACCATCTACCATTGCGAACGCGGCTGGCATTGGTCCCCACCCCCGCTGGGTGATTACGATTTCTGGTACGTGCTGGATGGCATCGGCGAACTCACTCTGGGAAGGGAAATAATCCCCCTCAAGGCCGGCGTATGCCTCGTCTTCCGTCCCGGCGACGAGCCCTGCGCCACGCAGGATCCCGCGCGCCGCCTGGTCGTCTTCGCCGCACATTTCGACACCGGCAAAAGCGCACCCATGCCCGCTCGCCTCCATAGCGTGCGCGACACTCCATTTCTCAACGCCCTCGCATACCACTGCGCCGCCGCCGGTCGCCGCGGCGGCACTCTCGGCGCGGAACAAAGCTGTCTCCACCTGCGGCAGATGCTCCTCCTGCTGCTCCAGGAAAACAGCGAGCCGTCCCCCTCGCCCATCGATCTCGCCATGCGTGGGATCATCACCGCCATCGAGCGCGAGCCCGGTCGCCGCTGGAGCGTCGATTCACTGGCGCACCAGGCCCACCTTTCCCGCTCCCAGTTCACCCGCCGCTTCACATCAATCACCGGCCTTCCCCCCAACCGCTTTCTCGTCATCGCCCGCATGGCCCGCGCCCGCCAGCTCATCGAGGAAACCACCATGACCCTCAGCCAGATCGCCGACGCCCTCCACTACCGCGACATCTACTTCTTCTCCCGCCAGTTCAAGCAATTCTCCGGCATCCCTCCCGGCAACCTTCGAAAGGGCCGCCCGCTTAAATAATCTCCAGCTCATCCTTCGAAGGCAGTTTCGGAAACGCCTTGCCGGGATGCGTCTGGTACCAAAATGCCACCGACGAAATATCATCCTGCAACGGCAAAAACTTGCCGCCTGCGCGCCAGCCCAGCGCCTGGATCGTAACCCGAAGGTCCTTCTCGAACCTCACCGGGTCCATGATGTGCCACCGGTAAAGCCCGAATCGCATCTGCGATTGATAAACCCCATCCGGCCGGATCACCTGTGGCATCCCCGCATACGGCGTGTTGAATTCCTGGTACTGCTTCGTCTCCTTGTTTTCAAAATTATACGAGCCGCAGAAATAATCCTCCGTGCCCGTGCCGCAGATCGTGGGAAATTCCCCGTCGTCATCGAGGTAGAATTTGATCTCACCCTCCCCCCACCAGCCGCTGTTGTTCACACCCCAGCACATGTAGGTGCCCACGTACTGGCCCCAGCCCTCCACCCCGTCGAGAATCGTATAGACCTCCTTGTAAGGCAGCGGATTCACCCTCCGGAATTGCGCGTGAAAATATCCCGCCTCCTCCGGCACTTCCTGCAAGGCGTAGTTGACCTGGTAAAAGAGAACCATCGGCTCTCCGATGTTTTCCATCGTGATGCGGCAGCGTTTGCGGAACGGCATCGGCCAGTAGCAGTTGAATGCGCTCCCGGGATTCACACACACCGCCAGCGAAACCACCGGCGCAAATTTTCCCCACCCGCATGCAAAAAAATCCCCCACCGGGCATTCCACGGAGGGATGCTCCGCGCCGTCATAGTAAATGCGGAGGATGGAGTTCCGCCACGTCCCGGTCGGCGTCATCCAGATTTGCTGGATCACGCCCGGCCCCTCGATATCCGCCAGCATGAATGTTTCCCCGGTCTTGATCGAATGGCACGGCGAGACCTTCCAGCCGCGTCCCAAGTCGCGTGCAGCGCTGTTTGGATCGGCGACCTCGGCCATGCCTCCCCTGCCTTTTTCACCCGTCCGGTTTTCACCGCTATACGAGCGCGTTTTGGCCTTGCTCAGGAAATGAAGGTTGCCCAGCGACATCGAGAGGCCGGCGAATGAGGAGAAATTTTGCGGAGGGTTCATCGTGCGGAATTTGTGTTTTGTTATGGGATTAGGTTTCGCCGATACTGTCCAAAAACACCCCGGTTGAACATAGACGAACTTCTAAAAAAGATGTGTTTTCCTATGCAGTGTTGCGGGCTGCGGATGCCCGGCCTCACAGCGATTTTACCGAATGGCACATGGACTATCCTGCCTTTTCCGCGCGGACCAAAGGGAGCGGATCAACCTTCGGAAACAAAGAACTCTGCCGCATCGTGCGCGGGCTCGACCCGAAATGCTTTTTGAACATCCGTGAAAAATGAAACAAATCCTCATACCCCACCTTCGCGGCGATCTCCGAAATGGTGAGATTACGGTTGTTTAACAAATGCGCGGCATGGTGCATCCGGTGCTGGATGAGATATTGCATCGGCGAGAGCCCGAATGTTTTTTTGAATTGCGCGCAAAAATACGGCACCGACGAGCCCGCCATCCGCGCCATCCCGTCCAGCGTGATCAATTGCGCGGGGCTGGAGCTGATGAGCCGGTGTACGGCCAGCAGGTTCTCGGGGATCCGCACGGTATTCCCTGCGCCGTCGTTCAGGCGGGAAAGCTCGCGCAGCGAATTTTCCAGCAGGTTGCCGATGATGATCTCGTCCGGCGGCGCGTACGAAACCAGTTCGCTGTGGATATCGAGCAGGCACTGCTGGAAGCGCGACGGATCGGCCACCGGGAACGGCTTCAGCAACGGCAGCCGCGTTTGCCGGAGGATGCGCTGGACCCGCCGTCCCTCGCAATGGATCCACGTGTGGGTGAATCTCCGCTCGCGATTGCCGTAATATTGCGGCTTCCCCGGCGGCCACACCATCATCGTGTCGGGCCCGCCCGGCGGTTCCGTGAGGGGGCGCATGCCTGCGACTGCCGGGTCATGGAACAGCATGAACAGGTAGTCCCCCGTCCCGTGCGGACGCTCGATCATTCCGGGCGGCATCAGTTCGCGGATGCCGATCCCCCGGATGCTCAACTCCCGGGAATCGAGCGGGCGCGGGGTGAAAAATCGCTTGAACCCTGTTGCTGTAGGCAGGAAGGAATCGTTTTGCTGCATGGCGGGACCGGTGTTTGGAAAGTTTCCTCATTCGCGTGGAAAAAGCCATGTCAAAGATCACGGAACCCCTGTTTTACGGGGATGCGCTGAATCCGCACATGAAGAAACGACATGTTTTTCCAAAGAGCCGCTATGTTCATTTGGTGCGATTTCCATCAATATCCTTCACGCACGGTCCCTCTCTATGAAAAACGATTCCCCTCTCTTCCCATTCAAGCACCCCGAAATTTTGCAGACCGCCATGCCCATGGGTGGCATCGGCGCGGGTTGCATCTGCCTGAACGGCTACGGCGGCTTGCAGGATTTTTCCATTCGGAATCGCCCCTCCATCACTGCCGTGCAGGATGGCCACGATATACGGGATGCCGCTTTCGCGCTGCTTCATATCAAGGGCGACAAGCCGGTCACACGCCTGGTCGAGGGGCCCCTGACGCCTGGCAAAATCTATGACCAGGGATTGCAGGGGCAGGGATACCGGCATGGAGGACATGAGGGTCTGCCCCGCTTCAAGCACAGCAGGTTTGAGAGCGGCTACCCGTTTGGACGGATCGCGCTTTCGGATCCCTTGGTTCCGTTGCAGGTGAAAATCACCGGCTGGAATCCTTTCGTGCCGCTGGACGATGTCGCTTCCGGTATCCCGTGCGCAATCCTGGAATACACGTTGCGGAACACCTCGCGAAAGCCGGTCGATTTCGAGTTTTCCTGCCACCTCTCCCACCTCGCCGCGGGCAGCGGGGGAAAATGGGAAGGGACTCGCAACGATTTGATTCCCGGCAAGGGGGTTTTCCACTCCAATACTGAACCCTTGGGCGACGAGAGTTTCGGCAGCGCCAGCCTCACGATCATCGGGCAGTGTCCGAAAATCAAAGCCGTGTGGCCGCGTGGCGGCTGGTTCGATGCGATCTCCGCGCTCTGGCGCGAGGTGGATTCAGGCAAATTCACGACCAACGACGGAAAGGCCGATGCCGGCAGGGGAGGACGCAACGGCGGCTCCCTGCTGGTGAAAGGCATGCTCGCTCCCGGGAAGGAAATCACCCTGCCCATCGTCATCGCATGGCATTTTCCAAACAGCAACCTGGCCGCGGGGCAGGCTGCCTCCCCTGCTTGTGAGCCCGGCGGCTCGTGTTGCGGCGCACCCCTGTGGCGGCCTTTTTACGCATCGCAATGGCGGGATGCGCGCGACGTGGCCGGCTACGTCCACGGGAACTTCGAAAGCCTTCGCGGTCGCACGGTGGCATTCCAGCGTGCGCTGCTCGGCTCCACCCTCCCCGCTGAAGTGCTCGACGCCGTTACGGCAAACCTCGCCATTCTGAAATCCCCCACCGTTCTGCGCCAGGAAAACGGCAACCTTTGGGGTTGGGAGGGATGCTTTGCCGATGCCGGCTGCTGCCCCGGAAGCTGCACCCATGTCTGGAACTATGCGCAGGCGTTTCCCCATTTGTTCCCTCAGCTCGAGCGCACCCTGCGCGAGCAGGAACTGAAGCGGACCATGAACGAAAGCGGACACATCGACTTTCGCGCCGCATTGCCCGACGGACCGACGGCACACGGTTTTCATGCCGCGGCGGATGGCCAGCTCGGCGGCATCATGAAAGTCTTCCGCGACTGGCATATCTCCGGCGACACGGAGTGGATGAGGGAGCTTTATCCGCTGGCAAAGCGCAGCCTCGACTACTGCATTCAGAAATGGGACCCCGATCGCAAAGGTGGCCTCTTCGAGCCCCACCACAACACTTACGACATCGAATTCTGGGGACCCGATGGCATGTGCGGCAGCATCTACCTCGGCGCGCTCTGCGCCATCAGCGAAATGGCCGCCGCGCTCGGCAAAAAAGACGATTTCATGGAATACGATGCGCTCGCCGCACGCGCCGCCGCCTTCATGGAGAAGACGCTTTTCAACGGCGAATACTTCGAGCAAAAAGTGCAATTCCGGGGCCTGCGCGACAGTTCCTTCCTTGATCTGGTCGCCGGTCGCAAACCCGGAGCCGAAGGCCGGGAGATGCTCGCCCTGTTAAAAAAGGAAGGCCCGAAATACCAGTACGGCACAGGCTGCATCTCCGATGGCGTCATCGGCGCATGGATGGCCCGCATCTACGGCATCGACACTCCCCTCGACCGCAACAAGGTGCGCAAAAATCTGCGCGCAATCCACAAGCACAACTTCCGCCGCAACCTCATCGGCCACGCAAATTGCCAGCGCCCCGGCTACGCCCTGGAACACGAGCCCGGCCTCCTCCTCTGCTCGTGGCCCCGCGGCGGCAAGCCCACGCTCCCCTTCGTTTACAGCGACGAAGTCTGGACCGGCATCGAGTATCAGGTCGCATCCCACATGATCTCGGAAGGCCTGGTCCGCCACGGCCTCGAAATCGTGAAAGCCGTCCGCAGCCGCTACGAAGGCCTCATACGCAATCCATGGAACGAATACGAGTGCGGCAACTACTACGCCCGCGCCATGGCCAGCTACGCCCTCCTCGGCGCCCTCTCCGGCTTCCGCTACTCCGCCGTCGAAAAAACCCTCTGGTTCGCCCCGAAGCTCACCCGCCGTCCCTTCAACGTCTTCTTCTCCACCGCCTCCGGCTACGGCACCATCACATTAACCAAACGCACCCTCACAATCACACTCCTCGAAGGCCACCTCGACCTCAAACGCATCGTCCTCGGCGAATCAAAATCCACCATCGACCTCAAAACAAACGCCACCGCCCGCCCCGGCACCCCAATCTCATTCAACGTAAACCCCATTTGAGATCTGCCTGAAGCCCTCTATCACTTTATCCTCGATCCTTCAAACTTTCGGCCTCCCACGTTTACACATTCAGAAGCCCATTTCGCGCTTGGAGTTTCCCCTTTTCCGCCCTCCGCCCTCATCCCTCCTCCATTTCTTAGTTTCATACTTCATCCTTTTCTTCATCCTGTCTATTTTACGGGTCTGAGGAATTCCCTGTTGTGGATATTATCGTTTGAAATCCCGTTTACCTCGTTTTAAAAAAGAGGGTCATTCATCCGGATTTAAGCGAGGAGCTTGTATGCAAAAACAATATTCTGAATCTGTGGTATCGGCTCTGCTCTCAGCGGACGGCAACGGAGAAATCAGGATTCCGCCCGGCTCCGCTTCCAAAATTGAAGAACTCACCGCGCATTTGATGGAATTGGAAACCATGGGCTTTTTCATCAGGGCGGAAGGCGTCGGCTATTATCGCCCGTTCATCCTCACCGAACACGGCGAAAAATTGAGAAGCTTTCTCGCAAAATCGGAAAACCTTTCAGCAGTTGCCGCGTAATTACTTCCTGCCGTCTGCTTCGTTTTCCAGCCTTACTTCCTCGTCCGACTGATCACCGATCACTGATCGCTTCCCCTCTGCCCATCTTCGTTTATCCTTTATACTTTTACTTTATACTGTCTCGCCCCCGCCCTCTCCATCAGCCCATAAATCGCCTGTTTTTGCACATTGGTGATTCGTGGATGGTGAAAATACATTAGTTAACCCTCGCGACGCTCATGAACCGCTAGCCGGCTCTACATCCAAAACTTCTTTGCGTTACGAATAAGGCAACTATGACTGTTTTTTGGCAAAATTTTATCGCCGGTAACAGGACACTTTTTCATAGGCTACAAACATGAAATAGATAGGACATTTGGCACTGCCGATGCTTTTTCTGGAGTTGTAAACTGCATTTAAATAGCCTGCCGGAGTAAGTAAAATATTTATTAATAACAGCCACTTTTTTGTGCGAAAAAAGTTCCGAAAAATAACAACTGGTGGTAGGCAATTAACCGAGAACAGACATTTCGCGGGGTTGCCCCGATTCAATCGAGCCTGAGGTATTCTACGATGAAATCACTTAATGCGAACAAAACCGGGACAGCCTTATCTGAAGGCAAGATACTGGACAAGATAACGGAATCGAACGGCTTTCCGGATAGAAAATCGGAAATAGAACATTCGAAGTACACCTTGGAAATCCTGGAGGCATTACTTGCGCTGCAGAGAGGAAACTTTTCGAGAATGTTGCCGTCTGGGTGGGATGGGATATATGGCAAGATAGCCGATACGTTTAATGAGGTTCTAAGCATTAATAAACGAAGATCAACGGAAACTGCCCGGGTGTGCCGCGTCGTGGGTAAGACCGGAAAATTGAAAGAGCGCATGAGGGTATCCGGGTTGGTCGGGGAGTGGGCGGAGGAAGTGGATGCGCTCAACGGCTTGATGGATGATCTTGTCCGTCCCACGACAAATGTTACACGCACAATCGGCGCTGTGGCCAAAGGCGACTTAAGCCAGTCGATGGCGCTGGAAGCGGATGGCCACGCGTTGGAAGGCGAGTTTCTTCATTCCGCGCGGCTGGTAAATCGAATGATTGAGCAGCTGTCCGTTTTTACATCCGAAGTCACACGCGTTGCCCGTGAAGTCGGCACTGAAGGAAAGCTCGGAGGCCAGGCGCAGGTAAAGGGCGTTTCCGGCGTCTGGAAAGATCTTACTGAAAGTGTGAATCAAATGGCGGGTAACCTTACCGCGCAAGTGCGTAACATTGTGGATGTGACCATTGCCGTCGCCAACGGTGACCTTTCAAAGAAAATTACTGTGGATGTCCGGGGTGAGATTCTCCAGTTGAAGGAAGCCATTAATACCATGGTCGATCAACTCCGGTCGTTCGCATCCGAAGTAACCCGGGTAGCCAGGGAAGTTGGAACAGACGGACGTTTGGGCGGCCAGGCGGTTGTTCCTGGCGTCGCCGGCACATGGAAGGATCTTACCGATTCGGTGAATGCGATGGCCTCGAATCTCACAGCGCAAGTCCGCAACATCGCTGCAGTGACTACGGCGGTGGCCCGTGGCGATCTTTCCCGGAAGATTACTGTCGATGTGAAAGGTGAAATCCTGGAGTTGAAGGAAACAATCAACACGATGGTTGATCAGCTTAATGCGTTTTCTTCGGAAGTAACCCGCGTAGCGCGCGAAGTCGGCACGGAAGGCAAGCTAGGTGGCCAGGCAGCGGTTTCTGGCGTGGCGGGGACGTGGAAGGATTTAACGGATTCGGTCAACTCCATGGCCTCCAATCTCACAGGTCAGGTGCGTAATATTGCCGACGTGACGACTGCGGTCGCGCGCGGCGATCTCTCCCGTAAAATCACCGTGGACGTCAAAGGTGAGATTCTGGAGTTGAAGGACACCATTAACACGATGGTGGACCAGTTGAATGCATTCGCCTCCGAGGTCACCAGGGTTGCGCGCGAGGTAGGCACCGAAGGGAAGCTTGGCGGCCAGGCGATTGTTCCGGGCGTCGGCGGCACATGGAAAGATCTCACCGACAATGTGAACTCCATGGCCTCCAATCTTACGGGGCAGGTTCGGAATATCGCCGACGTGGCAACAGCCATCGCCAAGGGAGATCTATCGAGTAAAATCACGGTCGAGGTTAAAGGCGAGATTCTGGAGCTCAAGAATACCATGAACACCATGGTGGACCAGCTCAATGGATTTGCCGCCGAGGTGACACGTGTCGCACGTGAAGTCGGCACCGAAGGAAAATTGGGCGGGCAGGCTCAGGTGCGTGGTGTCGCCGGCACGTGGAAGGATCTCACCGACAACGTGAATTTCATGGCAAACAACCTCACAGCCCAGGTTCGGAATATTGCGGACGTGGCTACCGCTATCGCCAAGGGCGACCTTTCCCGAAAAATCACAGTGGATGTGAAAGGCGAGATCCTGGAACTGAAAAACACCATTAACACTATGGTGGATCGCCTCAATGCTTTTGCTTCCGAAGTAAGCCGTGTGGCACGCGAGGTCGGAACGGAAGGCAAACTGGGTGGACAGGCCGAAGTGGGAGGCGTTGCAGGCACGTGGAAGGATCTCACCGATAATGTGAACTCCATGGCGTCCAACCTGACCGCCCAGGTGCGCAATATTGCCAATGTGGCGACCGCGGTCGCCAATGGCGACTTGTCCAAAAAAATCACGGTGGACGTAAAGGGTGAAATTCTGGAGTTGAAAAACACCATCAACACCATGGTGGACCAACTCAACGGTTTCGCGTCGGAGGTAACACGCGTGGCGCGGGAAGTCGGCACGGAGGGAAAGCTCGGCGGCCAGGCGCAGGTACGCGGTGTAGCAGGAACGTGGAAGGATCTCACCGATAACGTCAACTCCATGGCGTCCAATCTCACCGCCCAGGTGCGTAATATCGCGGATGTGGCAACCGCAATTGCAAAGGGGGATCTCTCCAGCAAGATCACGGTCGATGTAAAAGGCGAAATCCTTCAGCTGAAGGAGACCATGAATACCATGGTGGATCAGTTGAATGGCTTTGCCTCGGAGGTTACCCGTGTCGCCCGCGAGGTGGGCACTGAAGGGAAGCTTGGCGGGCAGGCCGATGTGCAGGGCGTGGCCGGCACATGGAAGGATCTCACCGACAATGTGAACTCCATGGCAAACAACCTCACCGCCCAGGTGCGCAATATCGCCGGCGTGACCACAGCCGTGGCAAGGGGCGATCTCTCGCAAAAGATCACCGTGGACGTGAAAGGCGAGATCCTTGAGCTCAAGGATACGATCAACACGATGGTGGACCAGCTTAACGCATTCGCGTCCGAAGTCAGCCGTGTTGCCCGTGAGGTCGGCACCGAGGGCAAGCTGGGGGGACAGGCGGAGGTCGGCGGTGTGGCGGGCACATGGAAGGATTTGACGGACAACGTGAACTCCATGGCATCAAATTTGACTTCGCAGGTCCGGAATATCGCGGAAGTAACCATCGCCGTGGCCAGCGGTGACCTTTCCAAAAAAATCACGGTCGATGTCCGTGGTGAGATTCTGGAGTTAAAAGAGACAATTAATACGATGGTTGACCAGCTTCGCTCTTTCGCCGCAGAGGTAAGCCGTGTGGCGCGTGAGGTGGGCACCGAAGGCAAGCTGGGTGGCCAGGCACAGGTCCCCGGTGTGGCCGGCACATGGAAGGATTTGACGGACAATGTGAACTCCATGGCCTTCAACCTTACAGGCCAGGTGCGCAACATCGCGGATGTGGCAACAGCTATTGCCCGTGGCGATCTTTCGCGAAAAATCACCGTGGATGTGAAAGGGGAAATTCTACAGCTTAAGGAAACCATTAACACCATGGTGGACCAGTTAAGCGCCTTCGCATCCGAGGTCACCCGCGTTGCCCGCGAAGTGGGCACGGAAGGCAAACTGGGTGGTCAGGCTGAGGTCGGCGGTGTGGCGGGCACTTGGAAGGATCTCACCGATAACGTGAACTCCATGGCCTCAAATCTCACGGCCCAGGTGAGAAATATTGCCGAGGTTACCATTGCCGTGGCAAATGGTGATCTTTCCCGCAAGATTACTGTGGACGTCCGTGGCGAGATTTTGCAGCTCAAGGAAACCATTAACACGATGGTGGAGCAGCTTCGCTCCTTTGCATCGGAAGTCACACGCGTCGCGCGCGAGGTCGGCACGGAAGGCCGTCTTGGTGTGCAGGCAGTCGTTCCTGGTGTGGCGGGCACTTGGAAAGATCTCACGGACTCCGTGAACGCAATGGGTGGAAATTTGACCGCACAGGTTAGAAACATCGCGGAAGTTACCACAGCGGTCGCCCGTGGCGACCTCTCACGCAAGATTACAGTCGATGTTAAAGGTGAAATTCTTGAGTTGAAAAACACGATCAACACCATGGTCGATCAGCTCAACGCTTTCGCCGCCGAAGTGACCCGCGTTGCCCGTGAAGTCGGCACCGAGGGGAAACTTGGCGGTCAGGCACAGGTTTCAGGTGTTGCCGGCACTTGGAAGGATCTCACCGACTCCGTGAACGTCATGGCCGCAAATCTTACCGATCAGGTGCGTGGTATCGTAAAGGTGGTTACCGCCGTGGCGGATGGAAACCTGCGCCAGAAACTCACGGTGCAGGCAAAAGGCGAGGTTGCGGCGCTCGCCGAGACTATCAATAACATGACGGATACCCTGGCCACCTTTGCGGATCAGGTGACCAACGTTGCGCGCGAAGTGGGTGTCGAAGGCCGTCTCGGTGGCCAGGCGAATGTTCCCGGGGCAGCGGGCACGTGGAAGGATCTTACAGGGAACGTGAACCTCCTCGCTGCGAATCTTACGACACAAGTGCGCGCCATTGCGGAAGTGGCGACGGCGGTGACCAAAGGCGATCTCACGCGCTCCATTCAGGTCGAGACCAGGGGTGAGGTTGCCGAGTTAAAGGACAACATCAACACGATGATCGACAATCTGCGCGAAACCACCGAGAGCAACCAGCAACAGGATTGGTTGAAGACGAATGTCGCGAAATTCACCCGTATGCTTCAGGGGCAACGCGATCTGTTCACCGTCGGGCATATGCTGTTATCCGAAGTGGCGCCCCTGGTGGGAGCTCATCAGGGCAGCATGTACCAGATGACAGGGGATGACGACCGCGACCTGCGATTGCTGGCTGGATTCGCCACGCCAAAAAAACAGCGCGAGAAGCTGAAAATCGGGGAGGGACTCGTGGGCCAGTGTGCCGTGGAAAGGCAGCGGATTCTATTAACCGATGTCCCTCCGACTTATTCCCCGATTACATCCAGCCTTGGCAAGGCTGCGCCGATGAACATCGTGGTTCTCCCCGTGCTTTTCGAAGGGGAAACCAAGGCCGTCATCGAACTGGCCTCCCTGCAGACCTTTAGCGTTGGACACATCACATTTCTCGAGCAGCTCACCCAGTCCATCGGCGTGGTGTTGAATACCATCGAGGCAACCATGCGCACGGAAGGCTTGCTCCAACAAAGCCAGAAACTGACATCCGAGCTCCAGGCCGGTCAGAAGGAACTTCAACAGACAAATGAGGAGCTTGAACAAAAGGCAAGGGAACTCGCCGACCAGAACGCCGAGGTGGAGCGCAAAAACAAGGAGATCGAGCAGGCCCGAAGCGCATTGGAGGACAAGGCCGCCGAACTTGCTCTCACCTCGAAATACAAATCGGAATTCCTTGCCAACATGTCTCACGAGTTGCGCACGCCGTTGAATTCCATCCTCATCCTGGGCCAGCAGCTTTCTGAAAATAACAGCGGCAATCTTTCCGACAAACAGGTCGATTTTGCCCGCAACATTTACTCCGCGGGCTCCGATCTCCTCAACCTCATCAACGACATTCTTGATTTGTCGAAAATCGAATCGGGCACCGTCTCCGTGGAGGCGGAGGAAATTCCCTTCGCGACTTTGCGCGACTCCGTGGAAAGGGGCTTCCGGCACATCGCGGAAAACAAAAATCTTCCCTTCAAGGTGGAATTCGACCAGTCGTTGCCCCGGTTTTTTACGACTGACTTGAAACGTCTGCAGCAGATCATCAAGAACCTCCTGTCAAATGCGTTCAAGTTTACCGCGCACGGGCAGGTCACCATGAAAGTTGAAATAGTGCAGGCGGGGTGGAGCCCCGAGCATCCCGTTCTCAAGCGCGCCCCAAATGTGATCAGCCTGGCGATATCGGATACGGGCATTGGCATCGCCCCGGAAAAGCAACGTTTGATTTTTGAGGCTTTTCAGCAGGCGGATGCGGGCACTTCCCGCAAATATGGCGGCACCGGCCTGGGACTGGCCATCTCTCGTGAACTCGCGACCTTGTTGGGCGGTGAAATCAAGTTGACGAGTGTCACCGGCGAAGGAAGCACTTTCACGTTGTTCCTTCCCCTTCACTTCACCGGGCCGGCGACGCAGATCGCCACACCCGGTCTGCAGGCTTCATCCAGTGAAAGCCCTGCCAGTATTACGCTGACTTCTTTGCCACCGGCTCCGGAGGATGCGATCACTGACGATCGCGACAACATACACGAGGGCGATGCTCTGCTCCTGATCGTGGAGGACGATCCCCACTACGCTCGTGTCTTGCTGGGACTCGCCAGGGACAAGGGGTTCAAGGCGCTCGTGGCCACGCGCGGCCAGCATGCCCTCACCCTCGCCCGGGAATATCTGCCCACGGCCATTACCTTGGATATTTTCCTGCCGGATATGCTCGGCTGGACCGTGTTGAATAATTTGAAACTGGATCCTTCCACCCGGCATATACCCGTCCAGATCATATCGTTGGAGGAAGAGAGGCAGCACGGGCTGTCACACGGCGCCTTCTCTTACATGGTCAAGCCTGCCACCACCGATGATCTGGATACTGCGTTCGACCGCATAAAAACGTTTTCTGCGAAGCGCACAAAGCAACTCCTGGTCGTGGAAGACAACGAGCTGGAGAGGAAGAGCATCGTTGAGTTGCTCGCCCACGACGATGTCGAAGTGACCACCGTTTCCACCGGAAACGATGCGCTGCAAGCGCTCCTCGACAAACCGTTTGACTGTGGGGTCCTCGATCTGCGCCTTCCGGACATGAGCGGGTTCGAGCTGCTCGACAAAATCCAGGCGGAGCCCAGCCTCCGGCATATCCCGATCGTTGTCTTCACAGGCAAAGACCTTTCTGCCGAAGAGGAGCAGCGCCTCAAGGAGGTCGCCAAGAGCGTGATCTTGAAAGATGTGCAATCCCCGGAACGGTTGCTTGATGAAACCTCGCTGTTCCTGCACCGGGTCATTTCAGATTTGCCCGATTCCATGCAGCGCATGATCGATCGGTTGCATCAGTCCAACGAATCCCTCAAGGGACGAAAAGTTCTCGTGGTTGACGACGATGCCAGGAATATTTTCGCCCTTACGATCGTCCTCGAAAACCAGGACATGGAAGTAATCAGCGCCACCAACGGCCGGCTCGCCATTGAACTGATCGAGAATACCCCCGGCCTCGCAATGGTTTTGATGGATATCATGATGCCTGAGATGGATGGTTATCAGACCATGCGGGAGATCCGGAAAAATTCCGCTTTCCGTTCCCTTCCTATTCTTGCGTTGACTGCGAAAGCCATGAAAGGCGACAGGGAGAAGTGCCTGGAGGCAGGTGCGAGTGATTATATCGCCAAGCCCGTAAATACGAACCAGTTGCTTTCTCTCCTGCGTGTCTGGCTGCACCGTTAGTCAATCAATATGGAAACACCAACGACGATTCTGCTGGTCGATGATGATCTCAAGAACCTTCTCGTTCTTGAGACGATCCTGGAGTCTCCGGATTACCGGCTGATCAAGGCCGGCGGCGCGGATGAGGCGTTGCTGGCGCTCATGCGGGAGGATTGTGCCGCGATCGTCATGGATGTAAGAATGCCGGGCATGAGCGGCATCGAGCTGGCGCATCTCATCAAACAGAGGCGCAGGACAAAACTCATACCGATTCTCTTTCTTACCGCCCACCACTATGAGGATGAACAAATCGTCCTCGGATATGATGCCGGCGCGGTTGACTATCTCACGAAGCCCGTTAACCCCGCCATTTTGCGGTCCAAGGTCGCCGTGTTTGTTGAACTCTTTCGCAAGACGGCGGAACTCGGCGAACTCAACCGCGCCATGGAATCTGAGATCCAGGACCGGAAAATGGCGGAGGAACAATTTCGCCTGGTCGTGGAGGCTGCTCCGAATGGGATGATCGTTGTGGGCGAGGACGAAACTATCAACTTGGTGAATTCACGGATGGAGGCCATTTTTGGGTTCGACCGGGGGGAGTTAATTGGCCGGCGCTTGGAAACTTTGACGTCTTGCATCGCGCTTCCGGACAAAAAAGAGCGGATGCAATTTAAAGAAGGCGGAGCCCAGTTGGAGCTTTCCGGTGTCCGCAAGGACGGGACAAGCGTCCCCATAGAAACGATTTTCGGTCATTACCAATCGGGGGACGGGATATTCGAACTTATTTCTTTCGCCGATATCACTCAGCGCAAGAACAATGAACGGATCCTCCACGAAGCTTACGCGAAACTGGAAATTCAAAATACCGAACTTCAACGCGCAGCCCGGGATCGTGAACTGCGATTGCGCGCCGAGGCTGCCCAGGCCCAGGCCGAGGCGGCCAATAATGCAAAGGACCGTTTCCTGGCAATGCTCTCGCATGAATTGCGCACCCCGCTCTCCCCGGTTCTTCACGCGGTCACTCTCATTCAGGAGGAGAACGACTGCCCCCCGTCCATGGTTGAGTTATTGGACATCATCCGCCGGAACGTCCAGCTTGAATCGCGGTTGATCGACGACCTCCTGGATGTCGCCCGCATTGGCAACAACAAGCTACAGCTCCATTTGGAATGGGCCGACGCCAACGATCTTCTCCGCAGGGCTTTCGAAATTTGCGAGCACGACATCCTGGAACGCAAGCTGGAGGTGAAAATGGATCTCGCCGCGCAAAATTCATTGATGGAGGTCGATTCCGCGCGCATCCAGCAAATCTTCTGGAATCTCATCACCAACGCTGTGAAATATTCCGGCCCCGGCGCAACAATGTCCATAAGGACCTACGACGACAAAGAAACGGGATTTTTTTGCGCGCGGGTGAGCGACACGGGCATCGGAATCGATCCCGGGCGTTTGGACGGCATATTCAATGCCTTCGAGCAGGCTCACGGCAATCGTTCAAAAGGCTTGGGCCTCGGGCTCACTATTTCCCGCGTGCTCGCCGAGCTTCATGGGGGAACGATTGAGGCATCGAGCGATGGAGCCGGCAAGGGAAGCGCCTTCACGCTGCGCCTGCCGAAAGCCGATCAGAAGCGTTTTCAAGCACGCACCATTGCCACTCCCCGTAATCAGGTCGTGCGATCCCTGCGCATCCTCCTGGTCGAGGACCATGTGGACACTGCGGCGAGTCTGGAGAGATTATTGAAAAACCTCGGGCACAGCGTCGTCTCTTGCGCTTCGTGCTCTGAAGCCTTGAAGGCATGCGAGGAACATACATTTGACGTCATGCTTAGCGATATCGGCCTGCCCGATGGAAACGGCTGGGATCTCATGCAGCCATTTCTCACGGCTGCGCAGGATCGTCCAGTCACCGGCATCGCATTAAGCGGATTCGGCACTTCCGAGGACATTGACAAAAGCAAGGCCGCGGGTTTTTACCGGCACTTGATAAAACCCATCACCTTTTCCGTCTTGCAATCCTGTTTGCTCGAATGCTCAAAGCGCATGGAATTGGTATCCGGCCCCGACCTCCTTCCGCATTAGCATTTACACTTTTTCATCCCCGCGAAGTCAGCCCTCTCCGCGTCCTCCGTGTCTCCGCGTGAACCCTTGGAATCTGTGCAATCTGTGTCAATCTGTGGACGATTTCCCCTCCTCCGCATGAACGGCATTTGAATATTCATTCGTAGCACTTTATTTTTGATGTGCTACAAGGCTGCAATGCATTTTGATTGGAATATCGAGGAGGTCAACGAACTGAAGCGCAAAGCGGCTGCCCGCAGCGACGATAAAACCATCAAAAGGCATCTGGAGCGTTTGGAACTCCACCTGGAGAAATATAAGGCGTGCCGCTCCCACGAGCTGAGAAAAAAGGTCTGGGAAACCGTCGAGGATGAATCCATGTCACTCGACAAACTCCTCAACTCCCCGAACAAACATTGACCCAGGCGATGGCGGCAATCTGCGGACGATCTCCCCCTCCGCGTTTCCCACTTAAAACTTAAAACTTCTTCCTCTTCACTTTATACTTTCCGCCGTCTCCACGTGAAACTCTGAAATCTGTGTAATCTGCGTCAATCTGTGGACGGTTTCCCCGAACCTGTATCTTCCCCCTCCGCGCCCTCCGCGTCTCCGCGTGAACTCTTGAATTTAAATCTTCACGGCGCCGCCAGCAGCTTGTCCACGTTCGCGTTCCAGAATGCGCAGACCTCGGCGAAATCCTCCTGCGCTTTGGCGGGCGGACGCATCCCGAGTTGTTTCGCCTGGATGTCGAACGCGAACGCGCTCACGAGCGTCCCGTCGCGCCGGGCGCGAAACGCGAGAATATCCTTGGGGCGGCGCACGGTAATGAGAACGTCCTGGTCGCTCCCGCGGCTCACGGCAAACCCGTACAGGAAGCCGGTGGTTTTCCCGCCGGCGACCGCCTGGCGGTCCGCCCACGTTTGCCCGGTGGTCCCGAGCCCGAGTGGATTCGCGAACGCGGCGGGGCAATCCCGGTCCTGCCCTTGAGCGGCGATCAGCTTCAGCATCTTCTCCATCAACTCGGGAGTCAGGGTCGAACT
>Ga0206937_10064_pt1 | contig 34481 bp, 25 predicted proteins | sample Alteio_BWOrgHeat_11_FD_152923 | JGI IMG/M metagenome (GOLD analysis project Ga0206937, IMG submission 152923) | Enriched cells from forest soil in Barre Woods Harvard Forest LTER site, Petersham, Massachusetts, United States -... | ecosystem: Environmental > Terrestrial > Soil > Temperate forest >... | reverse complement strand
TAGACTTACCGTCCATACAATGGCTGGAAGACTATTTGAAAGCTTTTGATGGCGCTATTGTGATCGTATCGCATGACCGTTGGTTCCTTGATAAAGTGATCAACCGTACGGTTGAATCGCGCAAAGGCAAGTTGACTGCTTATGCAGGCAATTACACTTTCTATTTGGAAGAAAAAGCGTTAAGGGAAGAGGTACAACGCGGCGAGTTTAAAAACCAGCAGTCGAAAATAAAGCAGGAAGAACGCCTTATAGAGCGCTTCCGTGCAAAAGCATCGAAAGCCAAAATGGCGCAATCGCGTATTAAGGCGTTGGACAAGCTTGAACGTGTAGATGATGTGGATGATGACAATCCGGAAGTAAGCTTTTCTTTCCGTTTTTCCAAACAGTCGGGCAGGCATGTGGTAACGCTGGAGCATATCAACAAAAGCTATCCCGGTTTGGAGATATTACAGGATACAGAAGGCCTGATTGAAAAGGGTGATAAAATAGCCCTGATCGGCGCCAACGGTAAAGGTAAATCTACTTTGCTGCGTATTATAGCCGGTACAGACCATGAGTTTAGCGGTACACGCGATAACGGCCATAACGTTACCCAAACTTTTTTTGCGCAACACCAGTTGGAATCGCTGCACCTTGAAAACCAGATATTGCAGGAATTACAGGCCTTTGCGCCAAAACATACCGAGACCGAACTGAGGACAATATTAGGGTCTTTCCTTTTCACGGGTGATGACGCATTTAAAAAGATAAAAGTGCTTTCGGGTGGTGAGAAATCACGCGTTGCGCTGGCTAAAGCGCTTACAGCGGACGCCAACTTCCTTATCCTGGATGAGCCCACCAATCACCTGGATATGGCTTCGGTGAATATTTTGATCCAGGCCCTGCAGCAATACGAAGGAACCATCATAGTGGTATCGCACGACAGGTATTTCCTGGATAATGTGGCCAATAAGATCTGGTTCATCGAAGATAAGAAGATAAAATCTTACCCGGGTACCTACCAGGAATATGAGGAATGGAACGCAAAACGCAAGATAGAGCAAAAGAATGCGCCTGCTCCTCAGCCTAAAAAAGAAGAAAAGAAGCCTGAGCCTGCAAAACAGCAGCAGCCATCAAATGATAAAAGCTATCAGCTAAAAAAACTGAACCAGGATTTGGCAAAGATGGAAGAACAGATCGCTGTTCTGGAAAAAACCATTAAAGGATTGGAAGTTCAACTGGCTGATGACAAGCTTTACAACGATGCAACCAAGTCAAAAGCAGTAACGCATGACTATGACCAGCGGAAACTGGAATTGGGTGCATTGCAATTGAAATGGGAAGCATTGGCTGAGCAGATCATGGAGCTAGAGGCGTAAATTTAACCCTCCAACCCGTCATCCTGAACTTGTTTCAGGATCTCACAGACAGGCGGTACACATGCAGGCGGACACTTTGCATGTGAGGTGCTGAAACAAGTTCAGCATGACGGTCTGCTATAAATAATCTTTTCTCAAACCCTTCGTTTCTTCATTCAAAAAGCGGTAATTAGCTTATGTTATGAAGAAGATATGCATGTTTATTTTATTGCTTTTCCCCGTTTGGTGCTTTGCCCAGCAATCACCTTACGAAAATAACGTTTACAGCCCTTCCATAAAAAGCGTCCAGTTTTACAACACCAAAAAGAACCCATCCTTCCCTATCATCCGCCTCGGTTCAGGTGAGCAGGTCGAGCTCGATTTTGACGACCTGCGCGGCGGTACAAAATATTTCTATTACACTATCGAGCATTGCGACGGCGACTGGAACTCATCCAACCTCGCCACAACCGAATACCTCACCGGCTTTAACGAAGATAAAATACTGGACTACAGCTATTCATCAGCTACTTTTCAGAAATACACGCATTATACCATAAAGCTGCCCAACTCCAATATCGCACCCAAAATATCAGGCAACTACATTTTGAAGGTTTATGAAGATGACGATCCCAATAAAATAGTCCTGACCCGCAAACTGTACGTAGTTAACGACAAAGTATCTATTGCCGCCGATATCGCGACTTCCAGTGATCTCAATCTTCGTAACAGTAACCAAAAAATAAACTTCCAGCTCAATTACGGCAATTTGGTGGTACAAAACCCGAGTACAGACCTACGCATCTGGGTAATGCAAAACCAGCGCGACGAAACCGGCCAGTTTACTACGCAGCCGCAATATATCCGCGGCAATCAACTGATCTATGAAGATTTGAACACTAACGATTTCCCCGGCAGGAATGAGTTCAGACACTTCGATACACGTACTTTGCGATTGAAATCTGAAAGTATTTCGGCTATTTATAAGGATACTGCCAACACAGTCGTATTGTTGACCGATCAAAGCCGCAACGTGCCTAATTATGTACAGAATTTTGATAACGACGGTAATTACTACATCATCAACCAGGACGGCAGCGGAAACCCTACTGTTGATGCGGACTATACACACTTGTATTTCAGTCTGAATGCCAATAAAACCTCGGCGGATGGTACAGCTTACATTGTAGGTAAATTCAACGATTATAAGCTCGATGATCGCAGCAAAATGGATTATGATGCGCGCGGCAAGTTTTTTACCCACCTGTTCCTGAAACAAGGCGTTTACGATTATGAATACGTTTGGGTGGATAACGCCACCAAAAAACCAGATGACACAGTTTTAGAAGGTAATTACTTTGAAACGGAGAACGGCTACCAAATACTGGTTTATTATCATCCGCCAACAGCGAGATGGGAGGAATTGGTGGGATATCGGGTGCTGAATAATGCGAAGACGAAATAATAAACCAGGATTAAGCGGATTAAACAGATTTACAGAATATAAAAACCAGATATTAACTTGCGAAGTTTTTAAAACTTCGCAAGTTTGCTATTGACACACATCTCGTAAATCTGTTTAATTCCTTAAATCCTGGTTCAGACTTATTTATTATTCAAATCCAGCAAGTTATTATTCCCTTTCAGCCAGCGCTCAAGATACTGGTAGCTTAACGCGTTGATCAGGTAACGGCTTTCAGCGTTATAGCCTGCACCGTGTGCGCCCGGGGGGTAAATGCGCAGGTCAGCATCTTTGCCGGCGTTGGTAAGCACTGTAAGCAACTGCATGGTATTGGCCGGGTGCACGTTGTCGTCGCTCATGGAATGGATGAGGAATAAATGATCTTTCAGATTGGCGGCGTGCGTCATATCAGCGCTTTGTTTGTAGCCCGCGGCGTTATCATCGGCAGTGCCCATATAGCGTTCGGTGTAAATATCGTCATACAAACGCCAGTCAGTTACCGGCGAATTGGCGATGCCTACCTTAAATACGCCCGGATGCGTTAGCAAAGTGAACGTTGTGCTATAGCCGCCATAGCTACCGCCCATAATGGCCATTTTGGTGCTGTCGGCAAATGGCATGCTGCCTACGTAGCGGGCGGTAGAAACAAAGTCGGCGCTTTCGTATTTGCCCAACTGTTTATAAACACATTTCATAAACTGGCTGCCGTAATTGGCTATGCCGCGGTTATTTACGTCCACCACAATATAGCCATTCTGCGCCAGCCATTGCTGCCATGCGTTATCAGAAAAACGATTGAACACGGCGTGCGATTCCGGACCGCCGTAAATGCTAAACACTACTGGGTATTTTTTGTGCGGATCGAAATTGAATGGTTTGATCATATAGCCATCCAGCGGCGTGCCATCTTCTGTTTTAAAGTGGAACATTTCTGGCGCTGAATAAGCATGACTTGCAATAAATTCGTTTACGCCTTTGTTATCTTCCAGTGTTTGCAGGGTCTTTCCTTTATCATCGTTTAAAGCAACCTGCGTTGGCGTAGTGATATTGCTGAACTTATCGATATAATACTTTGTGCCTGGCGACATATTGATATCATGAAACCCATCAACTGCCGAAAGCTTGGTTTTATGCTTGCCGTCGAAGTCTATCGAATAAAATGTTTGCTCCAACGGTGAGGCTTCTGCCGAAAGGTAATAGATGGTTTTTGTTTGCGGATTGATGCCCGAAACTTTGATCATGTCCCAATCGCCCTTGGTAACCTGGTTAATGAGTTTGCCATCGTAATTGTAACGGTAGATATGATAATAGCCCGAACGGTCGGACACCCAGAAAAATTCCTTCGTTTTTTCAGGGAAGTAGATCATATCGTTCACATTGGTGTAGAAGTTTGAGATGGCTACCCAGGTGCTGTTCTTTTCTTCCATCACTACCTTATGCTCGCCGGTTTTTACGTTGAAGAAGTATACCTTCAGGTCGTTTTGTGCGCGGTTAAGGGTAAGCATAGCCAGCACATTAGGGTCGCTCGTCCAGTAGATGCGCGGAATATAAAAATCGCCGGTCTCGTCAGGCTGCAGCCATACCTTTTTGCCGGATGACACATCGATCACGCCGATCTTCACCTTCGGGTTCGGATCGCCAACCTGCGGAATGTTGATATGCTTGATCTCCGGGTGATTTCCTTCAAAATTGGTCATCTGGAAATCCGGTACCGGGCGCTCGTCAAATTGCCAGAACGCCATGTATTTGCTATCAGGCGACCAGTTCCAGGCCGTAGCTACTTCCAGTTCTTCTTCATACACCCAATCGCCATGACCGTTGAAAATGCCTTCTTCACCGGTTGCATCATCAGTTAACTGCTGCTCTTTACCGTTTGCAAAATTGTAAACGAACATATTACCATCACGCTCCATGCCTACCATCGAGCCATCCGGCGATAACTCAGCCGAGCGGGCGTTTTTAGCGGCCGATTTCAGCTGTTTACTGTCGAGGTCGTAAACATAGTAATCCGATACACCTGACCGGCGGTATTTTCTGCGAAAATTGGTTTGAAAAACCAGGTGCTTTGAATCGTGCGACCATTGGAACGATTCATAATCGAATGGTGTACTTGTACCGGGATAAGTAACGGATTTATTGTTAAATATTTCGGTTTCTTTCAGCGTAGCCGGGTCTTTAATATTGATCGCACCGTTTTGCAGGAACGAATACTGGCTGCCGCCGTTTATCCAGTTTACACTTTGCGGGCCGGATTTACCGCGTAGCTTGCGGCCCTGCGCCATGGCGTCGGACAGGCTGGTGTATTCGGTTTTGTTTTGGGCTGATGTAAGATCGGGCAGCAGCATAGCTGAAGCTAACAGGCACAAGGCTGTACCTTTCAGGAACTTTATTGTCATAATGAGGCGTTAAAAAGGCTAAGCTAAAATATTTATGGAGGATGAACAAATTATAACGGAATTGTTATGCGGTGCTCCGCGCACCACACGCACCACCTGCACCACAACGCACCACTTAAGTAATTGATTAACAATGTTAGCATAGTTAAAGAATAGCACTTTTTGAAACTTTTTGCAAAACGCACCACCCCAAGAAGAGTTGCTGTAGGCAGTTATCAGTTTGCAATCATAAAGCAAACCACCAACTGAAAACTGAAAACTACAAATAGGGCGTTGCCGCAGCCTGCGCTGAGGCCCTCAAAGCGGCCGGGCTATCCAGGGCTGCGCTGCGGTACCCACTATCGTGGGCACTAAACCCTTCCTATCCCTAACGCAAATTTGTCTGAATCACAGATTTTGTGGATTATGGGATTACACAGATTTTAATATCTGCGTAATCAATAAATCATTAAAAATCTGTGATTCAGACGACCGCGTTAGGGATAGCAGCGAATACCGGCCCCGCGCCTAATGCCTGTGCAGTATAAGCGGATAGCCCGGCCGCAGGCAACGCCCAATATTAGAGATTAGTAATTAGAGATCAGAGATTAGGTAAGCAAGGTATATTTTAATCATTTAGTCACTCAACAACCATTTAATCAGCCTGCATCAGGGTAATCTTTTAATCCGTTTAACGGCGCAGCCCTCTTTAACGCCTTTAAAAATAATTTAACTGTTAAAAATCATGGTTCAGACAATTCCTTATATTTACCGTAAAACTACACACATGCAAGCTAAAACCCCGCAAGACTCTTATACCATAATGAATGAACTGGTGCTGCCCAACGACACCAACACGCTGAATAACCTGATGGGGGGACGCCTGCTGCACTGGATGGATATTGCGGCTGCCATAAGCGGCCAAAAGCATTGCAACCGCATTGTGGTGACGGCTTCGGTAGATAATGTATCCTTTAAACACTCGATAAAACTGGGGGATGTGGTGAGCATTGAAGCCAGGGTAACCCGCGCATTCAATACCTCGGTTGAGATACGGATGGATGTTTGGGCGGAGAACATACCGAGCGGTACGCGGGTAAAAAGTAACGAGGCTTATTATACTTTTGTTGCGCTGGACAAGGACGGCAACACCGTGCCTGTGCCCGAGCTGATCCCGTCAACACCCGAAGAAAAGATCTTGTTCGACGGCGCTTTACGCCGTCGCCAGCTGCGCCTCATATTGGGCGGCAAAATGAAACCCGATGATGCTACCGAACTAAAAGCGCTGTTCTTCGCGGCGCAGCAATAGTATATGCCGAAACTTCAACCCCTTAATGCACAATGGCGAAACCGAAAAAGCTGCCCTCTCCCCTAACCATCCTGTTTTTCGTGATCATACTGGCGGCTATGGCCACCTGGCTGATGCCCGCCGGCGAATACAATACGCTGAGCTATAGCAATGGCTCGTTCACTATAACATCCGCAACCGGCGACAAAACGGTGCCCTGCACCCAAAAAACGCTCGACAGCCTGAAGATCCTGGTAAAACTGGAGAAGTTTAAAAGCGGCGACATATTTAAACCCGTAGCCATACCCGGCACTTACCATTCGCTTAAACGCAACGGACAGGGCTTTACCAGTGTGGTGACCGCGCCCGTGCAGGGATTGATCGATAGCAGCGACATTATCTTTTTCCTGCTGTTCATCGGCGGCTTTATCATGGTTTTCCAGGAAACCGGGGCTATGGAAAAAGGCGTGGCCTGGCTCTCGTACAAAATGAAGGGGCAGGAAGCGTGGCTCATTATCATCCTCACCTTTTTCTTTTTATTCTGCGGTTCGGCAGAGGGCATGGCCGAAGAGGGTTTCGCCTTTTATCCTATCCTCATACCGCTTTATCTGGCCGCCGGCTACGATCTGCTGGTACCTTTGGCCGTAATTTTTGCCGGTACCAGCATAGGTAACCTCACCTCGTTCAGCAATCCTTTTGCAACCGTTATCGCCTCCAACGCGGCAGGCATCAACTGGACGGACGGCCTTTACGAGCGTATTATTGTTTTCATTATCACCTCGGCAGTAACCATTTGGTATATCGTCCGCTACGCACAAAAAGTAAAAAAGAACCCCGAATTATCGCTCGTTCGCCGCATCGACGGCAATGTGCATTCGGCTTTTGATAACGTGGTGCATACTAACGGGCAACTGGTTAAATTGAGCGTTGTTGACGCCTGGCTTAACATCCAGTTCCTGGCAACCATTGGTATCATGATCTACGGTTTCGTAACCGGCTGGGACATGGGGCCCTGTACGGCAGTTTTCCTGGTTTCGGCCATCATCATCGCCATCGTCACCCGGATGAAGGAAGGCCAGTTCATCAACAAATTTATTGAAGGCGCGCGGTCGCTGCTTTCCGTGGCCCTGATGGTGGGCGTGGCGCGTGGTATTACCATTGTGCTCAATGCCGGGCATGTTACGGGTACCATCCTTTTCTATTCGGCAGGCGCTGTGGGTAAAATGCCGCTGGTACTGTTCATAATTGTGCTGCTCATTTTGTATATGGTGTTTACGCTGGTCATCAGTTCCAGCTCGGGCATGGCGGTGCTTACCATGCCTATTTTTGGGTCGCTGGCGGTTATTGTTGGTGTCCCGGGCCGCGAAATTGTGAACGCCTACCTGTTCGGCATGGGTATTATGGGGTTGATAACACCCGTAGGGCTCATGCTACCGGCCCTGGCGGTAACCAACGTAAGCTTAAAAGTCTGGATGCGCTTTGTATGGCCGTTGATAGTAATGCTGATGGTAGTTTGCGCCGGGGCTTTGGTGATTGGGGTGATGAACCGTTGACCGTTGATTTTTAACCCTTTATAAAATCATTTCGATAGAGCGAAGCAGAGGCCAGTGCGATGAGCGAAAGAGAAATCCTTTGAAAGGGATAGTCAAACAATGCATGGCGCAAAAGATTTCTCCTCACCCTTATTCACAGCCCACCCTGTTCGTCGAAATGACATGGATTTTTTATTTTGCTTTCCCTCACTTTATGGAAAACTTTCACTTTTTTCATCCTTACTAAAAAACCCTGACATCATGAAAAAAGTATCATTGTTTATTCTTACTGCATTACTGCTATTTATCTCCGCCTGCGCAGTCAGGAAAATGACAGTCGCTAGCGGTGATGGTTCATCATTTGAAAAAGCTGTTGTAATCACCGAAACCAGCGAAAAACAAGGGGTTGATGCAGAATACATCTGGATTCGCAAAACCTACCCCGATGCAAAAACCAGTAGCCAGTCGTTAACATATCACGATAAAAAGCCTTATGATATCCTGCATATTACCACTGCGGATGGTAAAGCAATGGCAGTGTATTTTGATATTAGTAATTTTTATGGGAAGTTTTAGGTTTGCTTACGGATTCAAGATATTAGTTATGAAACTTGTTCGTAAGTAATATAATTTGGCGAGAGAATTTAAAAGAAACGCACCATATAAAATAAAAAAGCCGTAATTCGCAAAGAGACCCGCAAGGAAAAGTATTGTCAAGAAAATAAAATCATACATTATCGAAACTTTATAATTAAAAGTCAGAACGGTGACGTCTAACGATTTTTTATTAATTTCAAATTTTCCTTCATCAACCCGTTTATAATAATCACTCCTTGTATAATTGGTGTGATCGTATCCGGTAAATGCTATCATATCTGAATTTCTAACGACAATTTTGTAATTGTTATCCTTTAAATAATTATCAATTTTGTCAATCATTTCATCAATCCCAACATTTATTTCTCGCGTTGACTTAAAATTTAGCTTCATTTCATTTATCACCAATGTAGTTCAATCAAAGATGTATTTTGCCTTTGTTAGTATTGTCACCAACAAATCACCCCGCCATTTCCTCCTTCAATATCTTCAGCGTATTCCCCTTCTCCACATCGCCAAAAAAGGATACGCCTGCTGCCCCATTGGTCAGCGCGAATTGTATGCCCTGGCGGATCTCGTCATCACTTTGGAAATCGGATAAATACAATCCTGCATACAGCGGGAATTTGCCGGCGAGGAAATGTACGCCTTCTTTCACAGCATCGCCTATCCAGCTTACTTTTTCCTTGTAGAAACCGTGATAGATCATCGGGCAAACACCGTCGAGGTTAAAGTTCGTCCAGTCCTGCCTTACGTTGCGACGGGCCACTTCCGGTGTTGGAAATACCGCCGCGGTGATCCATTTCTTTTTATTATGTGCGATGTCTGAAAGGCTGTTTACCACCCTGATGATATTGCCGTACCTGAACAGGCGCCACGAAAGACTGGCATCCGGGTATTGCAGCGACATGACATCAATGCCGTACTGATCTTTAAAGTTCGACTGGCAAACGTCGCAATAGCAAAAATCATAAGCAGGCAATTCCCTGGTTTGGTCGAGGCCGTAATGATCCCATAGGTTTACGGGCAATATCACATCGCAATAGCGCACATAATCAAGATGGATGCCGTCTACGTAATCCTTACTCAAAATATCGGTTACCTGCTGCTCCAAATACTCCTGCACCTCGGGGCGCGACGGGCAAAGCCAGCGGTAATAATTCACATATGGCGGATGATCGGCGCACGATTCGCCATTACGGCTTTTGCTGTACCAAAGCGGGTGCGTATCCACCAGTTCGGCACGGTTAAATGTCCACATCCAGCGGTGTGCCTCAAGGCCATGCGCTTTTGCCGCGCGGAAATGCTTTTCGCTGTCGGCCTCAAAAAATACGCTGGTGATGCCGGCTTCTTTAAATTTAGCGTAACGTTTGGCCAATACATCATCCGTGTCTTTCAGGTCGGGGCTTACCCACACCCAGTTTTTGCGATGGTTTCTTTTAGGGGCAGATGGGGCAGCGGCGCTACTTTTAAATGGTAATTGGGAAGCTACGCCGGCAAGCAGCCCGGCCTTTATAAATTCACGTTTATTCATGTTTGGGGTTAAAGAGTTGTTGTACCAGGCCCTCGCTGTTTATCGTCCAGGTTATGCCGTCTGTTTTGTCGGTTATCAGCGCCATAAACTGGTGATCGGTTGCTTCCAATGTTAACGTGTTGGGATGGTTATCCACCATCACGGTACTTTTCAGCCCCAGCTGTTTTAGCTTAACAATGAATTTCAAATGCTTGCGCTCCCAGGATTTTTCGCGGTAATAAACCAGCCATAAATATCGTTTCTGTAACTCAGCGTACGGTAAGCTGAATGTAATTTTGCCTGTATCCTTCCGGGTAAATTGCAAATAACCCCAGCGCTCCGGGAAATGCATATTTATAACTCCCTGCGGCGACCATACCCAGTTATGCTCCGGTTTTGGATAACCCGTGGCATCGGTCTCCTTAACGTATTTGCCATTAACCGCTTTGGTATCCCATTCCACCCGTGAAAAATTGATACGCCACAATGCGCCTTCTTCCGGTAGCCGCATATAATTGCCCATATATAATGATTTGAATGGAATGGCCATCTCAACCGTCCAGCCCTTGTCGGTATCAGATGGATCATTCAACGTACCCTGTACTTTAACAGCTGTTCGCAAACCTGCAGCGTTCCAACTGATCATCGGATCACCCCAGTCGCGGTAAGGTTTGTTCAGAAAAAGGTCGAATACGGTATTGATAGCATTCACCTCAAATTCAAAATACTGGTGCGTTGAATTTTGGGTATTGACGAATACCTCAAAATCATTATCATGAAACACGATCTCGTCATGATGCTTTACATATGCCCAAACATTGGGTTCCTGCAACCGGGCTGCGATGTACAGGCAACTGTCATCCCAAAGCATTTTAACCTGTGTTTGCAGGGATGGATGCGGTTTCAGATCACCTTCTATGTCCTGGAATTCGGTAGTCCATTCGGCAGCATCCCAGGCTTTGTCGTTAATATCACCATCGATGATCGGCGGCGTATTTGTATGGCGGACAGTATAATTGAGCGGCGTAGTAAAAAGGTTCTCCAAGCCTTTAAATGGCGATTGCGCACCTGCTATTACAGGGGTAAACAACAGGCAAACCAGGGTAAGCCTTTTAAGGGTGATCAGGCGGCGCATCCAGCGCTAATTTATAATTTTTATCATAATAAAACTATAACGCCGGGTCTATCAATTTTAACGGCACACGAATACCACGCGGACGGTATACATTCGGATCAGACCGACCATTTACACAGTCTACTGCGCATTTGCCATAACCGTTGATGTCATACGTCACTAACAACTCCCCTTTATTGTTTACATCTTCAGGATGTGCAAAAACGCCATAGAAAAATGGCGAATGTCCCTCTTTCCTGTCGGGAATAGAATATATCGCTTTATGCGAAGAAAATGGCCCTGTGAGCGAATTAGCGGTAGCCACAAAGATCCGTTTCCCCTGGTCGCACCCTACATTAAATTCCGATGTAAAGAGCAAATATTTATTCTTCACCTTACAAATACTTACCGAATTTGATGGCGCAGTGCATATCGAGACCATTTTTGCCATATCCTCATCCCAGTCTTTCCCATCCCAAAATTTCCATTTGGCATACATATTATTGATGGGGAACCGTGCCACGTATATTTTACCCGATGTACCCGCCAGCTTGCAGCCATACACATAAACAAACCCGGCTTTCTCATCCTTAATCATCCCAAAACCAAAATCCATCCCGCCAAAATCCTGTATCGGGCTGTAGCCTTTCACAACCATCTCCGGGTATTTAATTTTGGCCCACATCGGTAAGCCGCCGCTCATCCACCCAAAGGTGGTATTGTCCTTTTTCTTCAGGTTACTGCAATACACATATACCGTATCGCCTATCTGCACCCCAGCGCCCGGCCAGCTAAAATAGGTATCACTCGGGTCAAGCTTAAAATAGCTGCGGATGCCCGGGCCATTGCCGATGAATGTTGTGGTGTGCATCCAGTTCCAGTCGCTCTTTGGCTGTAGTAATGCACAATTTCTTACTTGAAATAAACAGGGCACCGTACGGGTCTTCGGGTCATAATCATTAAAGTGGCTATCGCCCATCAGCCATAACGAGCCACCGTCATTCAGCGGTACGGTAATGGCGCCATCGCTGGCTATCCAACCCTGACTGCGGTTGAAAAAGCTGGTAACATTATCGTCCTGGTAAACCTGTAACGCAGGTTTTTGACGATGCTTTGCAGATGATTTATTGTGCGGATCACCGCTTTTGAACGCGGTCAACAAAATGGCGGCAAAAGGAACAATGCAGCAGATCGATTTTAATTTCATGGTTTAATTGGTATAAGGATGCCATAAAGTTAAAATGATTTAGCAACCATTCTAAGTATGTAATTACATATTTACAAAGTTTCCGGAAAGACTGCGACTATTAGCTACCCAACTCAAGGATCCGGTCGAATTCTTCCTTTTTCAGGCCCATAACCGAAAGCCTGCCCTGGCGCACAAGGTGAATGTCTTTAAGCCTGTCATCAGCCTTAATGGTTTCCAGCGTTACCGGTTTTTTCAGCGATTCAACCGGGGAGAGATCGACCACCAGCCAGTTAGGATCTGTAGTAGTTGGGTCCTGGTAGGCTTCTTTTACCACTTTGGCTATGCCCACTACTTCTTTGCCTTCGTTACTGTGATAGAAGAGCACCAAATCGCCTTCGCGCATTTCGCGCAGGTTGTTGCGCGCCTGGTAGTTGCGTACGCCATCCCAAAAGGTGCGGCCATCCTGGTTAAATTTCTCCCAGCTGTATTTGTGCGGTTCGGACTTGACAAGCCAATAGTTCATAAGATCGATCTGTTTTAAATATCCCGATAAAATTACCAAAATACCCCATTAACAAAAAAATTACATTCTAAATGCGTTAATCAATGTTAAATAACGGGCTAACCCGCGCAGAATGTGTATCTTCATGTCCCCTACCTTACATATGATGAAACCCGCACTCACCATATCGTTCCTACTGTTTTGTACTTCCGCTTTTGCGCAGGTGAAAACAATTAATGGCGTAGTAATAAGCAATAAGGAACGCATAAGCAGCGCGGCTATCCACAACCTGCAAAACAATGCCCGTGCTACCAGCGATATCCGCGGCATGTTCTCCATAAAAGCAAGTAAGGGCGATACACTCGCTGTCGATTACATCACTTATTCCCCTGAAAGAATTGTAGTTGGCGATGATGAAAATATCATCATCATGCTCAGGCAATCCAACAGGACGCTTAAACAAGTAAATATCCACGACTCCGTCCCCGATCCGCTCAAAAAGTTCAACAAAAACAAAAAGGATTATGCCGAAATATACTTTAAAGGCGATAAAAGTCATATCCTGGAAATTCCTACCACTATTAGTCTGAGCACGCCTGTAGGCATCGCTATCAATATCGACAAGCTATACAATGCATTGAGCAAGCAAGGCAAAGACGCACGCCGGTTGCAGCGCGATTTTGTGCGCGATTATCATGATGACGTTATCGATAAGCGGTTTACACGGAAGCTTGTGCAGGACATCACCGGTTTTGATGGAAAACAGCTCGATGATTTCATGGTCTCCAGCCGGCCTGAATATAATTTTATGTTAAAAGCAAGCGATTATGAGCTTGAATTATATATTAAAAATAAATACAATCAAACCCGGCAACATGCCCTTAGCGATTCACAAACTGCACTGTCAACAAGCAAGTTCTGATCATTTCAGGTACTGTTTCGGTAAGATTAACAGCAATATACAACCCGTGGGTGTACGATTGTTATACAATATTACCAGTATAATAAACAATGCACAGATCAGGGGGTTAGTAATGAGTAATAAATTAAATAGATAGTATAAAACTATATGGATATTAACAGCCAAAATATCGGCAGAATGGTTGCCGGGGTAGCTGAGAAATTTCCGGATAAAACCGCCATTAAGCACAATGGCAATACGATAACATACCGCGAGCTGGATCTGTGCTCCAACCAGTTGGCGGCTTATTTTCTTGATAACGGCATTGCACCGGGCGACATCATAGCAGTAGTAATGGACCGCTCGATAAAGCTCGTCGCTTGTCTTTTAGGCATCATCAAAGCCGGTGCCGCTTACCTGCCAATCGACCCTAATTTACCTGCCGACCGCGTAAACTTTATGCTTGAGGATTGCGGTGCGTCGGTACTTTGCACTTCTTTACAATATGAGCGTACTTTTGGCGGCGATCACCATAATATCATTATCGATCACGCCTGGATAAAACGCTATAATTACTCCCCGGATGATCCCGGCATCAACCACCGGCCCGACTCACTTGCCTATATCCTGTATACTTCGGGCTCAACAGGCAAGCCGAAAGGGGTGGCGATAGAACAGCGCAATCTCAGCAACCTGCTGCTCAGTATCCAAAAATCACCGGGCATGGGTCCGGATGACATCATTTTGGGCATTACCACTATTTCATTCGATATTGCTGAGCTGGAAATGTTCCTGCCACTTATCAGCGGTGCGCAGCTAATCATCGTAGATACCGAGGTAGCGAAAGATGGACGGGCATTACTGGATATCATACAAACAGAACGTGTCTCCATCGTACAGGCAACGCCTTTTACCTGGCGCATGATGCTGCAAAGCGGCTGGAGCCAACGCTTGCCAATAAAAGCATTTTGCGGCGGTGAGGCTATGGGTAAAGATCTTGCAGAAAAACTGCTGGAAAGATGCGACGAGTTGTGGAACATGTACGGCCCTACCGAAACCACCATTTATTCAACCATAAAGAAGGTTGGGGAAAGCGATAACGTCATTACCATAGGCAGGCCTATTGATGAAACACAGGTTTATATATTAGATGAACAGCAACAGCTTGTACCCGATGGCGAAGAAGGGGAGATCTGCATAGGCGGTGATGGCGTGGCAAGGGGTTATATCAACCGCCCGGAATTAACTGCTGAACGATTTATTGACGATATTTTTTCGGATGAATTAGGAAAAAAAATATACCGTACCGGTGATTTAGGCAAGCTATTGCCAAACGGAGAGATACAATATCTTGGCCGCATAGATCACCAGATAAAGATCCGTGGCTACCGTATTGAAACCGAAGAAATAGAATACTTACTGAAACAGCGCAAAGGAATTAAGGAAGCGCTGATAGTGATGCACGAGGATGATCTGGGCAATAAACAATTGATAGGCTACGTGGTGCCCAGAACCAGGCTTACGCAGTATAAGCAGGCAGCCAGTGTAAAAAACTGGAAAGAATACCTGAAGCAAAAACTTCCTGCTTATATGGTACCCAATGCTTTTATTATTATTTCTAAAATGCCATTAACGGCCAATGGCAAGGTTGACAGGAAAAAGTTACCGCCGCCGACAATAAATACCAAACGCACGCTGCTCAAAATAAAGCAGCCACTAACAAATACTGAAAAAACACTGCTGCAAATTGTACTGAACCGGACCGGCTGGGCAAACGTTGGCCCAAATGACAACCTCATCGATATGGGTATCGATTCACTTATTGCATTGATGATCATTGTGGATATAGAGGAGGCGTTTGACAAACGACTGGCTATTACGGTTTTGGTGCATCACCCTACTGTAAAGGCGCTGGCTGTTTTTATCGATAGTATTTCGTCATCACCATATAATAAGCTGATTCCTTTAAAACCGGAGGGCTCGAAGGTGCCGTTGTATGTGATACATGGCATAGGTTTAAACCTTTTTAATTTTAAAGGCATGGTCAGTCACCTCGACCCGGAGCAACCTGTGTACGGCATCAGGGCTGCCGGTCTCGACGGTAATTTTGATACGTTGGAAAGCATTGAAACAGTTGCCGCTTACTATAACCAGGAAATACTCAACCATGACCCTGTTGGCCCATATGCTATTGCGGGTTATTCGTTCGGCGGTGTTATTGCCTTCGAAATGGTGAAGCAGCTAAAGCATGCCGGCAAAAAGGTGGAAATGCTGGCTATGATAGATACAAACCTGCAGGATGAAATGCGTAATGCATCAAAAGCAGATAAGCTGAAAAGAAAAATAATGCGCCAGTTTGATAAGTTGAGCTTCAGAACAGGTTCATTTGTCAGTCACCCATTGCAAAATCTGCAGTATTTTAAAGAGATATACCGTCAAAAATTTATGCAGCTGATGGTAAAGGTGGGTTTTATGGATAATTATAATATCACCGAATTGCCCGAATACATGCAAAAGGTAGTTTACCAATTCGAGCTCGCCTGGCGGAAATATAGTTTAGAGCCCTATGATGTAGCCATCGATCTGTTTAAGGCAAACATGAGGATTTACTTTGTAGATGAACCTGAATATATGGGTTGGACAAAATTTGCGCTCAAAGGTGTAAACGTGTACAATGTTCCCGGCGACCATAAGCACATGTTCAGTCCTCCAAATGACTGTATAATGGCTGAGCTGTTTCAGAAAAGGCTGGATGCCATCCCTGCAAATTACTCACGCGAAACAGTTCAGAATATTGCCTAAGGAAAAGCTGCTACCTGTGTAATATTTCCACCAGGTTCAGTTGAGGGCGTTTTACCCTGCCGTTGTGACTGATGTTATGCAGCACAAAATCAAGCATTACATTTGCGCTTTCTTCAACCGTGTACATATCGGTATTGATGTACAGATCGGGGTTGGCAGGCACGTCGAATTGGTCGTTCACGCCGGTCAGATTGTGGATCTTATCAGGATGTCCATCGGGCAGCATTGATCTTTTATAAAGGCCCTTAGTATCTCGTACCGCCAGTTTTTCCACCGGGCAATCTATGTGGATCACTTTTACATTATCATATGTGCTGGCAATTTCCCTGCGGATCTCGTCATAAGGATTTATTGCGCTAACAATCGTTACAATACCGTGCTGCGAAAATTTATTGGCTATAAAACCCAGGCGGCGTACATTTTCAAACCTGTCTTCTTTTGAAAATTTAAGGTCTTTGAATAACATGGCCCTGTACTCGTCGCCATCAACAATTTCTGCAGGTATCTTAAGGTCTGATAATTTGCAATAAATGTTTTTGGCTAAAGTTGTTTTTCCGGCTCCTGATAACCCGCAGAGTAGTACGATCATTGTGGTAGAATTTACTTGTTTAACTATAGGTTTCAATTATTTGTTTTAACTGAAACGATTGATATGCAAGTAAAATTACCGTTTGGGATAAGTTATGGCTGGTATTTACTGTAATTTATTCTTTACAATTACCTGATAGCGTGTAACTTATTGTTTACAATAAAAAACAAGCTTAATATTCAGCCAACATTTACTTAACACCACTTTAATAATCAATGGATTATCTTAAACATTAATTCTTTCATCAATCCGCCGGGATCGGAGTTTGATTCTACCCCCTTGCTTTTCATATCATATTCGCGCAGGTAGCTTATAATGCGCATGGTTTTACCATAATCGTAATTGCGCGCGGCCAGCTCATAATCCTTTATAAAGTACGGGCTAACCCCCAACTCGCGCGCCAGGTTACCGGGCGATTTATCCTTTACATAATGATAAGCCAATACCTTACTGAAGTAATTATTGAGGTTGCCCAGCACCAGCACCATCGGGTTTGATTTCGGGTTTGCTTCAAAATAATTGATAATCTGGTTAACTTTCAACACATCTTTTTTTCCCAGCGCAGTCTGCAGCTCAAACACATTGTATTCCTTACTAATGCCAATATTATTATGGATCTGCTCAAGCGTTATCTCCTGACCTACAGTAATATTCAGCATCAGCTTTTCCAGCTCATTGGCTATTTTCGAGAGGTCGTTGCCCAGGTACTCCGCCAGCATATACGTAGCCTGCTGGTTTATTTTATAACCTTTTTGGCTGATGTATGATTCTATCCAGCCTGGTATCTTATTATCATACAGCTCAGCTGATTCAAAAACAACCCCGTTTTTATCAATGGCCTTGTACGTCTTTTTGCGCTTATCAAATTTGCCATACTTGTAACAAAATACCAATATGGTGCTGGGCAGCGGGTTTTCCAGGTAGCTTAACAGCGGGTTGATGGTTTTCTTGTCATCATCGTCCTTTCCCCATTTCATTTCCTGCGCCTCTTTTACCAAAACCACCTGGTAATCAGCCATCATGGGATAGCGTTTGGCCGCATTGAGTACGGTCATGATCTCAGTATCCTTGCCATACAGAACGGTTTGGTTAAAGCCTTTTTCCGCATCCGGCAGCAGTTTGTGCTCCACAAAATTGCTTACCAGATCGATATAATAAGGTTCATCGCCATGTAACAGGTACAAAGGCTTATATTTCCGGTTCTTCAGGTCTCTCAGGATATCTTCCGCGCTCATATATTTCCAAAAATAAAAATTCAGGCGATGGTTACCAGCATTATTCTATCAACATTCGCAATGCTGGTGTAGTTCATATTATTGCTTTGGAACCAAACGTTCCACACACCAAATGTTCCTACGGAACATGTTTATTGAATCTGCTATTTTTTCTACCCACCAGATGTTCCTATGGAACATGTTTATGTTCTTTCGTCCCGCAGGGACATCTGGTGGGCAACAAAGCCGATAGAACATGTTCCGTAGGAACATCTGGTAGGTAGAAAAAGATCGCGCCGGTTAAAGCGTTCCATAGGAACGCCTGGTGAATTGCGAACTATACAGGCATGCGCTATTAATACATTTTAAATTCTATTTTTGGAGAACCCGATTTACAGATGGATCAGCTGCAGCCCTTACAATTACCGCCCTACCCTTTTAAAATTACCGACGAAAACGGCAGGCTGATGCTTTTCGACGAGCTCAGGAAAAAACAGGTGGTCATTACTCCCGAAGAATGGGTCCGCCAGCATTTTGTGCAATACCTTATCAACCAGAAAAATTATCCAAAAACGCTTATCAAGCTCGAAGGCGGTTTGCGCTTACACGGTATGGCCCGGCGGTCGGACATCGTAGTTTTTAATAATGATGGCGGGAAAATATTAATGGTGGAATGTAAAGCGCCTTCCGTAGCCATTACCCAAAAAGTGTTCGACCAGATCGCCCGCTATAACATGACGCATAAAATAGGCTTACTGGCCATAACCAACGGTTTGCAACATTACTATTGCAGCATTGATTTTGATAACGAAAGCTACCGGTTTATAGAAGAGTTGCCGCCTTACAGATAGCCTGATTATAAAACAGGCTCAACCAGGTGCTGCATCTTTTCAAACAACTCGATCGGTTTAAATGGTTTGGCAACATAGTCGTTCATGCCCGAATTAAATACCCTTTCCCTGATATCAAACAACGCCGAAGCCGTTAATGCGATGATCGGGATATTTGCCTTACGTGGATCAGGCATTTTTCTGATCTCGGTTGCTGCATCGAAACCGTTCATTACCGGCATCTGCAGGTCCATCAGGATGATGTCGAAATTACCATATTGTACCAGTTCAACCGCGCGTTCGCCGTTTTCGGCAATGGTCGGCACGATGTTCCATTTAGAGAAAAGTTTCTTCATCAGCATCACGTTCACCATATTATCCTCAGCGATCAGCACACGCATGGCGCTTATGTGGTCGTTCGGATTATAGATAGGCGCGTTCGTGCTTTCTATACGAGGACTGATGACTTCGGTAGAAACCGGGAATTCCATATTGAATGAGAACTCCGAACCAACGCCGGGCTTACTGGCCACATTCATTTTCAGCCCCTGCAATTCGAGCAGACGTTTAATGATCGCCAACCCTAATCCTGTACCGCCATACTGACGGGTGGTGGAGATGGATTCCTGTGCAAATGGCTCGAATATGGTATCTAAATTATCTTTCTCAATACCAATACCCGTATCCTTAACCGCGAAATTCACGGTAATAATATTGTGCCTGTCTTCCACGCAGCTTACGCGCACCCATATGTGGCCTTCCTTGGTAAACTTGATGGCGTTGTTTACCAGGTTGAAGATGATCTGGGTAATGCGCGTAGGGTCGCCAAATACGATCTTACTGCGAAGGCGGGAATCAACATCCACCTTAAAAGTAAGCCCTTTTTCTTCAGCTTTTATCTTTTGCCCGCCACAGATATTCTGCATCAGGTCGTCAAGATTGAGGCTGACATGCTCAAACACAACCTTGCCCGATTCGATCTTGTTAAAGTCGAGCACGTCGTTTACCAGCGCCAGCAGGTTCGATGCTGAAAATTTTAATATCTCCAGGTTTTCCTTCTGATCATGGCGCGGATTGCTCATCAGCAACAGGTTACTCATACCAATAACGGCATTAAGCGGCGTACGGATCTCATGCGACATGATCGACAGGAACTCCGATTTTGCCTGCGATGATTTTTCGGCTTTGCCCATCGCAGCATTCAGCTGGATGTTCAATTGCGTCTGGTCTTCGCTGGTTTTTTTAAGCTGCTGAATATTGCTGTAGAACGCATTATAAAAATGACTATGAATATAAATGAGCAGGATAAAATTGGCAAAAACGGCTATGATGATGGTCGATTGATCAACCTGCTCAGGTTTAATAAATGATATAAAGTAATAGTCGTTATACTGGATGATCAGGAATGCCAGCACCGGAACCAGGTTAATGATGGAATACACGATACCGGACTTTTGCCCCAGCATATAAAAGCTAAAAATGATGATGAGGATCACCATTTGTATAGCAATAATATTTACGGTTTGCAGGGTAACAAAAATATCTACCAGATTTACCAGGGTGCCCAAAACAAGCAGTCCATGAGATATAGTGCGCCAATCGGGGCGGTAAGTAAGCCATTTAAAAAACACAACCGTAGCAACCAGCAAAATTGCAGCAGTAGCTGTTAAGATAGGTTGATGTTGGTAGTAGACATTGCTTAAAAGAGCGGCAAGGCCAACAAACACAATGCCCAACCCATAATACAACAATCGTATACGGGCCTGGTCAAGCGAGGATTGGTGATTAGAAAGTATTTTATTTACGGAAAAATTGGAAAACCCTGGCTCTTTGCTCATTCACTTACAGTTATAATTGACTGAATTATGGCACCTAAATTTAACGTAGATATTGAACATATGCTCAATACATACCGGGAAATTTTTCAACACCTCCAGTCCGCATTATAATGCAATTATTAATCCAATGACTGAAGATTTTCATTCACCGCCTTTAGTTTAGCTTCGGCATCGGCTTTTTTCTTTAACTCATTGTCAATAATCTCGGGTTTGGCATTGTTCATAAACCGTTCATTATTCAGTTTTGAGTTCACAGACTTTAAAAATCCTTCCAAATATTCCTTCTCTTTTAGTAATCTTTCGCGCTCCGCAACCGGGTCGATATTCTCCGCCAGAGGGATAAAAAACTCGTCTGTATGCACCATAAAGGCAATTGCGCCTTCCGGCTTCTCGTTTACAGCTTTTAGCGCTGAAGTATTGCCGAGTTTTGTAATGATGGAAGTATATTGCTCATAGTTTATATTTGATACCGGCTTGGCCATCAACTCCAAATTTTCTTTTGGCGAAATCTGTTTATTTTGCCTGATATTCCTGATTTGTGTAATGATTTGCTTAACAAATTCCACATCCGAAAGTAAGTGGGCATTTATTTCCCCGATATTTGGCAATTGTGCAACAATGCAGCAATCCCGTTCTTCTCGTTCCCCAAAAAGCTCGTCATGCCATAGCTCCTCGGTGATAAACGGCATAAACGGATGCAGCAGCTTTAAAATATTTTCGAAATAATTTATCGTTCTAGTATAAGTCTCACTATCAATAGGTTGCTGATAAGCCGGCTTGATCATTTCAAGGTACCATGCGCAAAAATCATCCCATACCAGTTTATAAGTAGCCATCATGGCTTCGGATATCCGGTATTGGTTAAAGTTGCTTTCTATCTCCTGTAAAGCCTGGTTAAAACGGCTTCCGAACCAATCCACAGCTATCTTATTGCTGTATCCCAGATTGTTGTCAACTTCCCAGCCTTTTACCAGTTTAAAGGCGTTCCACACCTTGTTAAAAAAGTTACGTCCCCACAGGCAATGCTCCTCGTCAAACATCAGGTCGTTACCCGCCGGTGAGCTCCTCAGCATTCCCATACGTACGCCATCGGCGCCATATTGCGCCATGAGATCTATAGGATCGGGAGAATTGCCTAATTGTTTCGACATTTTTCGCCCCAATTTATCCCGTACGATCCCCGTCAGGTAAACATTCCTGAACGGCAGATCGCCCCTGAACTCATGCCCGGCCATGATCATCCTGGCCACCCAGAAGAATAAAATTTCCGGCGCGGTAACCAGGTCATTGGTTGGGTAGTAATAATTGATATCGGCATTGCCCGGCTCTTTAAAACCATCAAAAACAGAAATCGGCCATAGCCATGACGAGAACCAGGTATCGAGCACGTCATCGTCCTGGTGAAGATCTTCAGCTTTTAGCTTTCCGCTTTCGCCTTTAAGCTCTTTGGCAAGTTCAAACGCCTCCTCACGCGTTTTTGCAACAACATATTGCCCGTTAGGTAAATACCAGGCCGGTATCTGTTGTCCCCACCATAACTGGCGGCTAACGCACCAATCCTTCACATTCTCCATCCAGTGGCGATAGGTATTGATGAATTTGTCAGGTATCAGTTTTATATCGCCATCCAAAACATAATCAAGCGCAGGTTTTGCCAGCTGATCCATTTTACAGAACCACTGCAAAGATAGTTTCGGCTCGATAACCGCATCCGTACGCTCTGAAAAGCCTATCTGCGATTTATAATCCTCTATCTTATCCAGCGAGCCGGCCTCTTCCAGCAACGGGATGATCTTCTTCCTTGCCGCAAAACGGTCCTCGCCTACTAATATCTGTGCTTTCTCGTTCAGCGTACCATCATCATTTAAAATATCGATAACCGGCAGGTGGTGTTTAATGCCCAGCTCATAGTCGTTCAAATCATGCGCCGGCGTAACCTTCAAACAACCGGTACCGAAGTCCATGGTCACATATTCGTCCAGTATGATAGGGATTTCCCTGTTAATGAGCGGCACAAAAGCTTTTTTCCCATGCAAATGCGTATAACGCTCATCATTAGGGTTGATACACACTGCAGTATCCGCCATGATCGTTTCAGGACGGGTGGTAGCAATAATAAGGTAATTAGGTAAAGGGTTAAAGGTTAAAGGTTCTTCGCCTTTCACCTTTTGCCTTTCGCCTTTTACCTCGTATCTCAAATAATACAGCTTCTGATTAACTTCCTTACGGATAACCTCCTCGTCGCTAACAGCCGTCTTTCCTTGAGGATCCCAGTTCACCATGCGTACACCTCGATAGATCCAGCCTTTTTTATACAGGTGAATGAAGGTGTCAATAACCGCTTCCGAAAGGTCGTCATCCATCGTAAACCGGGTACGGTCCCAATCGCAGGATGCGCCAAGCTTCTTTAGCTGATCTAATATGATGCCGCCGTATTTTTCCTTCCACTCCCAGGCATATCTCAGAAATTCCTCGCGGGAAAGGTCTTTTTTGGCGATACCGCGCTCCTTAAGCATGGCAACCACCTTTGCTTCAGTAGCAATACTGGCATGATCCGTTCCCGGTACCCAGCAGGCATTTTTGCCCTGCATACGCGCACGGCGGATGAGCACATCCTGTATAGTATTATTGAGCATATGCCCCATATGCAGCACCCCGGTGACGTTCGGCGGAGGCATCACAATGGTATACGGCTCACGCTCATCAGGCACGCTCCTGAAAAACTTATGCTGTAACCAGTAACTGTACCATTTTTCTTCCGCTTCCTTTGGCTGATATGTTTTATTCGCAATACTCATAGCGTGCAAAAATAGTTTTTTTAGCTGAGAGATGATAGTCCATTGTCAATAGTCCATAGACCATAGCCGTCATTGCTAAAGTTTACTATGGTCAATCGTCTATGGTCTATGGACTTCCCAATCGCCACAATATTTTTACAATTCAAATGTTATCATTAAACACGCTTGCTCACCTCATGAAAACATTGCCTGTAAAGCATTTACTCCATGTTATCCTCAAAAGATCGGGGTGGTACACTTTGGTTAATTGGTTTAACAGGTAATTTACCTTCCATTAACATTTTTCGTAATACTGATAATTAACATATATTTAAAAGTTTTAATTCGACTTTTCATTATGAAACTAAAGCCCTTTAATTTGGTGCTTGCCGGCGCGTTATGCCTTTCTGCAAGTACTTATGCTGTAAATGGACCGCACAAGGCCAAACATGCACATCACCCCGCAAAATCAGATCATCCTGCAAAATTTATCGACCCGGCCAACATGGATACTTCCATTAAGCCAGGCGACGATTTTTTTGATTATGCCAATGGCAACTGGATAAAGCAAAACGCTATCCCGGCCAAAGAAGTTCGCTGGGGAAGTTTTAACATCCTCCACCAGGAAAATACCAACAAGCTGCTGGGCCTGTTAAAAGAGGTTAGCGAAACCTCGGCTACACAGCCTAAAGGCAGCCTGCGCCAGCGTGTGGGCGACCTTTACGCCAGCGGCATGGACAGCCTGACCATTGAAAAATTAGGCTACACCCCTATACAACCCGACTTGCAACGCATTGACGGCATTACCGATCTGAATGGCGTGATAGCCGAAATGGTTTATGAACGCACACATGGCATAGCCAGTCCGCTGTTCCGATTTGGCGTTGGCCAGGATGATAAACACCCCAGCGTTTACATCGTAAACCTGAACCAGGGCGGCACGAGTTTGCCAGACCGGGATTATTATTTAAAAAGTACCCCGCGTAACAAAACCATACAGGACGCTTATAAGAACTATATCATTACACTGTTTACCTTAACCGGTACCAGCCAGGATGATGCAGCCAAAAACGCGGCAACCATTTATGATGTGGAAACGGTACTTGCAAAAGCACAGTTGAGCCGTGTGGCTATGCGCGACCCAAACGTTACTTATAACAAGCTTTCTGTTGCTGATTTCAGCAAATCTACACCGCACCTCAATTGGGCGCAACTGATGGTACAATTAAAAACACCGGGACAGGATACCGTACTCGTTGGCCAGCCCAAGTTTTTTGTAGCAGCCGACAGTTTGTTGGCTGCTACTCCTGTTGCCGATTGGAAGGTTTACCTGAAATGGAATATCCTGAAGAGTTCGGCAGGTGAATTGAGCTCGCCTTTTGTAAAGGCTAATTTTACCTTTAGCAGCGTTTTGAGCGGGCAAAAGGTGCAGGCTCCGCGCAATGAACGTATGTCTTCTATGGTTGACGGCAGCCTGGGCGAACTATTGGGCCAATTGTATGTAGAGAAATATTTTACCCCTGCTGCAAAGCAATACATGGTAAACCTGATCAATAACCTGAAAACAACGCTGGGCGACCGTATTAAACGCCTTGATTGGATGAGTGATGCCACCAAAGCGCATGCATTGCAAAAATTGGCCGCCATTACCGTAAAAGTAGGCTATCCGGATAAATGGGAGACCTATGATGGCGTAACCATTAACCGTGGCGATTACGAAGGCAACCTGCAAAGAATTAGTGTTTGGGGATATAACTTCAACGTAAGCAGGTTGGGCAAACCGGTTGATAAAACCCGCTGGGGAATGACGCCACCTACCGTAAATGCATATTATAATCCATCCAATAACGAGATCGTGTTCCCGGCAGGTATCCTGCAATTCCCTTTCTTTGATTTTGATGCCGATGATGCCGTGAATTATGGCGGTATTGGTGTAGTAATAGGCCATGAAATGACCCACGGTTTTGATGACCAGGGCCGCCAGTTTGATGCTGATGGCACCCTGCGCGACTGGTGGACAAAAGACGATGCCGACAAGTTTAAAGTACGTGCCGACAAAGTTGTTGCGCAATTTAACGGATTTGTATCGGTAGATACCCTCCACCTGAATGGCAGGCTCACCGAAGGCGAAAACCTTGCCGATCTGGGTGGTTTAAACATTGCCTATGAAGCCTACAAGAAAACCAAAGAAGGAAAATCAAATACCAAGATTGACGGCTTTACCGGCGACCAGCGTTACTTCCTGTCTTTTGCGCAGATATGGCGCGGGGCGCAGCGCCCTGAATATGCCGCGCAAAGCGTGCTGACAGATCCGCATTCTCCGGGCAAATTTCGTACAAATGGTCCTGTAACCAATATGGATGCCTGGTACGCGGCATTTGATATACAGCCGGGAGATAAAATGTATAAAGCACCCGCCGACAGGATAAAGGTTTGGTAGATAGATAATTTCACCCATATTATAATTTTGACTTCACTGATATTTAGGTGAGATTACACCGATAATAAAAAACGCCCGGCTTAATTGAGCCGGGCGTTTTTTTATTGGAATTGATTGACCTTTTACCGTTTCAATCATAAAAACGGGCTTACGAAGGACATCGGACAGTATCCGTCTTCGCTCAACGTACAACGCTATACAAATAGCCCAAATGGCCTTCGCTATCCATTCCCTGTATGATCACCACATAACCTTTCGTGATATCCGAATTATAAAAGTTAAAGCAGGCAGTACCGTCGGCGCTGGTTCTCAGGTTTGGGTTCCAGTATAAAGTCGTCCGGTTATCTTTTACATTGCGGTTCTGTGACAGGCTGTAGTCGGGCGAGGAGAACTCTCTTGTTATGGTGTAGCCGTTGAAGGTATAATGATCGAATTTTTCCCTGCTTACAAATTTACCCTGTTCATCAATGTTGTTTTTCAGGTAGATCATTAACGCACCAACATTACCGCCATTATAAGGCGCAAAACCTACCGGCGGCGGCATATACCTGACCATGGCTACTTCGGTGATATCCAGGTTTAAAACCATATGGATATCAGCATGTGATTCATTGATGTAAATATAAGGCTCAGGGGGGTTGCTGCTACCACCGCTACTAATACTGGGGGCGTTATTGCCGGCGCCCCTGGCTGGCTTTAGGACTGGATCAGTAATATTAAGTGTGTTACTACCACGGTACGAAAACACAACCTTACCGCCCGGCTCCTCCGTAATTTGTAAACCAGGAATGCGGCCCCGCAAATAATCTATTATACTCATATAAGGCGGAGGATCGTTAATAAAATCAAATGTAAATTCCCTGAATGAGTGATATAATGGCCCAACATGCTCATCTATTACCTTTTGTGTGGCTGTAATTTTCTCATCATGCACATTTACTGTTTTAAGTAAGTGGCCGTATTGCAGGTTAATTGTCGTATCAGCTTGAATAGTTTTAATAGTTTTTATGGGGATTTCCCGGTTTAAGGAGAGATGCTCAAATGGCATGTGCTGCAGGCTATCCGCGAAAGTGTTAAGTAGCTTTACCGCCCACTTTTGTGTGTGGTTCTTATTATCAGCTATTTCCACATACACATTTGATATCCCGCTATGCTCATAATCAGGCAACAGGAATCGCCCGGCGCTATCGGGGTTAATAAACCCGATGTATTTGCTGGAGTCCTGGTTCATAATAATCAGCTTTATCTTCATGCCCTGCAACTTCTCCTGCGTAACGATCTGCCCTGCCAGATATTGCGATCCTTCAGGCGCATAGGTTAGCTTTACAGGGCGTTTATTCAGCACCGTATCCCAGTTAAAGTGCCGCCAGCCATTGGTAAGCATCACCAAATCAAGCTGATCCTTTAATGAATCGGCATCATTTTGGAAATAATACCCCGGGTGATACAAACTCCCCCGCAATTCAGGGCTGATCAGTAACGAAGTATAAATATTATCGCCATACTGTTCGTCCTTATCGGTCGTGCCTATATCACGCACAGAAACAGAATAGCTGCCTGCGCGAGTATTTGTATCAGCTCTTTTGGTGTTGATAGAAAACGAACATTTACCCTTTGCAGCAAACGATAAGGTATCCGCGTTCAAATTAAAATGGATCAGGTCGTGGTTATCCACAAATACCACGCGCTCGGCAAGCGGGATATAATTGTGGTCGAAAACGGTTAAGCGCAATATCCCGGTATTAAACATACTTTTTTTACATTGAAATTCGCTTATGCCCCGCCCTAATTGCGCCGGGAAAACGGCTACCTTGCCATTGTCCTGGTAAGCAGCTAAAAAAATGTTGCCGTATTCTTCTTTATCACCCGAATAAGCCATTTTTACATTCAGCACATCCCATTGCTGGCTCACCTGCATAGTTACACCGCCTAGCATAAATTGTGGCAGCGCAATAATCTGGCTGCTGTTATCCGGAAATTTAACAATGGCATTATAAGCCCTGCCGGCATAACCCTGCAGGGCAAATTTGCCCATACCATCATGCACGGTAGTAATATCCGCAACCTTTTGTTTTACGTTATCCAATACCTGCCCGCTTACATTTACCGGCAGGCCATCGGGCCCGGTGGCTTTAAAAGCGAATACGCATTCATTGTTATTAACGGGCGTACCACCTTCCGGATAAAAGTCGATGTGATATTTTGCCGTTATTTTACCCGGCGAAGAATTATTAAGCACATCCGTCCCATTCTGTATAAATATCCTGCTTTTGAAAAAGCCATCGATGCCAAAATTGGTCATCCAGGCGGTAAAGCTGCGCAATTGATACCAGCCCGTAGAAAGTTTTGGCGAAAGGTCGATATTGCCTTGTGCAAGGCCATCTTTCAACGGCAGTTTATGCTGGGCAACAACATTACCGGCCGAATCTAATAACTGCAAATAAATGATCTTACTGATAACCGTTGGCTTGCCATAAGCCTGTGCATATACTTTATACCATATAGTTTGCCCTGATTTGTAAACCTGCGCATTGGTGTGTACAAATACTTTTTCGAGCGGGTATTTTTTGTACTGGTAGGTGATGGCCGTGTTGATCTTATCGGCAACATCATTTGGCAGATCCTGCGCTACTGAATACAACGGCAGCAACAATAATACTATCGCCGCTAACCTGTTGAATATGTGCAGGCTTTTATACATTTATTTCGATAATTTAGGATTGGTAATGCAATTTAGTGATTAATTGTCATAAGTTTTGCTACCCTGATACGCATGTAATTGTTTTGTTATCTTTGGCGATTATTTTATGCTGATTAACCAATTTTACGATAAAGGATTGGCACATGCCTCCTACGCTGTTATCCATGCGGGAAAAATGATCGTTATCGATCCGACCCGCGACCCGCAGCCTTATTACGATTTTGCCAGGCAACACGAAGTCGACATCACGGGCGTAATAGAAACCCACCCACATGCCGATTTTGTAAGCTCACACCTCGAGATCCACCAAACCACCGGCGCTACCATCTATGTAAGCAAGCTTACCGGCGCCGAATATCCCCACGAAAGTTTTGATGATGGCGATGTGATCCAAATCGACGATATAATACTAAAAGCCATCAACACACCCGGCCATTCACCCGATTCCATTTGCATTGTGCTGGAAGATGAAGACGGTAAAGAATCCGCAATTTTCACCGGAGATACGCTGTTCGTTGGTGATGTAGGCCGCCCCGACCTTCGGGAGGATGTCGGCAATATCACCGCAAAAAAAGAAGAGCTCGCCCGGCAGATGTACCACTCCACCCGCGATAAGTTGATGCACCTGCCAAAGCACACTATCGTTTACCCGGCGCATGGCCCCGGCTCCTTATGCGGTAAAAACATGAGCCCCGACCTGCAAAGCACCATCGGCCGCGAGCTGCGCGAAAACTATGCATTGCAACTGATGGACGAGCTGCAGTTTGTAAAAACGCTTACTACCGATCAGCCCTTCGTGCCCAAATATTTCGGCTGGGACGTGCAGCTGAATAAAAAAGGCGCTGCAATGTTCGATGAAAGCATTAAAAATATCCCACGTTTAGATGCAGGAACCGTTTTAGACCGAAATACTCTCGTAATAGATACCCGCACGAATGAAAGTTTTATTAAAGGTCACTTAGCAGGTGCCATCAACTTGCAAAACGGCGGCAAATTCGAAACCTGGCTGGGTTCGATTGTCGCTCCAAATGAAAAATTCTACATCATTGCCGAAACTGATGAAGAGATGGACGAGGTGATCAACAAAACTGCCAAGATCGGCTACGAAACCAACATCCGCGCAGGTATTTTGCTGCCAAATGATGCAATAGAAACTTCAGCACAACTCAACCAGGACGATTTCATCCAAAACCCGGATCATTACACCATCATCGACGTTCGCAATAACAGCGAAGTGCAGGACGGCCTGATTTTCAACAGCGCAATACCTATTCCGCTGCCCGAGCTGCGTGAGCGTTTAGCTGAGATACCAACCAGCAAACCCATAGTTGTTCATTGCGCAGCCGGTTACCGTTCGGCGGCTGCAGCAAGTATCATTGCTGCACAGGTAAAATCCGTACCCGTTTATGATCTGAGTGAAGCTATTGTAGATATTGCAAAAAACAAAAGCGTAGCATTATAACCAATGAGCCATCTCCAGATCGTCACCACCGCCGATGGCTCCAACACGATCTTCAACAGCGAAGTAGGCGAGAATTATCATTCCCGCCACGGTGCGCTGCAGGAAAGCCGCCACGTTTTCCTTGAATCAGGATTAAAGTATTTTCTTAAAGTCTCCCCTTCCGGGGGAGATTTAGAGGGGGCCGGCGCTATTTCCATCCTCGAAGTCGGCTTTGGCACCGGCCTCAACTTCCTGCTCAGCGCCGAATATACCATCGCCCAAAAAATCCCGCTTAATTACACAGGCATCGAAGCCTACCCGCTAAGCCCTGAAATGATCGCTCAAACTGGTTATGATCAGTATATACCCAAAAACTTGTGGCAGCAATTCATTAAACATTACGAAGAAGCGTTGCAAAACCCTGTTCAACTTGATAACTGCAAATTGCAAATCGCCAACTGCAAACTTTTAGACTTCAGTTCCAGCCATAAATTCGATGTTATCTATTTCGATGCCTTCGCCGCCATTCATCAGCCTGAAATGTGGGATGACCACGCCATCAGCCATACTTTACAATTCCTGAAACCCGGTGGCGTATTCGTCACCTATGCCATTACCGGCAACCTGAAACGCATTATCAAAAGCCTCGGCCTGAAAGTTGAAAAAGCACCCGGAGCACCCGGAAAACGCGAAATGTTGCGGGCGGTGAAAGTTGAATAATCCACAATGCTGAGATTATTTGTACATTTATCACCATGAAATACCTATTTATCACATTAATCGTTTCGGCCTTTTGTTTTACTGCCGGCGCACAATCATTTGAGGGCAAAGTAGTTTACAACGCCGCCTATAAAAGCAAAATACCCAGCGTTACCGACGATCAATTCACCAGCATGCTTGGCAATACACTAAACTATTACATCAAGGACGGCAATTACAGGACCGACGCAAACGGAACTTTCGTTACCTGGCAGATCTATGTAAACAGCGATAACAAATTGTATAACAAATTCAGCAATTCGGCTACTATATATTGGATAGACGGCGCTGTAAATAAAGATTCGGTTATAAGCGCGCAGGTTAATAAAAACGCGGTTGAAATATTAGGCTATAAATGCGACGAGTTGGTACTTAATTGCAAAACCGGCGTGCAGAAATATTATTTCACTTCAAAATTCCCTGTCGACAGCAAGTTGTTTGCAAAGCATTTGTGCCAGAACTGGTATGATTATTTAAAAAGAGCTAACGCGATACCGCTGAAAATAGTGATCGACAATGCACAAGCTGCCATTACCATGACGGCAACTGCAATTACGCCGCAAAAACTTGATGTGACTATGTTTCAATTACCCGCAGCTGCCGAAACGCAACCATTACCAAATCAATAACAATGTCGTTAACACCTCCTATCGCTTCCAATATACCCGCAGGCGCTTTTGAAAGATTGCTTACCATTATGGATGACCTGCGCACTAATTGCCCATGGGACAAAAAACAAACCATGGAAACGCTGCGCCACCTGACGATAGAGGAAACTTATGAGCTTTCCGATTCCATCCTGAGCGGCGACATGACTGAAATAAAAAAGGAGCTGGGCGATATTATGCTGCACCTTGTGTTTTATGCCCGCATCGCCTCAGAGACGAATGATTTTACCATTACCGATGTGCTCAACAGCATTTGCGATAAGCTAATAAACCGCCACCCCCATATTTATGGCGATGTTGATGTAAAAAATGAGGATGACGTAAAGCGAAACTGGGAGCAAATAAAGCTGAAGGAAGGCAACAAATCCGTTTTAGGCGGTGTACCTGCATCGCTGCCTGCATTGGTGAAAGCATCGCGGATACAGGAAAAAGCCCGTGGTGTAGGATTCGACTGGGAAGAAAAAAGCCAGGTTTGGGAAAAGGTGGAAGAAGAGATGCAGGAGTTCCGCGATGAATTTAATGCCGAAGATGCAGCCGGCATCGACCATGAAAAAGCTGAAGGCGAATTTGGCGATCTGCTGTTCTCGCTCATCAATTACGCCCGCTTCATCAACATCAATCCCGAAGATGCACTGGAAAAGACCAATCGCAAGTTCATCAAACGTTTTCAGTATCTCGAAAGTAAAGCCAAAGAGAACGGCCGCCAACTGCATGATATGACATTGGCCGAAATGGATGTTTTCTGGAATGAAGCAAAAAGCCTCAAATAACAGCCGTTATAGTTAGTTGCACTCCTAAAAACCAAAAAGAATCAACGAAATCACATCAATCACCCTCAACGGTCTGTAGCACATTGTTTTATTTCTGCGTAGGGATTGATAAATTGCTCCATGAAAAAACTAACCTTTATCGCCTTAATTATTTTCTTCTTTATTAAAGCAAATGCCCAGAGCTTTGAAATTTCAGTTCAGGCAAACTCAGGTTTGTCACATTACACCGGCAAACGTCCCGTGCACAGTACCTTTTTAAATGCAAGTGCAGGAACACACGGCGGTTACGCCAACGGCGATGGGGATATCCTTTCGCCATGTTATGGGGTGGACGTGCAATGGCAGTACACCTTTAAATTTAACTTTCTGATCGGTACACAGCTCGGTTACGAGCTGCTTAGCAATAAGGTCGATATTAATCAGGTATATGCCGGCGCAGCCGGGGGAACATCTGCCACAGGTTATTCCGATGAGCACAATGGCTATTTTAACTTTAATCCGTATTTGGGTTATCGTTTTAAACTGAATAAAGTCAGGCTGGATGTGCTGCCCGGTATTGAAATTGCACCGGGTACCAACACTTTTACCACCATTAATGTAAAAGCCGGTGACGGCGCTTATTACAACAAATTATCGCCCTATTATGGCGGTGCACCGGCTTTGGAGGTCAGGACAAGGCTTGGGCTTGCCGCATATTACCAACGTTATGGCATCACAGCCAGCTGGTCGCGCGGAACAGATATCAGGAACTATTATGCCGACAGCCCTGTTCCACCGGAAAATATGGAGATATTCCGGCTGGGGATATCTTACCGCTTGAGATAGTAAGATAGCTTTGCGCAAATTTGCATAATTGAATCGATGCTGTATATCAAACCTGACACTTTCGTAATCATATAAGAGAATCAACGAAATCACCCTAATCATTTAAAAATCAGCGGTCAAAAATCAACCGTCTCATTTAAACCGTATTGCCCTAACCGGCGAGATCTTACTTACTAAAGTGGATGGGATAACCAGCACCAGCAGGCAAATAGCTAATGTGCCCAGATTTAATAAAATACCGTCGACCCAGCTAAACTGTATCGGGACAAAATTCATGTAATATGATTCGGGGTCGAGTTTAAAAAGGTGCGTTTTATCCTGCAGCAGGCCTACACCATAGCCGAGCAGGTTTCCTAATACCAACCCAAAACCTATGAGATAAAAGGCGCTGTTCAGGAAAATGTTCTGTATGCTCCAGTTGGTAGCGCCCATGGCTTTAAACATGCCGATCATGGAGGTGCGTTCCAATATCATGATCAACAGCGCCGAGATCATATTGATCACCGCCACAATGAGCATCAGCGACAGCATAACAACCGTATTGGTATCAAGCAAACCAAGCCACTCAAATATGGTAGGATAATTTTGTTTTACCGTATACGCCTTTAGGGTATTGGGTAATATTTCATCAACCCCGTGGGCAATTTCGTTTAGCTGTTCAAAATCAGTTACACGCAGCTCATAGCCCCCTATCTGGTTTGGTTTCCAGTTGTTTAGCCGCTGGATGAGCGACATAGCGCCGATCACATAGGTCTGGTCCACTTCGCTTACGCCCGAGCTATAAATACCCGTAATAATAAAAGGCCTTTTACGCATTTCCTGCACAAAATACATGATCAGCTTATCGCCTACCTTCAGCTTAAGCCGGTCTGCCGTTTGCTGCGATATCATGATCTGCCGTTGCACCGCAAGCGTATCGCTAAAATCGATCACCTTACCCGCAACAAGCGACTTTTTAAAGAATGTCCAATCGTAGTTTTTATCAACGCCTTTCAAAACCACACCATCTATTTCATT
>Ga0206937_10063_pt1 | contig 34495 bp, 26 predicted proteins | sample Alteio_BWOrgHeat_11_FD_152923 | JGI IMG/M metagenome (GOLD analysis project Ga0206937, IMG submission 152923) | Enriched cells from forest soil in Barre Woods Harvard Forest LTER site, Petersham, Massachusetts, United States -... | ecosystem: Environmental > Terrestrial > Soil > Temperate forest >... | reverse complement strand
ATAGCAGGAGTATTTCCTTGTCCCGCCTTGGTTTTATCAGGAGCTTTGGATGGGGGAGGAGGTGGCTTTAATTTGATATACTCGGCTTTATAATAGGTTAAGGAATCTTTTAAGGATTTATTTGATTTGGTTAATAATTCATTGGCAACCTTTTCGCTTTTCAATGTATTGGTAAGGGTTATGATGATATCACCATTTTCATTTCCTTCCATTGCTTCCTGAATTTTACGATAGTTAGTTAATATCCTTTTGATGGAATCAATGGAACTATTAGTAGCTATTAATTGGTTTTCTAAAATCTTAATAACTTTACCCATCTGAATCTTTTCGCTATCAACTTTAACAACTTCTGGTTTAACAGGAGCATTGACCATGGTGGCAATTTGTCTTTTCAAATCCTCATTATCCGCTGTAAGCTTATTAACCTGATTCTTTAATCGAACGACTGTTTCACTTAATGTGTTCACAACTTCCGTAGAATTATCTGAGTATGAATTTGTATCCTTTTTGGTATTCATAGAATCTTTAATTGCTAAAGTATCTGCATGAGTATATTTCTTATTCGAGTAAACATAAAAGTAATCTACTCTAGCATTTGTTGAGGGTCCGATGATAATGCCCATCTTCCCTGATATGTAAGTCTTTTCTGTAAATGAAATCTGATAAACTCCATTAATATATACATCATAATTTCCCTTTACTGTTTTAACTTCGAGGATATTATATTGTCCCATTGGCTTGAGGTCAGATGATTTTACCCATCCCTCCTTAATCTCCTCACCGGTAATAAACTGGTAGCTTGTTCCTATCAATTGTTTCACCCTGTATTGCTTGTGTTTATTAAACTCAACAATAAAAGCTCCTTTTGATTGAGCCATAAATATTATTCCAATACTTCCATCCTCATCAGCAACCTTTTCAAGTTTGAGATTCACTTTCAAATCAAACGATTCCAATTGATTTTCCCAATTTGATATTACAGCGTATTGAGTTGTGTTATTCTTCCTGTTCAAAATATACTCACCATTCTGAATCAAAAACAGATTATCTGAATTGGTGAATATCTGCCAGTTACCTTTATCTGCATCAAAGTCGTCAACAAACTCACTTCTTTCGAATTGCTCATTAACAACCTGACTGTAAGAAAGCCCTTGAATCAGGGTGAAGATGATAAATAAAAAACTTCTTTTTAAAAGATAAAAATTAAACATTGATTTGAACTTTAAGGCTGATATGTTAAATTGCAAGCGTCAAAACTACGAAAATTTAATTTAGCAATAAAGATTTTATATCTTTGCACCGATGAAAAATTATATAAAGCTCTTATTATCTGTAATTGCCTTTTGCACTTTATTCTCTTGCAAAAACACATTAGAAGTTAATGCTCCTTGGAAGGAAACCACTGTGGTTTATGGATTATTGAATGCCAGTGACTCGGTTCAATACATAAAAATCAATAAAGCATTTTTAGGTAATGGAAATGAATTAGCCTATGCAAAAGTTGCTGATTCAATTAATTATGGCAATCAACTGAGTGCAACTTTGCAGGAATATAATTCCGGCAGTTTGGTAAGCTCTGTAACGCTTATAAGAGATGAAACTTTGCCTAAGGATACCGGAATATTTGCCAATGTTCCTAATGTGTTATTTAGAACTCCGCTTCCTCCAAATCAATATATGATTAATCCTTCAAGCACTTATCTTTTGACAATAAAAAATGGTGAAACAGGCAATACCGTTACCGGTTCAACTGCAATTGTCAATACTTTTTCGCCAGATGCTCCGAATGCAAATAATACTACTTTTTCATGGATTCCTTCTAATGTGTCGAGGCATATAAAATGGTTTCCTTCTATTGGCGGTATCGTTTATAATCTTGTAATTCGAATTCATTACGATGAAAAACTCCCAAGTGCTTCCAGTTATTCTCCTCAAACCTTAGATTGGTCGTTTGGAAACCTTGTTGGAACAGATACAACAGGAACAGGTGCCGAATTAGACCAGGATGTTATCGGAACTCAGTTCTATCAGTTTATGGCAACAATGATTCAACCGATTACCGGGGTAAATCGCCGTTTTGATTCTCTCGATTTTATCTGGACTGTGGGTGCTCAGGACCTTTATACTTATATCCAGGTTTATCAGCCCTCTATTGGCATTGTTCAGGAAAAACCAACCTTCACCAATCTTACTGGTGGGATTGGTATTTTCTCCAGTCGAAATACTTTCACATTACATGGTATAGGACTTAGCGTTAATTCCTTAGATACGCTTTGGTATGGTCCTATAACAGGGAATTTAGGATTCTATCCATAATTCCTTTCCCATTACTTTTTAATCAAAACAATGAATTTTGATTTTGATAAATCGCTTCAAATTCTTGAACGAACTCCCATTGTGCTCGAAACTTTATTGAGGGGTTTATCCGATGAGTGGATTTATGTTAATGAAGGAGAGGACACTTGGAGTGCTTTTGATGTTCTGGGACATCTTATTCATGGCGAAACGACCGATTGGATAGTTCGTATGAATATTATTTTAGATGATAATTCAGATAAACATTTCAAACCCTTTGATAGGTTTGCTCAATTTGAAGAAAGCAAAGGAAAAACAATTAATCATCTTCTTGATGAGTTCAAATCTATTAGGGCAAATAATTTAACAACCCTCAAAAAGTTTGTTTTTACTCCTGATTTATTAAACAAAAAGGGAATTCACCCTCACTTTGGAGAAGTTACCCTTCATAATTTACTCTCAACCTGGGTTACACATGATTTGGAACATATCGGACAAATTGTCCGAGTAATGGCAAAACATTACAAGGAAGATGTTGGTCCATGGGTGGAATATATGAGGATTCTTACATAGAAATCCCTTGATTTACTATTAAACAGGCAAATAAAGGTCTTAATTTACCTGTTCTCCATTAGTGGTAGAGAACTCTTTATCAGTGGCAGGTAGTTCTCCATTAGTGGTAGAAAGTTTACCATTAGTGGCAGAGGATTTATCATTAGTGGTAGATAGTTCAGCACCAGTGGTAGAAAGTTCCCCACTGGTGGAGAAAACCCTGATTTCATCAAAACATCCCAAAAGCAAGTCTTGTTTCAACAGAATCATTGGTCTGCCATTTTTGTTGCCATTTTTGTCAGATAAATAACCCACTCCTATTATATATATGACAAATTTGCCGTCTTCCTCTTTGGCATAATGATTGAAAAGACCCATCGAAATTAATTAATTAAATAAATAAAATATCATGAGAAAAGTAATAGGTATAGATTTAGGAACAACCAACTCTTGCGTTGCTGTAATGGAGGGTAATGAGCCGGTGGTGATTCCGAATAGTGAAGGTAAAAGAACCACGCCATCAATAGTAGCATTTATTGATAACGGCGAACGTAAAGTAGGTGATCCTGCCAAGCGTCAGGCAATTACAAATGCTAAAAATACGGTGTTCTCCATCAAAAGGTTTATGGGCGAAACTTTTGACAGGGTTAGTAAAGAAATTGCCCGCGTCCCATATCAAGTGGTAAAAGGTGATAACAATACCCCAAGGGTAAAAATAATTGACAGAATGTACACTCCTCAGGAAATATCTGCAATCATCCTTCAAAAGATGAAAAAAACAGCAGAAGATTACCTTGGTGGAGAGGTTGTTGAGGCGGTTATCACAGTTCCTGCATATTTCAATGATTCACAACGTCAGGCAACCAAAGAAGCTGGTGAAATAGCAGGTTTAAAAGTATTACGTATCATCAACGAGCCAACTGCGGCTGCATTAGCATACGGTTTAGATAAAAAGCATAAAGACGAAAAGATTGCAGTATTCGACTTAGGTGGCGGTACCTTTGATATTTCCATCCTCGAATTAGGTGATGGTGTATTCGAAGTTAAATCAACCAATGGCGATACTCATCTTGGTGGTGATGATTTTGACCAGTGTATTATTGATTGGTTGGCTGAGGAATTCAAGAAAGATGAAGGTATTGACTTAAAGAAAGACCCAATGGCTCTGCAACGTCTTAAAGAAGCTGCAGAAAAAGCAAAGATTGAATTATCAAGCTCTTCAGTAACCGAAATCAATCTTCCTTATATCATGCCTGTTGACGGCATTCCAAAACACTTGGTTAAATCGCTTTCAAGAGCTAAGTTCGAACAGTTAGCCGATAAGTTAATTCAGGCAACTTTAGAACCTTGCAAGAAAGCATTATCCGATGCAGGTTTGAAAGTTGGTGATATTGACGAAGTCATTTTAGTAGGAGGCTCCACACGTATTCCCGCCATTCAGGACCTTGTAGAAAAGTTCTTCGGCAAAACTCCTCATAAAGGTGTTAATCCCGATGAAGTGGTTGCCGTTGGTGCTGCAATCCAAGGAGCCGTTCTTACTGGTGAAGTTAAAGATGTGTTGTTGTTAGATGTTACCCCACTTTCATTAGGCATCGAAACAATGGGTGGTGTAATGACTAAATTGATAGAAGCCAATACCACAATTCCTACCAAGAAAAGCGAAGTGTTCAGTACAGCCTCTGATAGTCAGCCTTCCGTAGAGATTCATATCCTGCAAGGCGAAAGACCAATGGCTGCAGGAAACAGGACTATTGGCAGGTTCCATTTAGATGGTATTCCACCCGCTCCGCGCGGTATTCCTCAAATCGAAGTTACCTTTGATATTGATGCCAATGGAATATTAAATGTAGCAGCAAAAGATAAAGCGACAGGTAAATCTCAAAACATCAGGATAGAAGCCTCTTCCGGTTTATCTGATGCAGAGATTAAGAAGATGAAAGAAGAAGCAGAAGCAAATGCCGATGCCGATAAGAAAGCTAAAGAAGAAGTGGAAAAACTGAATGCAGCCGATTCACAGATATTCAATACTGAAAAACAGTTGAAAGAATATGGTGATAAGATTTCTCACGACAAGAAAGAAGCAATTCAGAAAGCTTTAGCAGATCTAAAAGAAGCTCATAAAAATAAAGACCTTGCTGCAATTGATAGTTGTCTTGAGAAGTTAACTGCCGCTTGGAATGCAGCTTCCGAAGAAATGTATAAAGCAACTCAGGCGCAGCAATCTGCACAAGGACAACCAAACGGTGCCGATGGACAACAACATCACGCCAATGGTGAAGAACCAAAGAAAGATGGCGAAGTAACCGATGTTGACTTCGAAGAAGTTAAAGACGACAAGAAGTAAAAGATAGAGTAAATAGTTTTTTCATGGTTGAAGTCCTCTGAGAAATCAGGGGGCTTCTTTTTTTATAATCAGATAAATAGAATAGGTTTATAACCGTCAGAATAAGTAATTTTAATTGTACTTTTGTCCCCGTTAAAATAATTTTACCTGTTTTTGAGAAATTTAGTCCACCATTGTACAAAACAACTGTAATAATTCCGGTATTTAATGAATGCGAAACAATAACTAGAACGTTATCTGCAGTGTGCGATTTTGCAAAAGCAAACCCCGATTATTATTTTCTTTTTGTTAACGATGGATCAAAAGACAATACCGCTGAGATAATCAGAAACAATATCATTGGAATTCCTAATATCTCATTTCTTGACTTAAAAGAAAATAAAGGGAAAGCAAGCGCACTTAAATCAGCAGTAGATATTCTTGATACTGATTATATTTGCTTTACTGATGGCGACCTTGCCTATTCACTTAATCATTTATTTCTTTTGGTTGAGGCTCTAGAAAATTATGAAGTTGTTATAGGCAATAGAAACCTTGGAGAAAAAAACATTCGAAACATTAAAAGAATTATAGCCGGTGAAGCCTTCAACCGAATGGTTCGTGTTATTTTAAACCTTAACATTACAGATACTCAGGCTGGAATTAAGGGGTTTAGAAAAGAAGCAGCAAAAGAACTGTTTACATTAAATCGAATAAAAAATTTCGCATTTGACGCCGAGTTATTATATGTTGCCAAATTAAAAGGATATAGAATTGGACAGATCCCCGCAAAAGTGAATGAGTTCCATCAGAAGCGACCTTCAACAGTCAAAGTATTTTATCATTCACCCATCATGTTTGTTAGTTTATTCAAAATAATTTTTAACAGAATTATAGGCAGATATGGTAAGTAATATCTTATTGAGCTTTGACCTAGAAGAATTTGATATTCCTGAAGAATACGGAGAAAAAATTCCTGAAGAGATTAAGCTTAAAGTTTCTCGTAATGGATTAGAATTAATTCTGGTATTATTAAAGAAGCTCGATATTAAAGCAACATTTTATACTACAGCCTTTTTTGCTGAAAAGAATCCCCAACTTATTGTTGATATTTCAAATGATCACGAAATTGCCTCACATGGATATTACCATTCTATATTCAATTCAGATGATATTAAAACTTCAAAAGTAATCCTTGATAAAATAACCAATCAAAATATCACAGGTTTTCGCATGCCTCGATTGCAACCTTTTAATGAATCTTTATTAACCGATGCAGGTTATGTTTATAATTCATCTCTTAATCCAACTTACCTTCCGGGGAGATACAATAACTTCAATAAACCAAGACTTCCATTTGTTTCAAATGGAATTATTAACCTTCCTGCTTCAGTTTCCTCCAATCTCCGCTTACCCTTATTTTGGATAAGTTTCAAAGTTTTTCCATTTTCTTTTTATAAACGATTAGCATTAAGTATTCTAAAAAAAGACAACTATTTAAACATATATTTCCATCCTTGGGAGTTTACTGATATATCAAAATATAAAATGCCTTTTTATACCAAAAGAATTTACGGCGAAAAACTATTAAACAGATTAGAGTTATTACTTATTGCTTTGAAACAAGAAGGAGGTGAGTTTATAACTTCATCTGAATATTGCCAAAGATTTATTCAAATCAAAAATACTTCCCAATCTTAAATGAAATCGAAGTTAAACAATATCCTTAACAAATACTTGCTTAAGGAGAAATGTATCCCTTGGATTCTTCTCTTGATAACAATAGTAGTTGGTTTGCAAGAGTACTTTTTAATACATACACATCTCAAAAACAACCATATAATTTTTACAAATTCCTTTTTTCATCTTATAAATTATCAGGATTTATATGCTTTATATCCATCTGAATACGTCGATGTTTTCCTATACAGTCCAACCTTCGCCTTATTAATGGCACCCTTCGCTTTAGCACCTGTATGGTTAAAACCATTTCTATGGAGTGGAGTAAATAGTTTGGGCGTTTATTTTGCAATAAAACTACTTCCTATCAATAATAACAAAAACAGAGTTTGGTTGTTGTATTTTATTATTTTCGAATTCATAACGTCTATACAAATCTCCCAAATAAATGCTTTAGTTGCAGCATTAATCATCCTATCATTTGTTTTCTTTGAAAGAAAACAGGTTTTTATAGCAGCTTTTTTTATTGCATTGACTTTTTACGTAAAAATATTCGGTATAGGTGCTGCTATTTTATTTTTATTTTATCCTCAAAAACCAAAATTTATTCTTTCAATGATATTTTGGCTTGCAGTTTTTTGGTTAGCGCCTTTAATTGTTGTTTCATTTGATCAATTGATATATTTATACAAGCAATGGTTCAGTGAAACCATGGCAGTTCATCAATCGCAGCAAACAGGTATTGATTCTAATATTGCAAATCCATTATCAGTAATGAACTGGTTAAAAACATGGTTTAATATTTCACTACCAATCTTAGCTGTTCAATTGACAGGGGCAGCAATCTTATGTATTCCGTTGCTTAAAATCAAATCCTATAGCAATCTTAATTTCAGATTGTTTTTTCTTTCCTCCATACTTATTTGGGTAATTATTTTCAACCACATTGCTGAACCGGCTTCCTATATAATAGCAATATTTGGTGTTGCTATTTGGTTTCTTATGGAAGATAAAAACAAATTCTCTATCACATTATTTGTTCTTGCAATTCTATTTACAAGTCTCTCTCCTACTGATTTATTTCCAAAGTATCTTCGGGTTCATTTTGTAGCGCCTTATCTTTTAAAAGGAGTACCATGTATGTTCATCTGGTTCTTTTTGCAGTACAAGTTAATATTCAAGAAAATATAATAATTGATACTGCATTAATACCAATCCTTTTCATCCTTCTTCAATGAAATGGAAATAAATTAATTTTAAAGAACTTCTTTATAAAATCTACAAATCATCAATAGCTGTTGAAGCATCTCTATCTGATTCTACATCATGAATCAATGTATTTTGATTCTTTCTCAATGCATATATCTCACCTAAGGTAGCTGGCTTTTTAAAATGATGTTTGATACCTAATCTTTGCGCAAGAAGATTTGCATCCAATTCTCCCAAAGCTTTAAATTCTTTACGTGCTAGTAATCTTCCGGGACGCAGAAGTGCACTATCCAGCTTCTTTAAATCAACATTAAAAGTACAGATGATTTGGAGATTAAGCATATCATTCAATAAACCGTCAGTCATATTTAAAAGATTAGTTACACCTTGAATACGCACTCCTTCCTGGCGTTTGGCAAGTAATGGTTCAGCATCTTCGATTAACAACACGCAGAAATTACCATCTTCCGACCATTCTCTTACTTCTCCTGCAAGGAAAGTCATAAAGGAAGGTTCTACCAAATGATCTACCATGTTAGGAGGCATATAAATTACCACCTTTTTATTGGAAACCATTTTGCGAAGAAGGTGACGGATATAATACGTTTTTCCTGTTCCCGGCAAACCATGAAATAAAACCAAACCTTTTGAACTGGTATTAAAACGATACATCAAATCATTGTGAAACTTTTCAAATCCATAACCATAATTTAAATCGAGGTCTTTGATTTCAAAGTTATCATCCACTGTATGTTCTACCATGGAAAAGGAATTACCACTTACTTCAATCATATTGATAACAGGCTTATCAGGTTTTTTTGTTAATGAACAAAGGCTGATATATTCTTCCAATTCTTCCTGAAAATATTCATCGCGTTTTCCTGATGCTTCACTTGGACGAAGCAATTGAATCTGACTAGTATAAATATATCCATCTCCATCATCAATATTATCAGGCACTTCAAAATCATCTGCCCAATGGCCGCCTATTCCATTAGAATGCAGAATATAACCATATCGTGGAAAAGCAAGTGTATAATGTGCAATCCGCTCTTTTCTACCTGCATGAATAGTACAATAGGAATGAATCTCCTTTGCATCCATATTATCTTTCAGCTCCTTTAATAAAGTGATTGACTCAATAAAGGGTCCGGTATAAGTAACCACAGAAGGGGCTTCCTTATATTTATTGGCATAATAACGAAGCACAGAAAAATTTTCTGGCACAGCACCCTGATAATCTACCAGCCACTTAGCATCTGTATTGGTAATTTCATTACTTTCTAAATCTTCATCCTCTTCAACTTTTACTACAACATTTTCTTTTACATAATCAGCAAGCACATGAATTAATGGTGGATTATTCTCCGATGGTTCATCATAATATGTAATTTCACGAACATAAATATTTACAGGTATTTTATTATAAAATATTGTCTTCTTAATCCAGTTGCCATTTGCATCATCTTCATTTGTTTCTGTTTGTCCCTTAACTTTTGCATCATCTTCATCGTTATAAACAGGCAATATTCGTTTACCGTCTTTATCATATTCAGGTGTATTTGTATAAACCTCTTTTATACTTCCATCTTCATTGAGAGTCATTGATTCAATGCTATCGCCATGTTCATTATATTTATTCTTATGCCAATAATTAAAAGTCATTTTATCACCAACCAAATGTTCGGTTTTCTGTTCAATTAAGTTATTCTTATCATCAAATTTATTATTACCTATATAATGAAGTTTTTCTCCTTCATGATATTGTAAACAACAAATCATATTTCCATTTTTATCATATTCCCAGGTAACATGGGAACTTATTCTTTTTTCTTCTCCCGAATATTGAAATCTTTCAATTTGTTTTCTATCCTTATTAAAGATATCTTCTGTTTTATTATGAAGAGTTCCATCTCCATTTGTAACCGTAGTTGTGTCTTTATCAGCGCCTTTTATGTATTCATAATTATGTTCCGAATACAATTTGCCGCTCATATATTGTATATTCCTTATTGGTCTTCCCTGATCATCAAACCATAAATAGCGTCTGTCATTATTTCCAAATTGCTGAAGTTGTATTTTTTGCCCTTTTCTATCATAAGTTGTAATAATGTTTTCATTGTGACATGAATGATCAATTTCTATTTTTCCCTGAATAACCATCCCTCCTTTAAGATGTCCTTTGTAAGTGGTTTCCATCACCTCTTTTACCTTACCTTTTAATTCATCATTTTCAGCATCCGTTAACTTAATATCTTTTGGTTTGTATATGTTTTTTCTCATCTTATTTTTTATTTACAATTTCTACAAATACCCTTACCCTCGTCCTTATTGGTACCGAGGCAGGTTTTCTTTTTATTAAAGTGTGTGGATTTTTTATTAGCGTCTTTTTCGCCGTACAAAAGTACGGTTAATAATTAACAATCTACCATAATTATCTATTATTCGTAAAAGATTAATCAGAAAGTAATTAAACTCATCAGGCAACCAATTTCTGATTTTAAGATTAAAATAGTCATTTTATATCAAATAACCATTTTCAGGTAGCCGATTTCCATTTCAAATGATTTAGTGCTATATATATAATGGTATAACATTTTTGAGAAAGTACTCGCCCAAATCGTAATTCAGGCTAAGCTTTATTAATAGGAGTCAGCGATTAAAAGCATAAAAAACACATTAAAAAAGTTAGAACTTGCAACTATCGTTATATGTGTTACCTATATCGTTATATGTGTTACCTATATCGTTATATGTGTTACTTAAATCGTTATATGTGTTACCATTATCGTTATATGTGTTACCACTATCGTAATATGTGTTACCATTATCGTTATATATGTTACCATTATCGTTATATGTGTTACCATTATCGTTATATGTGTTATCACTATCGTTATATGTGTTACCATTATCGTTATATGTGTTACCATTATCGTGATATGTGTTACCATTATCGTGATAATGGTTGATATTCTGATAATAATACATATAAATGCCCTTAAATCTTAGAAAAGTACAAATGAGGGTGTTGTACATATTGGTTCAAAATCATCCTGTATTACGAAGTAACGAGTTTTAACTACCATTAAATAGTCTTTTTTACCGGTTTTTAATGGATTTATTCCAATATTTGATGACCCTTGGTTGATAGCTTGTTTTAGGAAATGGACTTGGATTGAAAAAGGTATAATATGCCGGATAATAAATTAAAAGATAGTTTTAACTCAAAAAATTAAGGGTGTGGAGGATGATACCCTTTATAAACAAAATGGTGATACTACTAATAAAGTATATCTATCCATGCATACTTTCCTCAGTTCCATACCTGGCAATAACATTACCTTCGAAATCAAGAAACTCCTGCCATCTTTTATCAACATCAATTCCAGCAGCATGTTTACGGGCAAATCCTATGAATAAAGTATAATGATTTGCTTCACTTACCATCAGTTCATGATAAAATTCAGAGAGTTCTTTATCCTGTATGTTTTCAGAAAGTATTTTAAATCGTTCACAACTTCGGGCTTCTATCAATGCTCCAAATAAAAGACGGTCAACCAAGACAATATTTCTTTTGTGTCCCTTCCTTATGAAAGTATATAACTCATTTACATAATCATCCTTTCGTTCTCTTCCCAGCACCCATCCGCGTTCCAGAATCTTTTGATGAACCATCTGAAAATGTTTCAACTCTTCCTGTGCCAGTTCAATCATTGCTTCCACGATATCAGAATAATCACCAAAACTAACAATCATTGAAATGGCATTCGATGCTGCTTTCTGCTCACAATAAGCATGGTCGGTGAGGATTTCAGCAATATTCTTTGAAGCTATATCAACCCATCGAGGGTCGGTTGGTAATTTTAGTCCTAACATTATTGTTGTGCTCCTTTTCTTAACCTGGTAACTTTATCATAATTCTTTCGTGCATTAGATGTATCACCTATACTCTGATAAACCATACCCATGAAATTAATATTTTCCACATCAGTTGAATCTATTGTATTACATTTATTAAAATATTCAAGAGCAGTTTTATATTGATTCTTTTTTGCATACGCCACACCAAGATTCTTTAATGCAGGTGCTGATTTAGGGTTCATTTCAAGAGTTGTATTAAATTCTTTCATTGCCAATGAGTCATCTCCTTTATTTCCCAAAGCTATTCCTTTATTAAGATGGTTCATCGGGTCTTGAGGAGCATCTTTAATAAGAGAATCTATCTCAGCAATCTCTTTATCATATTGTTTAGTCTTACTATATAAAAACGATAAATTTATATGGATAAGAGGATCGGCTACAGTACGTATGCTGTTATATTTCTCAAGACAAATCAATGCATCTTTATAATCACGCTTATAGATATAAGCGGTTGAAAGATAGTTGTAAGCATTCGGGAAGTTCGGATAAATATCAAGTGCTTTATTGAACTCATTAATAATTTCACGAATCAGGATATCTTTCTTTGCAGGATTAATCTCATGAGGATAAACAGATATTAATAATGTATTAGCATAGTTATAATGAGCACGACCACTGTTATCTACTATCTTTACATCATGCTCAAATAAGGTAGGATCATCCTTCCAATCCTGGCTCCTGGTAATGGTTTTGAAGGAATACAATGCAGTAATAACAAATAGTATTGATAATAAAATAATATTTCCCTTTGCAAATTCAGTGATGCTTTGCGTTTTTAATTTGATGGTTTTTGTCCTGGTGATTTTGATTAATATAAATGTAATAACAAGACAGAATCCTAAGGAAGGTATATACATAAACCGCTCAGCCATGGTAGAATTAATCAATAAAAATAAGTTTGAAACAGGAGATAATGTGACAAGATAAAAAAGAATCCCCGCTGCTAAGAAACTTTTCTTTCTTAATAAAATGATTCCAAGAATTATCAAAGCAATATATATTACAACCCCGGCAATTGCAAGAGGATCACTGAAGGCAATCATCTTAATCTGATTGAAAGAATAATCATAAGAAAGAGGATGTGGAAAAATAAGTAAAATGATATAACGAACCAAAACTCCGAATGCTGTGGCTCTTTGAATCATAAAATCATTCGTAGAATACAACGAATTATTAAGCCAAGATTCTAAATGTGAATGAGGAATGTCTTTAAGAACAAAATATCTGATAATAAAATAGAGTCCGCTGACACCAAGTAACACCAATGTAATTGAGAGAATTTTTTTAATGCTTCCTTTGTTAAAACAAAATAAAAGTAAAGGAATACCAACGAGAAAAGTTATCCCTGTTTCCTTTGATAACAAAGAAAGGAAGTAGAACACTGCACCAAAAATTAATTTGCCTATAGATTTATTACTTGTATATTTTACAATAAATAGTGCACTGATAACAAAGAATAAAAAACAAAGGATGTCATCAAGGCTTTTAATGTTATTCACTACTTCAGTATGTATAGGATGTGCCACATAAAGTAAAGTACAGACAAATGGAATAATCAAATGCTGCTTCTCGAACAACTTACATAGTAACAAAAATAAAAGCCAGCATGTCAATGCATAAATAAACACATTAATAAAATGACTTATGTGAGGATTTTCAGGAAAGAATTGCCATTCTGCTGCAAGAATCAATAATGAAGTAGGACGATACTCAGGTACTCTTAAATCATTATTATATCCATACCAATAATCTTTTGTTAGAATCTCTGAAATACCGCTGAATCCTTTCTTAACCACCTTGTTTTCCTTAGTCACAGTAACATCGTCTAAAGTATAATCAAAAGAAATACTTTGAGCATAAAGAATAAAAGCAAATGCGGCAATAATGATTCCTAATAAATGTTTAAGACTTATTAAAGGATTCGTCTCTGCCTTTTCTAATTGTTTATTAATTGCCTTGTCCATATTTATGAATTATCCAATATACATTCTATTCTTATTTTGAATCTCCCAAATACTGCTTTGCTTTCTCCAATTCACCGTTTGCTTTATATGCAGTGCCAAGAAATCTTCTTGTTTCTTCATCATTAGGATCTAATGTTAATGATTTATTCAGATTTTCAATTGCCAGTTTATATTTTCCTTGATTCAGATAACCGCAACCGATATAACAATAAGGCTTAGCATAATTAGGATTAATCTTTAATGCTTTTTCACTAGCATCAATTGCTTCCTGGCTTTTCTGAAGATTCAAATAAACAAAGGCTTTATTTTTATATGCCTGGGCATAATTCGGATAATATAAAACTGCAGAATCAAGGTAATTCATTGCCTTATCCCATTTCTTATATCGTGAATAAAGTATCCCCAGATTATCAAATATTGTTGAATCAGGTCTTCTATCAATCTGAACTAATATTTCATAAGTTTTTAATTCATTTTCATAATCTTTAACATCCTCTAATACCCCAGCAAGGCTTCTGTATGCATCCGGAAAAATAGGAAATATCTTCACAGCAGTTTGAAATTCAATAATTGCTTTATTAAGATAATTGCTTTTAAGAGATGGATTTGTTTCCTTTGAATAAAGATTAGCCATCAAACATGTTCCCCAATTATAGTGCATCCTTGCAGAACTATCTGAAACAGTAACATCATGCCCAAACAACTCAACATTGCCTTTCCAATCTTTACTCCTGTCAAATGTTTTAAAAGAATATAATCCGACAACAATAAACAATATAAAAAATACAGTTTTATTCATTGAAAAAAACTGACTGATGTTGATGAATTTACTTTTTACACTTTCTGTTTTAGTAAGCTTCAATAATAAGAAAGCAAGTGCTAAACAAAATCCAAAAGATGGTATAAAAATAAACCGTTCAGCCATCGTACTGCCGATATGAATGATTATATTAGAAACAGGAGAGAGTGTAATCAGGTAAAAAAGTATTGCAAATGCAAGAATACTTTTCTTCATTATCTGCCAGACAGCATATATTCCTAATGCAAAGTAAACAACAATCCCTAATAAAGCAGGCGCATCACTCATTGTTTGTAACTTTATTTGATTATATGAATAGTCAGAAGAAAGAGGATGAGGGAATATCAGCAACTGAATATATTTCAAAAGAATATAAAAAGCAGTAGCAATTTTCCCTGCATTATCATGCGCTGCAAACAAAGAATTATTTAACGGAGAATCGAAATTATGATTGATTAACCCTTCAAAGACTTTTGTTCTGATAAGGAAAAATACTCCTGAAACAACCACAATCATCAATAATACTGTCATTATTTTCTTTACGGAAGCATTTGTAAATGCAAACAAAGCCAAAGGAATAATAACTAAAAAAGTAATGCCTGTTTCCTTTGATAATAATGAAAGGAAATAACATATAACACCAAGTATTAAATTAATTATTGAGTTCTTTTCTATCCATTTAACAAACAATGTCATGGAAAGAATGGCAAAAAGAAAACAAAGTATTTCATCACAGCTTTTTATACTATCCACAACTTCAGTATGTATTGGATGAGCAACATATAAAATACTGCAAATGAAAGGCAATAACAAATTCTGTTTCTTGAACAATTTACACAAAAGAAAGAAGAGAAGCAAACATGAAATAGCATAAAGCAGTATATTAACAGCATGATAAAAATGCGGGCTATCTGGAGATAGCTGCCATTCAATAGCTGCAACAATCAATGGAACAGGACGATAAATAGGTCCTCTTATAAACTCATTATATCCAGCCCAATAATCAGTCTTTAATATCATCGGAATGCCTGCAAAGCCCTGATTGATAAATCTGTTTCCCACAGTTACTGTTGCATCATCCAGAGTATAACTGAAGGTTACACTCTGTGCATATAATATAATTGCAAAAGCAGCTATAATAGCCGCAAGAGTAATTTTTATTCGTTTATAAACCTTCGGATCAACTGATGGTTTTTCAGGTATCGTCTTCTTTTGTTTTGTAGTCTTATTAGAAACCATATATCATTACTTCTGTTGTTCCGCTTTCATCTTGTTAAATTTCTCGAAATATTGTTTGGCAAGAATAGAATCCCCCATTGATTGATGTGTATAGCCCATAAAATATAATGTTTGTGCATCGGTTGAATCATAAGAGTAAGCAATTTTAAAGTTTTCAAGTGCCTTATCAAACACCTTTAAATTACCATAAGTACTTCCGATATTCCTATATGCTTCGGCATACTTTTTATTAATACTTACAGCTTTTTCAAATTCAGGTAATGCTTCTTTATACCTTCCAAGTCCTGCTAATGCATTCCCCCTGTTATTATGCGCTTCTGCATTATCCTCATCATATTTTATTGCTGAATCCAAGATGCTCAATGCCTTTTCAAACTGATTGGCTTTTCCATACAACATCCCTAAGTTATTATAGAGTTTTGCATTCGGTTTACCATATAGCTTATTAGCAATTTCATACGTTTCTATTGCCTTCTGATTATTCATTTTAAATTCTTCAGCGGATTTTGATAAATCTGTCTTATCAGTATAAGCCAAAGCCATGTTCATATAACAATCAGAGTAATTATTAAATATAGAATTAGCCTTACTGAATTCAATGATTGCTGAATCTAAAATTTTGCTTTGCCTGTCTTTATTCTTTTCTTTCGGGTAAAGATTCAGCAACAAAGCACTTCCCCAATTGTAATGTGCCCTCGCACTATTATCTGCAATCTCAACATCATGACCAAACAATTCTACATTTCCTTTCCAATCCTTACTACGTGTATAGGTTTTGATTGAATATAATCCAACAACGATGATAACGATTGTCATTACAGAAGAATTAACAGAAAAGAACTGCTTCAAATTTCCAAACTTACTTTTAATTCTTTCAACCTTTGTGAGTTTAATCAATAGCCATGTTACGATGATACAAAATCCTAATGAGGGTATATACATAAACCTTTCAGCCATTGTAGAGCCAATAATTAAAAATACATTGGCAACAGGAGAGAGTGTAAGCAAATAAAATAAAATAGCGAATGCAACTACGCTTTTCTTTCGGATATTTATAATAGCATAGACTCCAATCGCAACATAAATTAATATCCCGATCAATGCTCCAGGGTCACCTAAAGTTTGTATCTTTATCTGTGCAAATGAATAATCATAAGACAAAGGATGAGGTAAAATAAGCAAGAAAATATATTTTAACAGAATATAAAATGCAGTAGCCTCTCGACCCGTGAAATCTTTAGCATCCATCAGTGTATTATCAATAGCCATCAGTTCATGGCTTGAAGTTATTGATTCCAATATCTGAGAACGAATAAATAAATAAACCCCTGTAAATACCAACAATGAAACAGAAACGATTATAATTCTTTTAATATCAGTAGTAGTGAAAACAAATAAAGTCAAAGGGATAATAACAAGAAAAGCAACCCCTGTTTCCTTAGATAACAAGGAAAGAAAGAAACTAATAACCCCAAATACCAAAGCCATAAGGGATTTTGAATTATTATACCGTATCAGACATAAAAGCGAAACAATTCCAAACAGAAAACATAATATTTCATCCCGACTCTTTATACTATCAACCACTTCTGTGTGCAATGGATGCGCAACATACAATAGAGCACAAACAAATGGAAACAATAAATTCTGCTTCTCAAACAACTTACAAAGCAGCAAAAACAACAACCAGCAAGACAAAGAATAAAGTAAAATATTTATCATATGAGAAACATGGGGATTATCTTCAAAGAAATGCCATTCTATCGCAAACATAACTAATGAAGTAGGGCGATAAGCAGCCTCCCTGGATTGATTAAAACCGTACCAGTAGCCATGTTTGATAATTTCAGGAATTCCATGAACCCCTTTCCTTGTAACCTTATTCTCCCTGATTACTGTTCCGTCGTCAAGTGTATAATTAAAGGAAACACTCTGAAAGTAAAGAACAAATGCAAATACAGCTATGATTATCCCAAGCATATTCCTCAATCGTTTCAATGCTTTTGGACTACTTGTTACATCAATCTGTTTAGATGAAGGCTTAGTAATTACCTTTGCTTTTCCTCCTTTATTTTGTTGCTGTCCGCTATATTTTGCCATAAAACTATTAACTTCAAATTCTTAAGGGCGTAAACTTACTCTTTATTTCCTTTATTGCCGTCCCAAATCTCCGAAATGAATCTGAAATAGCAAAATTATTTTCTTTTTAACCTTTAATCCATTAATTATGTGTTACTTTACAAGCTAATTATAAATCCAAAATCTTTAAATCATGGCAATAGTAATAATAGGTATCATAATAATAATTGCAGGCTTCATTGCAAGCAAGTCAAATGAGGCAATTTTTAAGTATTCCAATCAGATTAAACTGGTTGGTATTCTGGTAGTATTAGTAGGACTGGGAGTTTCTTGTGTCAAACAAATCGGGGCAGGTGAAGTAGGTGTTCAAACCCTTTTCGGAAGGGTAAATGGCACTACACTGAACAGTGGTTTAAATTTCGTTAATCCATTGGTTGAAGTTACTACATTCGACATCAAAACCCAGAATTACACTATGTCCTCCGTTCGTGATGAAGGTGATAAAGCAGGCGATGACGCTATCCGAGTACTTACAAAAGACGGCTTGGAAGTCATCATAGACCTCACTGTTCTTTATCGTGTTCTACCTTCCGAGGCTCCCAATATCCTTAAAGATATTGGTGCTGACTACAAAAACACTATCGTTCGACCTATTACTCGAACAAAGATTCGAGACAATGCCGTTTATTACGATGCCGTTGCACTCTATTCCACAAAAAGGGATGAGTTTCAGGGACGTATTTTTAATGACATCAGTGATAATTTCAAGAAACGCGGATTAGTTCTCGAACAGCTATTAGTTAGAAACATCACCCTCCCTGCATCCGTTAAAACATCTATCGAATCTAAGATTAATGCCGAACAGGATGCTCAAAAGATGGAATTTGTTCTTCAAAAAGAAAAACAGGAAGCTGAAAGAAAGAGGGTGGAGGCACAAGGTATTGCCGACTATCAAAAAATACTAAGTACTGGACTTTCTGATAAGCAATTACAATACGAATCTATCAAAGCCCAAAAGGAAATAGCCCTCTCCCCAAATACTAAAGTCATCATCATGGGTCATGGAAACAATCCTATTATTCTTGACGGGAAATAGAAAATTTTAGCTTTAACCCTCATTATTCCAATTTGTTCCATTTTGACCTTCAATGTTAAAAACCTTTGAAATGAAGGCGTTAAGTGATCAATAAAATGAACATAAATCTGTTTAACAGGTGTTAATTAAGTCAAATTAGATTTAGAGAAATAAACCATTTTTACTACCCATAATAAATATCATTTTTCATGTTGAAATGAGCTGTAATTTATATAAGAATAGTTCTTGTTATGGAACTATTCTTTTTATAGATAAGTTAAGTAGTAATAAAAAAAATAAATCAAAAGCAATCTTTTTCAGAACTCCTCACTCTTCAATTATTAATACTAAATTTGCAGGCGAACCAATTAAATTATAATGGAACATCCAAAAGGAAAATTAATACCAATAGGCGGGAACGAAGATAAAGGCACTGAACACGAACCCAATTTTATCCAAAAAAATAACCTCAACTTTTTTGAACTGCAGATATTAAGCCGCATAGTTTCTGAAACAAAAGGAAAAACATCACATATAGAAATCATTACAACTGCCTCTTCCATTCCTGAGGAAGTGGGTGATAATTATCTCCATACTTTTGCCAAATTAGGTTGTGACAATGTCCGGCTGATGCACATCAAGAACCGTGAAGATGTAATGTATGAAGATTATATTCAGAGAATGAGGGAATGTGATGGAGTATTGTTTACAGGCGGTAATCAACTTCGTCTTAGTTCTATTTTTGGAGGAACTCAAATACTCGAGATATTGAAGGACAGGTATATGCATGAAGATTTTGTAATTGCAGGAACAAGTGCAGGAGCAATGGCAATGTCGAATACAATGATTTATCATGGCAGTAGTTCTGAAGCTTTGATGAAAGGGGAAGTAAAGATAACTACAGGTCTTGCTTTTATATCAAATGTAATTATTGATTCTCATTTTGTATCTCGAGGGCGTTTCGGAAGACTTGTTCAGGCAGTTGCGGCAAATCCAGGATGTATTGGCATTGGTTTAGGAGAAGATACTGGAGTATTAATTACCGGTGGCAATCACATGGAAGCAATTGGTTCTGGCTTGGTTATCCTTTTTGATGGGCATCATATCAAGCATTCAAACTTAGCTGATTTAAAGGAAGGTTCGCCAATATCCATTGAGAATCTTGTAGTTCACGTCTTAGCAAAAGGCAATACATATAACCTGAAAGAAAGAAAGTTCTTTGCTGCTGAACCTCATCATCAAAGTCATTAAATTCAATTAATTAAAATCTGAGCACTATGAAGATTGTTGATATCCGAGCCATGAGAGGACCTAATTACTGGAGTATCTGGAGGCATAAGCTTATTGTGATGAGATTAGATATTGAGGAACTTGAGGAACTTCCTACAAATCTGATTGACGGTTTTCCTGAACGATTGGAAAAGAAATTCCCCACTATGTTTAGTCATCGTTGTTCAGAAAATTTTGAAGGAGGATTCTTTCATCGTGTAAAAGAAGGAACTTGGATGGGGCACGTTGTAGAGCATATTGCACTGGAGATTCAAACTCTTGCTGGCATGGATGTTGGTTTTGGAAGAACCCGAGGCACGGGAGAGAAAGGAATATATAATGTTGTCTTTGCTTATACAGAGGAAAAGGTTGGTGCCTATGCTGCAAAAGCTGCGGTAAGGATTGCTGATGCCTTAGTTAAGAATACTGAGTATGATTTAGCAGAAGATATTCAGACAATGAGGGAAATAAGAGAAGACGAAAGATTGGGTCCGAGCACAGGCTCTATTGTTGATGAGGCGAGAAACAGAGGAATCCCATGGATACGTTTAAATCGACATTCTTTAGTACAATTAGGTTACGGTGTAAAACAGAAAAGAATTCAGGCGACCGTTGCAAGCACTACCGGAAGTATTGCTGTTGAAATTGCATGTGATAAAGAGGAGACAAAGAATCTTCTGGAATCATTCAGCATTCCTGTTCCTTCCGGGAGAATCATTTATGATGAAGAAGACTTGGAACGCGCAATTGATAAAATAGGTTATCCTGTTGTTTTAAAACCTGTTAACGGAAATCATGGTCGTGGTGCAACCATTAATGTTACTAATTGGGCAGATGCAGTAGAAGCTCTTGCTGTGGCAAAGAAGATTTCACGCGGCGTTATCGTTGAAAAGTTTATTACAGGTTTTGATTATCGCGTTCTCGTAATTAATTACAAATTTGTCGCTGCTGCTAAACGAACTCCTGCAATGGTTACAGGCGATGGCAAATCTACTATTCAGGAACTGATTGATATTGTTAATAGCGACCCTCGTAGAGGTTACGGTCATGAAAAGGTTTTAACCGCCATCAAGGTTGATGAAATGACCATTAATATTCTCGAAGAAAAAAACTTAACTCTTCAATCAATTCTTCCAAAAGGTGAGGGATTACATCTTAAAGCTACAGCCAATCTTAGTACTGGTGGAACTTCCACCGATGTTACAGATTTGGTTCATCCTAATAATATTTTCATGGCTGAAAGGATTGCAAAGATTATCGGTCTTGATATTTGCGGAATAGATATTATGACTAACGATATCAGTGTTCAATTGAGGGAAAACGGTGGTGCAGTGCTCGAAGTCAATGCTGCTCCCGGATTCAGGATGCATATTGCTCCTACCGAAGGTTTGCCTCGAAATGTTGCCGAGCCTGTTGTTGATATGCTCTATCCTCCCGGCAGTTCTGCACGTATTCCAATAATTGCAGTAACAGGTACTAATGGTAAAACAACCACTACTCGCCTGATTGCACATATTGTAAAGACTATGGGACATAAGGTAGGATTCACTACAACTGATGGTATTTATATCCAAAACAGGATGATGGAAGTGGGAGATTGTACAGGTCCTGTGAGCGCTGAATTTGTTTTGAAAGACCCTACTGTTGAATTTGCTGTTCTTGAATGTGCAAGAGGCGGAATCCTTAAAGCCGGCTTGGGCTTTCATAATTGCGACATCGGCATCGTTACTAATGTTGCCGCCGACCATCTTGGACTGAAAAGCATTAATACTTTGGAGGAAATGGCAAGAGTTAAAGCCGTTATCCCCGAAAGTGTTTTGCCCAATGGTTATGCTATTTTGAATGCAGATGATGAATTAGTTTACAACATGCATAAAGGATTGGAATGCAATATTGCTTATTTCTCCTTAGATGAAAATAATCCACACATCATTGAACATACGAAGAGGGGTGGTCTTGCAGCAATCGTGGAGAATGGATATGTTACCATTTGCAAAGGTCTTTGGAAGATTCGCGTTGATAAAGTTGTGAATATCCCGCTTACTTTCTCCGGCAAAGCTTTATTTATGATTCAAAACATCCTTCCAGCCGTGCTTGCAGGATTTATTCGTAACTATAAGATTGAAGATATGCGACTTGCATTGGAAACATTTATTCCTAGCCCAACTCAAACTCCGGGACGAATGAATCTTTTCCATTTTAAAAAGTTCCAGGTAATGGTTGATTATGCTCATAACCCCGCCGGATTTATTGCTATTGCTAAATTCCTTGATAAAATTGATGCGAAACCAAAGGTAGGAATTATTGCAGGTGTTGGAGATAGGCGCGATGAAGATATTATCGAACTGGGATTCCTGGCTGCAAAAATGTTTGATGAAATAATTATCAGGCAGGATAAAAATCTTAGAGGACGCACAGGACAAGAGATTATTGACCTTATCATAAAAGGCATTCATCAGCATGATGATAAAAGAACTTCAAAGGTTTTCGATAAAGAAAGCGAAGCGATAGATTATGCCATCAAACATGCTAAGAAAGGCTCTTTTATCACCGTTTGCAGCGATGTCGTTCCTGATGCTTTAGACCAAATAATGATGTACAAAGAAATAGATGATAAATTCGAATTTACTAATGCTGATATACCTAATCAACATTAAGAATTTGGAAAGAAGATAACCATTTTCGAAATTATCTTTTCTTTATATTTTTGCCCAAAAACTCCTGAAAAGTGCTTTCTTAACCTTTAAGAAAGCGATATTTTTTATAAATATCGCTATAGAATGAGTAAATCAGCCTTTGTATTTGATTTACAATGTATTAAATACCATTTATAAAGAAAAAAAATCTATTTATAAGGCAAGAAATGCAAATAACAAAGGATTAGTTACGATTTGCAAAGGTCTCGAAACGATTTGGAAAGGATTAAAAACAATTCTGATGTCTTTGGAAATTATTTCGAAAGCTTTGGAAATGATTTCCAAAGGATTAGAAATGATTCCGAAAGCATTAATAATCATTCCCAAAGGATTAGAAATGAATTCCAATCCTTTGCAAATGGATTCCAAAGCTTTCGAAATCATTTCCATACCTTTGCTAATCGTAACTAATCCTTTGCAAATCGCAAATACAACATTCCAAATCATAAATACTCAATTGCAAATGGTAAACACTTTCTTCCAAATCATTTTTATAACCTTGTTTTTTGTAAATACTATGATGTTATTTTGAAACTATACCTTCTTTTTTATAAACTATGTTTTATTATTGAAATTTATAACAAGACTTATTATATCGTTGATATTGAAAATAGATAACATTGTTTAAATAAAACTTATTCATTAAATCCGGCATTATTTTATCATTAATAATATAACCTTATCATCTATTAATAATTAATTTCTGTAATTTTACGCCAATAAATAAATTAGAAATACATTATGAAAATAAATATAATAACATTTTGCTTGTTACTTATTCAATTAATTGCTTTTGGTCAGATAGTTCCCGGTAAAAATGGAGATAAAACATTATTGCCTAATGGATGGAGCCTTTCTCCTGCTGGTAATTCATTACAATTAGGTGATTTACCTTTGAATATTGTTTTATCATCTTCAAAGAAATATCTGGCAGTAACAAATAATGGTCAAAGCACACAATCTATTCAATTAATTGATGTTGAAAAAGAACAGATACTGGATGAAATAAAAATTAATAAAAGCTGGTATGGTTTGCAGTTCAGTCGTGATGAAAAGACTTTATATGCCTCAGGAGGCAATGATAACAGTATATTGGAATATGCAATTGTTGCAGGTAAATTATCATTAAAAGACAGTTTGGTATTAGGAGATAAATGGCCCAATAAGATTTCTCCTACAGGAATTGCAATTGATGACGATGCAAAACTATTATATGTAGTTACCAAAGAAAATAATTCGCTTTATGTTGTTGATTTGAAATTAAAGAAAATTAAAAATCAAATTCCTATTGGAGGAGAAGGATATACATGTTTATTATCTCCATCGAAAAAGATTTTATATATATCTGTCTGGGGAAATGAAAAAGTTTTGGAATATAATACAAAAGAGCAAAAGGTAATTGATTCTATTGCAGTTGGCAGCAATCCAAATGAAATGTGCCTTACCAAAAACGGTAATTATCTGTTTGTTGCTAATTCAAATGATAATTCGGTTTCTGTAATTGATACAAAAAATCATAAGGTAATTGAAACATTAAATGCAGCATTATTTCCAGGAGCATTAACAGGTTCTACAACTAATGGAGTTGCTTTAAGTGAGGATGAAAAGACTTTATATATTGCCAATGCAGATAATAATTGTTTGGCTGTATTTGATGTAAGTAAACCCGGAGAAAGTAAATCGCTTGGTTTTATTCCTGTGGGCTGGTATCCTACAAATGTAAAGGTCGCAGGAAATAAAATTCTCGTTGCAAATGGAAAAGGATTGTCTTCCATGGCAAATCCAAAAGGTCCGAATCCTACAAGAAAAAAACAAAAAGTAAATCACCAGCAAGGAGATACTACTGCAACAGAAAAAGTTCAATATATAGGCGGATTATTTAAAGGTACATTAAGTATTATTCCCTCTCCAAATACAAAGGAGCTGGCTGATTATTCAAAACAAGTTTATGAAAACATTCCATATAATAAATCTAAAGAATTAACATCTGATGCAATAGATCAAAATGCACTTCCTCGTAAAATTGGCGATGCTTCACCGATAAAATATGTTTTTTATATTGTGAAAGAAAACAGAACTTACGACCAGGTATTAGGTGATGTCCCTGAAGGAAATGGAGATACTTCATTGGTATTATTTGGAAAAAATATTACTCCTAATCAACATGCAATCGCAAATCAATTTGTTCTATTAGACAATTTTTATTGTGACGGAGAAGTCAGTGCCGACGGGCATAATTGGAGTTTAGGAGCTTATGCAACAGATTATCTTGAGAAGACATGGCCTACAAGTTATGGAGGAAGAGGAGGTGACTATGATGCAGAAGGAAATCGGAAAATTGCTAATAATAAAAATGGATTTATATGGGATTATTGTAAGAGGGCAGGAGTTAGTTATCGCACTTATGGTGAGTTTGCTGATGATTATAAACCAAATATCCCTGTATTGAAAGATCATTTTTGCCCTTATTATACAAGTTGGGATCAGAAAGTAAAAGATACAACAAGATTCAATCAGTGGAAGCGGGATTTTGATTCTTTACTTGCTATCAATGCAGTTCCTCATCTGAATACATTACGTTTAATAAATGATCATACAGAAGGATTGAAAATAGACAGACCAACGCCCTTTGCGGCAGTGGCAGATAATGATTATGCAGTAGGTTTGTTTATTGATTATCTGAGCAAATCATCTATCTGGAATGAGAGTGTAATATTTATTGTAGAAGATGATGCCCAAGATGGTCCTGATCATGTGGATGCGCATCGAACAACTGCATATCTGGCAGGTGGATATGTGAAACATCATTTTGTTGACCATACGATGTATTCCACTTCTTCCATTTTAAAAACAATTGAATTGATTCTTGGTTTACCACCGATGAGTCAATATGATGCAGGAGCGGAACCTATGTGGAGGTGCTTTAATGCAAAGCCGAAAATTGTTTATTTTAATGCCATAAAAGCAAACATAAATCTTGATGAAAAGAATGTAGCCTTTAATACCCTGCAAAAGAAAAGCAGTTTATTTGATTTCAGCAAGGAAGACCGAGCCCCTGAATATGCACTTAATGAAGTCTTATGGAAATCAATTAAAGGATTTAATTCAATAATGCCGGCACCTAAACATGCTGCATTTATAAATTTAGTAAATGGTGAGAAAGATAAGAATTGATTAGTTAACTAACAAAATACATATCAATTTCTCCCTTATTCTTCGCTTGAATCTTTCCTCGATAAGTACAGGTAAAATCATTCTTCACCAATTCATAAGTAGAACCGGAGATATTTACTTTCCCTGCCTCTCCGCTACTTTCCATGCGTGATGCAAGATTAACAGTATCTCCCCATATATCATAAGCAAACTTCTTTATGCCAACAATTCCTGCTACAACAGGACCAGTATGAATTCCAATTCTTATCTCAAAGATTTCTTTGCCTTCCCGTATTCTTTGTTGTTTATGTTCATCCATAAAGCTGTTTATCTCAATTGCAGCTTTTACAACATCTTTTGCATGCGTTTTATTTACAACTGGTAAACCCCCTGCTGCCATATAAGCGTCTCCTATTGTTTTAATCTTTTCTATTCCATATTTATGAATGATATTATCAAAAGCAGAGAAGCAATAGTTTATCTCTCCAACTAAATCCTTTGCCGAAAGTTTTTCTGCTATAGATGTAAAACCTTTAAAGTCGGTAAACATAACAGTTACATCATCAAACATTTTTGCATCGGCATTTCCTTTTTCTTTCAACTCTTCAGCAACTTCTTCAGGAAGAATATTCAATAATAAATTATCAGATCTTTCCTTTTCTTTGTTGATAATTTTATTCTTCTCAACCAGTTCTTTTGTGCGTTCATCAACCTTTAATTCAAGAGTAACGTTCTGTTCAAGAATTAGCTTTTCATTGGTTTTTAAGACGTTGATGACATCCAGTTGAGCTTCTTCTTTTTCCTGACGAAGAATAATTAATTTATAAATAATAGTAAATATCCAGAACAAACTTTGTATGATATATGCTGACATAAGTATTATCCTCGATATAAAGCTTGAATCCTCGCAAGGAATTATCTTTAATATAATCAATTGCGAAACAATTACCATAATAAGAAATAATCCCTGTGAATATAACATGATTTTAGCAAGAGGGTTTCCTTTAAGAGTAAGCCTGATTATGAGAAAAAGAATAACAAGCGGCACAGACATTATAAATACGTTTGATATCTGAGAGATAAAAGGATAACGCCCGAAAAGAGTAAATAGCGGAGAGATGATTACGGTAATAGATATCAAAATGATAAGTAACTTTATCCTTTTTCCAAAATGTTTTTGAAATTCTAAAAATGAATTTAGGAAAGAAAACTGACCGATGATCATTAATGGGATGATAAAGAAAGTCTGGCCGTATTTAACAAAAATAGAAAACAGGGGATCGGAAGTAAATATTAAAATGTCTATATTATAAAAACTCATGAAATATAGTATGCTTGAAAACAATGAGATGCATAACCACAAATAATATTTCTCCCTGAAAACAATAAACAGTGCAATAACATATAGTATTACCATCAATTCAATTGCTGTGAAACCTGTAAAAAAGATCCTGCTTTTATCTACAGACTGTTCAACGGTTAACTGGTCTTTTAAGATAAAGTCTATAAATTTCGGGAAGAAATATAAATTGTTAGTCTCATTCTTAATATAAAATTGAGCTTCTTCTCCCGATTTCAGGAAAATGATGAAATTAGCCTCAGCTAATTTCAAAGTTCTTTCATTCATAGGAACGAAGTGCCCTGCGTATTGCATTTTAAATATTCCAGAGTCGTTTAATTTGTATAAAGAAGTGAAGGGAAAATTAGTATTCGCATACCATTCAAAATCACGACCTGTAAGGTTTTTTAATTTAAATCGTCCCCATGCAATGCCTTTTTGCTTATCGGAAAGATTTCTTGGTGTAAGATTATTTTTATGAAACCTTCCCTCATATTCAGAGGATGCAACCTGTTTGATAGTCAGTAAAGCTGTAGAGTCCTCAAAGACTTCTATATAATCCTTTATTTCTATGTCCTCTTTTGAAAGCGATTTAATTTCAAAGGATTTTATCTGACTGAAACCATTAATAGATAGTAATGGAAAAAGAAATATAAGAATTATTCTTTTCATAATTTAAAGTTCGTTCACAAAATACATATCAACCTCCCCTTTACTCTTCGCCTGAATTTCATAATACAACGAGTATTTGTTTATCGGATGTAAAAGTAGTTATTCTTTAGTAATAACCATAAATAATTGAAAATCGTTCTGAAAATTATTAAAGAATGTTCTTTATAGATAACCATTGACATAAACTCTCTTAAGAATTAAACACAATCTTTGATTTGGATTCTCTAAACCCGGAAAAGTTGTGTAAAAAGATGAATTTGTGTTATTCTAACTTGGATAAGTGTTATTCCATCTTGGAAAAGTGTTATTCTTTGTTGGATTCGTGTTATTCTATATCGGATAATCATTATTCTTCCTTGGATATTCATTATCCTATCTTGGATAATCATTATCCTGTGTTGGATAATCATTATTCTAACTCGGATAACCATTATCCTATCTTGGATAACCATTATCCTATCTTGGATAATCATTATCCTGAGTAGGATAACCATTATTCTTCCTTGGATAATCATTATCCTAAGTTGGATAATCATTATCCTAAGTTAGATAATCATTATTCTTTCTTGGATAAACATTATCCAAGGTTGGATATATATTATCCGAGGTATTTGAAGCATTATGGAAGGTATTTGAAGCATTATGGAAGGCACAATAACACGAATGGACGAATTTACAGGTAAAATACCTGTTTTCAGGAGTTAAATCATGTATTTTGCAATCTTTTCCCTCCTCCTCCAATGTTTTAATGATTAATTCAGAAAGATAAAGAAGAAGTTTGGAAGGGATATTTTGAATTTTTGAGGGGAATAAATGGTGGAGGGAAGGTTTGGTTTTGATTGTTGGGGATATAATTGGTAATATTGCACGGATGAAAAGGATACTGATATTATTATCCCTTCTTTTGACAATAACTGCCTGTTATTGTCAAACAGATGATGAAAAGAAGAAGAATGCTGAAACAGCAGCGGGTAAATATTTAGATGATTTATCAAAGAAAGATACTTTACAGTTAGAAGTTCTTGATAAAGGTATTATTAAACAATTTCCTGACAGCGGAAGAATTGAGAATGGAATGAAGGAAGGTTTATGGGTGGAATATTCCATTGACTCCTCATTAATGAAATTAAATATCTCTTATAAAACTGGCGACCATTCCACTGCAATTAACGGAAATGCAATTCTTCATAAATCAATTGGAAATTATTCTAAAAATAATAAGGAAGGGATATGGAAACTGTTTGAATCATTTGATAAAAAGACTCCGTATTATTGGAATGAAAAGAGCAGTACAAATTACCTCAATGATAAAAAAGATGGAGAAGAAATTACATATATGGGTTTTGGAAAAGATAAAGAACCATTAATTATTCTTAATTGGAAGCGAGACACATTAAATGGAATATGTAAAATCTGGGACGCCAATTATTCACATAAATTAATAAATTACTCAATCGCTATAATGGGTAAAGTTCATACCATTGAAGCATATTATCAAAATGGGCAAACAATGTATAAAAATGTTAATACCACTATTAAAGGTAAACAAGGACAGATGTGTTATGGATATTATGAAAGCGGAAAATTAAAATCAAAATGTTTTTATTTTAATGATGAACCCTTAGGACAATATTATACCTATTTAGAAAATGGCAAAATTGAAAGTATTGCGAATTATGAGGACGGAAAATTAAATGGCGATTACAAATATTATTATGATAATGGACAACTATGGACTGAAGAAATATTCAAAAATGATAATTTAATGGAAATCCTGTCAAACTATAACAAAAAAGGTAAACTACAGGAGAAAGGGTCTATTAAAAACGGTACAGGAACGGTTTATAATTATGATAGTGATGGGAAATTATTAGCTATTTATAATTATATTGATGGAAAACAACAGAAATAGTCATCTTATATTAATAAAAATCACAAATGAAACAAAGATTATTCCAGGTTGATACATCTACATATAAGGTTTTCTCAGGAAATAAGGCAACAGTATTCCCTTACTATGTAAATGTTTACCTCATAATTTCTATTTTATTCAGAATAAGATAAATAAGATGTAATATTTATGAAACATGTTTTTATATCAATCTTTATTTTGATCATCTTTCATGAGAGCTATTGCCAATCTGATAATGGAATGGGTACTCCGGTTGATTCTTCAGCAAAAACAAGTAGGTGTTTGGCTTCTCCATTTCCATCTCCTCCATTTCCTATGCCCGATTGGTGCGGAGGTCCTGTTATCGGGGAAGCAAATGGTGATTCGCCGGATTATCTGATGAAATCCATTCAAAAAATGACAAAGAAACCCTGGACTAAATGGAATAACACCGGAATATTGATATATGGATGGTTTGATGCCTCCATAAACAGAAGCAGTTCGAAATATACCAATACTCCCATGACTTATGATTTTATTCCAAATAAACCTGTTCTTGATCAGGCTATACTTCATATTGAACGCCCTCCCGACATAGAACAAACCAATCACGTAAGCTGGGGATTTCTGTTCGATAATATTTATGGTATTGATTACAGATTTACTATGGCAAAAGGATATTTGAGCGATCAGCTGTTTAAATATAACCATATTTATGGCTACGACCCAACTCAATTCTATGGATTATTGTATGTTCCACATGTTGGAGAAGGAATGCTTATCAAAATCGGGCGATTCATTTCACCTGCCGACATTGAGGCACAATGGGCTCCTGATAATTACCTGTTCAGTCATTCATTGATGTTTGGCGTTGACCCCTATACTTTTACAGGTGTAAATACAACCATACGTATTAATAAGCAAATGCAATTCGAGTTAGGAATTCATGGAGGTAACGATATGTCGCCTTGGTGTAATTCATCGCAGGTCAATGGTTTAGCAATGTTCAGATGGGTGTCAAAGGATAACCTGGAATCATTATATGGCGGAATTAACTCTATTGGTGCAGGACAGTATAAAAACGGGCATGATGATTTACAAATGCTTGTATTAGTGTGGGGCGTTAAGTTTAGTGAAAGAGTACACATGATGACGGAGTCTTATTACATCTGGCAATACAATGCTGCTCTTGGAGGAACTGCAATCTATGGACCGGAAGAATATGGACAAGGTGGAGGAATAGGACCAATTATTCCAGGTTTGTCGAAGGCTTATGGTTTCGTTAATTATTTTCAGATATTATGTTCTCCTAAAGATTATATATCTATCAGAAACGGTGCTTTGGATGATGTGAATGGCAGCCGTACAAGTTTTGCCACCTGGTATACTGATCATACGATAGGATGGTCGCATCATTTTTCTGATATATTTGTTATCCGTCCTGAAATAAGATATGAACAGGCATGGAATAATAACAATGTAACCCCCTATGATGCCGGCACAAAAAAGAATCAGTTAAGTTGCGCTACGGATTTATTGATTAACTTCTAACGAATGAATAAAATCATGACAACCAGTTTCCTTTCAAATCTCACTAAACCAATAAATAAAGATATTACATAACCTAAATTAATAATAATCACTGATGAAACAAAAAATATACCAGGTTGATGCCTTCACCGATAAGGTTTTCTCAGGAAACCCTGCAGCAGTATGCCCGCTCCACAAATGGTTGAGCGATGACCTTTTGCAAAAAATTGCAATGGAAAACAATCTTGCCGAAACTGCATTTTATGTAAAACAAGGAGATGAATATCATATCAGGTGGCTCACTCCAACAGTGGAAGTTGACCTATGTGGGCATGCCACACTTGCAACAGCTTATGTTTTATTCAATCATGAAAATCATGCTGGTAACGAAATTCATTTCTATTCTCAAAGAAGCGGAAAGTTAAAAGTTACGAAGCATGGCGACTACCTCTGTTTAAATTTCCCTACAGATGTTTATGAATCTATCGATTTATTCCCTGAATTAACCAAAGGCTTCAACATACAACCTATAGAAGCCGTAAAGGGAAAAACAGATTATATGCTTGTATTTGAGAACGAGAGCCAGATAATAAACCTAAAGCCTGACTTTGAAATCATTTCAAAACTTGATGCACGCGGAGTAATTGTTACCTCAAAAGGCGATACTTTTGACTTTGTTTCACGATTCTTCGGACCTCAAACAGGAATCAATGAAGACCCTGCAACCGGGTCAGCTCATACAACATTAATACCCTACTGGGCAAAGAAACTTAACAAGAATGAATTAACTTCCATGCAGCTTTCGTCACGGAAGGGGCATTTTAAATGCAAGTATTTAAGCGACAGAGTGGAAATCAGTGGTAAGGCTAAACTTTATTTAACCGGTGAGATATATTGTGAATCAAACTGACATAATCCTGTCGGGTATGTTAACTGAATTAATAAATACATAAAACTTATTAAAATACACCATCTCCTCCATTTAAAATGAATCCAATCATTGACCACATACAAATAACAGTAAAAGACCTCAAGGTTGCAGAGCCATTCTATGATAAATTTCTCACTGTTCTTGGATTTGATATTAACAGGAAATCAAAAGGCAGAGTGGTTAACCATGATTTTGACGTTGTAGAATATTTTCATCCATTACTTATATTTGGAATTAATTCACCAAGAGAGGCTTTCAAAGAAGAAATTATTCATAGGAGAAAACCAGGTGCCTTACATCATCTTGCATTTAAAGCAAGCTCCCGTGAAGAAGTAGATGAGCTATACCTGAAAATAAAAGAAACAGGAGCCAACATCATTGATCCACCTATGTTCTATCCTCAACATGGTGAAAGTTACTATGCACTTTTCTTCAAAGATTTAGAAGGAATAAAATATGAAATTGTTTATGAAGAAAGACAATCGTTATACTAACCAGGTAAAATAAATTTGTAATTATGTACAATCTCCCCTATCACAAAGAAAAGAACGAAAAGTTAATTAAGGAATTCATTGCGCGTTATCCATTCGCCTTTTTATCCGGAAGCAATTCAGAAAATAAACCTGTAGCCACTCAGGTACCTGTTTTTATTGAAGAAAAAGATGGCAGGAAAATACTGAGAGGGCATATTATGAAAAATAATGATCATCATAAAGCCTTTTTGCATAATGAAAATGTTCTGGTTGTTTTCACCGGTCATCACACCTATGTGAGCGGTACATGGTATAGCAATCCTTATACTCCATCTACATGGAACTATATGAGTGTACATGTTAAAGGCATTATCAGGTTTCTGGATGATTCAGCGTTAGAAGATGTGCTTCAAATGACATCGCTACATTTTGAAAACAATAATCCACAATCAACAACAGTTTTTAATAATCTTCCTTCAGCTTTTAAGCAAAGAGTTATGCACATGATTGTTGCTTTTGAAATTGAGGTAATAGAAATGGATACTGTTTTCAAATTAAGTCAGGACAGAGATTATGAAAGTTATCAAAACATAATAAAGAAACTCAAAGAACTGGATGAGTCCGGCAATGTGATTGCTGAAGAGATGGAAAAAAGAACGAAGGAAGTATTTCCTGATGATGAGAAATAGAATTTACTCCAAATTCTAGCTGGGGCTTCGCGGTTGTCATGTTGAGTCTTAAAACCTCTTTACCATGATAAAAATCATATTTTAGAATGCCTTTTGTCATGTTTCTAAGTGACATTTTGTTGTTTTTTTGCAAAGGAATATATATGGTTATTACTGAACATAAAATTAACAAAACAATAATAAAGGTTAAAATTTCATCGGAACATAGTAAAAGTATAGAATAAGACATTAATAATAGTAATTTTGCACCCCTCAACATCAACAAAAAAGTTCCTAAAAGGTTTATGGACAAAAGAAAAGTAGTAGCAGTAGAAATAAGTCATCGGAAAGCCCCCATACAAATCAGGGAACGCTTTGTTTTTAATAAGGAATACATAGCAGGTTTATTAAAGACTTGTAAGGATAAAATGAATTGTGAAGAGGTATTTATACTATCTACCTGCAATCGTTTTGCCATTTATGCTTATACTAATGATGTGATGCCTCTTTTAGGATTCTTTAAACATTGTGGAGACATCAGCCAATATACCACTGTTTGCAATGAAACTGAAACTGCAGTGAATCATTTATATGCTACTGCTGCAGGACTTGAATCACAAGCAATAGGCGAACACCAGATATTAGGGCAATTGAAAGAGTATTTTGAACTGGCTCAGGAGTGTAACACCATCGGTCCTGTTATCAATAATCTTCTTCGTTCTGCTATTCATTGC
>Ga0206937_10062_pt1 | contig 34599 bp, 32 predicted proteins | sample Alteio_BWOrgHeat_11_FD_152923 | JGI IMG/M metagenome (GOLD analysis project Ga0206937, IMG submission 152923) | Enriched cells from forest soil in Barre Woods Harvard Forest LTER site, Petersham, Massachusetts, United States -... | ecosystem: Environmental > Terrestrial > Soil > Temperate forest >... | reverse complement strand
AATTATATCAAATCGAGAATGGAGAAATATTATCCTGTTTTATATCAAGGAAAGAATGGAAGAGTTGCGCATGAAATGATTTTAGATTGCAGGCAATTCAAAATATCTTCTGGTGTTGAGGTTGAAGATATTGCAAAGCGATTGATGGATTACGGATTTCATGCACCAACAATTTCTTTCCCTGTAGCAGGTACCATGATGATTGAACCAACCGAAAGTGAACCTAAGGAAGAACTTGATAAATTCTGTGAGGCATTAATAGCTATCAGAAAAGAAATAGAAGAAATAATTGGTGGCAAAGCTGATAAAACTGATAATGTATTGAAGAATGCACCTCATACTGCAATGGAGACATTAGCCGACGAATGGAAACATTCCTATTCAAGAACAAAAGCAGTTTATCCTGCACCTTGGTTGAGGGATAATAAGTTCTGGGTATCTGTTGGAAGAGTAGATAATGCTTACGGCGATAGGAATTTTGTTTGTGCATGCCCTCCTATTGAAAGTTATTCTGAAGAATTGGTATCTTAATATAATTTCTGTCAGGATAAACCAATCAATAACTTTATCATCAGATAAATCATCAATAATAAAATATTAAATAAATTTGAAATGAAAATAAACTACATCTTATCCGTCATTTTTGTCATGAGTTTCGGTATGTTAACGGCACAAACTACTAACAAAGTCATACATTCTAAAAGAAACAATTCAACTTCCTATCAACCATTAGCAGCTCAAAATAATCATTTAGAAAAGCATATAACTTCAATTATCTGGTCTGATGATTTCTCCAATCCAACTAATTGGGTTATTGGTAATGAAGTATCTAATAATGATAATTGGGTAATAAGAAATACCGGACCACATGGACAAAATCCAATTCCTGCAATTCTATCCACTACAGCTTCCAATGGGTTTGCTTTATTTGATTCCGATAGTTTATGCTCTGGCAACCAGATTGGCGATATTACAAATGCTACTGCAATTAATTGTACAGGACATTCTTTAGTAAAATTAACTTTCCAACAGCAATACAGAAGATTCCTTGATAGTACTTTTGTATTAGTTAGTAATGACAGTATCACATGGACGAAATATCCCGTCAATGCTAATCTTGATGATTATGATTACAGCAAATCAAACCCTGATACGGTAATAATAAATATTTCGGCTACAGCAGGAAATCAAGCACATGTTTGGGTGCGGTTTCAGTTTTACAGTCCGTCAACTTTAGGTGTTGGTGCTGGTTGCGCTTATTCTTGGATGATTGACGATGTAAATATCAGCGATCTCGATTCAAACGATATTAAACTTGGAAAACTTTCATTTGTTTATACTCAGATTCCGGTTGGTGAGCAATTACCTATTACTTTGGCATCACAAGTTTATAATTCAGGCGGAACTGCACAAACTAATGTTATTTTAAATGCCAGCGTCAATACATCCCTTTTTACGGGTACGAGTTCAGTACTATCTTCAATGAACCCTGCCGAATTAGATATTCTGAATATCACTACAACTTTTACTCCGGGAGGATTGGGAAATGATACGATTAATTTCATGGCTCAGCAATCTCAAACAGATATTAACCCCTCTGATAATTCAAATTCAGAAATATTGATGGTCACAGATTCAACTTTTGCAAGGGATAATAATATTTATAATCCAAGATTATCTTCTTTGGATAATGGTGGTTCATCTGGAAGTTATAACTCATTTGAAGTTGGTAATATATTCCAGATTACTGCAACAAATTATGCAACTTCAGTGACATTTGTTTGTGATTCATCAAATACAATAGGCGGAGGAACAGTAAGTGTGAAACTCTATTCGGTTGATACCAGCAATTACACTTTTAACCCCATTGATACCTCTGCTGGTTATGTAATTCAGCCAACTGATTTACCCTCACCTGGTATTAATCCAACTTCTGTTACTGTTCTTTTTTCACAAGCAGGTACAATGACTCCGGGATTTTATCTTGCCACTGTTGCTTATATCGGAAGCCCTGCAAATTTCTCTGTTGCTGCTTCGCAAGACCAGATTGTGGTAGATAATTCGACTTGGTTTTATGATGGAACAACATTTACCTGGAGTAAAAATGACCGTATTCCTTTGGTAAGATTAAATATGAATATGGCTGCCGGAATTAATCAAATTACTGCCGCCAATGGAGTGAAATTATTCCAGAATGAGCCAAATCCGTTTAATGATATCTCAATCATAAGTTATCAATTACCAAAACAAGAAACTGTTTCATTAACTATTTCGGATGTTTTAGGTAGAACAATTATGAACCTCGACCAAGGTAATAAATCTGCCGGAATACATAATATTTCGATTGATGGAAAATCATTATCCAAGGGAGTTTATTTCTATAATCTCAAAGTTGATGGTATTTCATTGACCAAAAAGATGGTTATTGCCGAATAAAGTCCTATTATAACTATAAAAAATAGGGTTAATAAGCCAGATTCCGGATTTTTTGTTTGATTCTTTAGACTTAGAATATGTTTATCTAAGTCTAGATAATGTTTATCTAAGTCTAGATAATGTTCATCTAAGCCTAGATAATGTTCATATAAACTCAGATAATGCTTATATAAACCTAAATAATTGTCTTGAAACCAAATTTCAGGCTCTCTTTCCATAAAATTTCATCAATTCAGATATTTTTATTAAATTTGCAGCCTTAACGTATTAATAAAGACTTGGAGGGGACGAAAATCCCCTCTTTTGTTGGATAAAACTGCGATGGAAAAGAAAGAACAAGATTTGGTGAAACAATTGGTGGACGAAAAGGTGAAGGAGATAGGTGGATTTGTGGTGGATTTAAATATCAGTAAAAGTAAAATAATGGTGTTGATAGATAAAATGACAGGCTTAACGATAGACGATTGCTACAATGTATCTCGATCTTTGAGGGATTCATTGGACACTACGGGAATTTTGGAAACTCATGAGGTTGAAGTTTCTTCTCCGGGTGCTGATAAACCTTTTAAAGTTTTGGAGCAATATTATAAATATAAGGGTTGGAAGGTGAAAGTTATCAGTAATGGAACAAAAGAAATTTCGGGTTTACTGGAAGATATTAATGATAAAGAAATAACTTTAAAGGAAACGGTGATTGAAAAAGTAAAGAAGAAAAAACATGTGAAAGAAGTTATCAGCACCATTCCTTTTAATGAGATAAAAGAAACTAAATTGGTATTAACTAAATAATAAATAACAAAATGGATCACAAAGAATTAACAGAATCGTTTGCCGAGTTCAAAGAATTTAAAAACATTGACAAGCCAACCATGATGAGTATCCTTGAGGATGTATTTAAAGGAATGCTTCGAAAAAAGTATGGCACTGCCGATAATTTCGATATTATTATCAATATTGACAAGGGAGATTTGGAGGCGTGGCGAAACCGTACTATTGTCGAAGATGGAATGGTTGAGGACCCAAATACTCAGATTACTTATTCAGAGGCGATAAAAATAGAACCCGATTTTGAGGTTGGAGAAGATGTTTCGGAAGGGATTAAGTTTCAGGATTTTGGAAGAAGAGCGGTTCTTTCTGCTCGTCAAAATCTGATGACAAGAATTATGGAACTTGAAAAAGATAGTCTTTTCAGAAAATATAAAGACAAGGTTGGTGAGATAATTACCGGTGAAGTTTATCAGGCTTGGAAAAAGGAGACTTTGATAATTGATGATGAAGGAAATGAATTGCTTCTTCCAAAAAATGAAAGTATTCCAAATGATTATTTCAAAAAGGGAGATACTGTAAAATCTATTATTTTGCGTGTTGAGATGACAAGTGGAACACCCAAAATTATTTTATCAAGAACTTCTCCACTATTCCTTGAAAAATTATTTGAAGCAGAAGTTCCTGAAATCTTTGATGGATTAATAACTGTTAAAAAGATTGTAAGAGAGCCGGGTGAAAGAGCTAAAGTTGTTGTTGAAAGTTATGATGACCGTGTTGATCCTGTTGGCGCATGTGTTGGGATGAAAGGTTCGAGGATACACGGAATAGTCAGAGAATTGAAGAACGAAAATATCGATGTTATTAATTACACAAGTAATGTTCCTTTATTCATTACGAGATCACTTAGTCCAGCAAAAATAAGCAGCGTTAAATTGGATGAAGAAAACAGACATGCTTCAGTTTATCTCAAACCAGATCAGGTTTCCTTAGCTATCGGGAAAGGTGGTCATAATATTAAACTTGCAGGTAAATTAACAGGTTATGAAATTGATGTTTACAGAGATGATGAAGAAGTGATTGACGACGTTGACTTGGAAGAATTTTCAGATGAAATTGAAAGTTGGATAATTCAGGAGTTAAAGAATATTGGATGCGATACTGCTAAAAGCGTCCTGGAATTAGGAGTTGATGACCTTGTTAAAAGAACTGATTTAGAAGAAGAAACAGTGAAAGAAGTAGTAAGAATTCTTCGTTCCGAATTTGAAGAGTAATTGAATATACAAAGGTTTCTCAAAGATAATAAAAAAGGATTCTTTTTATTGAAATAGAATAATATGCCGGATATCGAAAAAGCCATAAGATTAAGTAAAGCAGCTAAAGAACTTAGTGTTGCTACTTCTACTATTGTTGATTTTCTCAATAGTAAGGGGTTGAAAATAGAGAATAATCCTAACACAAAGCTTTCAGAAGAGGCTCACAATCTTTTGCTTAAAGAATTTTCTGCAGACAAAACGGCTAAAGAGAGTGCTAATTTATTCACCAAAAACAAACTTGGAAAAGAAACTTCAACTATTATTAAAGCTGATGAAACTCATCAACATCCTAAACTAAAAAAAGAAGAAGATCAGGATGAAATTCTTATCAAGAATACGGGTGCCGGAGCAGTAGATTCATCCAAAAAGCAAAAAAGCGTTCCTGAAACTCCTCTTCCCACACCAGTTGTAAAAAAGGAAGAAGAAATAACTAAAATAAAAGCTGAAACTATTCAAGGACCAACAATTCTTGGAAAGATAGAATTGGAAGAAAAACCAGCTAAGAAAGGAAAAGGAACAAAGAAAGAAAAGGAGGAGGAGAGTGCAAAAGAAAAACCATCAACTTCAAAAGCAAAAAAGAAAGAGGTTGAAGAGATTGATGAAGTAAAAGATAAAACAAAAGTAGTTGCTCAGGAGCCACAAGGTGATGCAATTCCTCCTGCTTCCGAAGAGCCGATTACTGAAAAGGAGCAAGAAATTTACAGAAGGAATGTTAAGAAATTAACTGGTCCTACAATCCTTGGTAAAATAGAATTACCTGTCGAACCTCCTAAGCATTCTAAATATACAGCCCCTGAACATAAACCACTTACTGATGAGCAAAAGAAAGAAAGAAAGAAACGTAAAAGATCAGGTAAGAAGGTAAATTTTGCTGGGAGCTCTACTAACACAACTCAACAAGCTAAGGATAGAAATCAAAGACCTATTGTTCCTGCATTTCCAAGAGGAGGAGGTGGAAAAAAATATGATAAGAAGCCGCCAGTTGTTAAACCGGAGGTTACTGATAAAGATATACAAGACCAGATTAAAGCAACTCTTGCACGATTAAGTGGTGCGGGAAAATCAAAAGCTGCCAAGCATAGAAAACAAAAACGTGAAACTGCATCACAGGTTGCCATTGAGAAGACAGCAGAGCAGGAATTAAGTAAGAAAGTTATCCAGGTAACTGAATTTGTTTCTGCGAATGAATTGGCGAAAATGATGAGCGTTCCGGTTACAGAAGTTATTTCGACCTGTATGAGTCTTGGAATATTTGTTTCTATCAATCAGCGTCTTGATGCTGAAACATTGAGTATTGTTGCTGATGAATTCGGATTTAAAGTTGAATTCATTACTGCAGAGGCGCAGGATGTTATTGAAGAAGAACAGGATACTACGGAACAATTACTACCTCGTGCCCCCATTGTTACCGTTATGGGTCACGTAGATCACGGTAAAACATCGTTGCTTGATTATATTCGAAAAGCTAATGTTATTGCTGGCGAAGCAGGTGGTATCACGCAGCATATTGGTGCGTATGAGGTAACTCTTGAAAACGGAAAAAAGATAACTTTTCTTGATACTCCCGGTCACGAAGCCTTTACTGCAATGAGGGCAAGAGGTGCAAAGGTAACCGATGTTGCAATCATCGTTATTTCTGCCGATGATAGCGTGATGCCTCAAACTACTGAAGCTATTAATCACGCATTGGCAGCGAATGTAAAGATTGTTTTTGCGATAAATAAGATTGATAAACCGGGAGCAAATCCTACAAAAATAAAAGAGCAGCTTGCCAAGATGAACCTGATGACTACCGATTGGGGTGGCAAGTATGAGTTCGAAGAAATATCTGCTAAGAAAGGAACTAATGTTGAATCTTTATTAGAAAAAGTTTTATTGGAAGCTGATATTCTCGACCTTAAAGCAAATCCTGATAAACATGCGGTAGGAACTGTTATAGAATCTTCATTAGATAAAGGGCGCGGTTATATCACAACTGTTTTGGTTCAGGCGGGAACTTTGAAAATCGGAGATACTGTGCTGGCTGGATGTTTCAGTGGTAAAGTTAAAGCGCTTTTCAATGAGCGTGGTTCAAAAATTAAGGAAGCCGGACCATCGCAACCCGCATTGATGCTGGGAATGAGTGGTGCTCCGCAAGCCGGTGATAAATTCAATGTGATGGAAGATGAGCGCACAGCAAGAGAAATCGCAAATAAACGAATGCAGTTACAGCGTGAGCAAGGTATTCGTACACATAAACATATTACATTGGATGAAATCGGAAGACGACTTGCTATCGGTAACTTCAAAGAATTAAATATCATTGTTAAAGGTGACGTGGATGGTTCTATTGAAGCTCTTTCCGATTCATTATTGAAACTTTCGAACCAGGAAATTCAGGTTAATGTTATTCATAAATCTGTCGGACAAATCAGTGAGTCGGATGTGTTGCTTGCATCGGCATCCGAGGCTATTATCATCGGTTTCCAGGTGCGTCCTTCTATAAGTGCTCGTAAATTAGCTGAGCATGAACAGATAGATATTCGATTGTATTCGATTATTTATGATGCCATCAATGAGATTAAAGCTGCTATGGAAGGCATGCTTGCTCCTGAATACGAAGAAAAGATTACCTGCAATATTGAAATACGAGAAGTGTTTAAGATACCTAAAGTTGGTACCATTGCAGGATGTATGGTGCTGGATGGTAAGATAACTCGTAACGCTAAAATACGTATTGTACGCGATGGAATCGTAGTATTTACAGGCGAACTTGATTCATTGAAACGATTTAAAGACGATGTAAAAGAAGTTGCAGCAGGTTACGAATGCGGATTAAACATTCATAATTTCAATGATATTAAAGTAGGAGATATTGTTGAAGGATACGAGCAAGTAGCTGTTAAACGTACGCTTGCATAAGATTTAAAGTTTATATTTTATAAAGGGATTCAGAAATGAGTCCCTTTTTTTGTGCTCTTTAAAAAGTTCGGATTACAACCATTTTGATAAATCCAATCTATTATCAAGAACGGCAAGAACTTCTATCTTGTTTTTGTTTTTCCTATAAAACACGGAAAGATTTTTATTCAATACCGCTCTTCTTATTTTAGATTTTTTCCTTGTTAAAGGATATAATTCAGGGAACAAAGAAATTGCTTTTTCAAAGGTTTTCAATAATGAAAAAAAGAAAGTGACTTCTTTCTCTGTAAATTTAAAGAGAAGATATTTTTTTAATGTCTTGTGTTTCGGAAATGGAAGAAAATTATAACTATATTAATGTCTTTTGCTGTCAATAAAGCATTTTCGGTCCATACAATTTCCAAATGAGTTTGGTCAGGCATTATTCATCCTTTTCCAAAATTCATCCGATGAAATTACATTACCATTGTCGGCATCTTTAATGCCTTTAAGAATTATTTTTTGTTGTGCAGGCGACAATTCATCCCACCAATCGGTCTTACCTGTAGAGTTTTTAATCCCATCTAAAAAAGAAATCAAATCAATATCCGATAGCTGATTAATCCATGCAATCAGGTTAAGTTTTGTTTTATTGAGTTCTGATGTTGTCATCTTATTATTGTTTTATTTTTGCAAAGATACGGATTTAAAATGGTAAGTGTGTTTAAAGTTTAAATAGTATAAAGCTCATATTTTATAAAGGGATTTAGAAATGATTCCCTTTTTTTGTTTCATACAAAGACCTTCAATGCTTCCACAGCCTTGAAGGTCTTTGACTCATCAATTCTTTTTACTTTTTATAAATATCTTTTCGATGTCCGATGTTTCTGACCTCAATGATTTTTATAACATCTTCAATGGAATATAAAACTCTGTAATCACCAATTCTTATTCTCCAAATCTCTTCTTTGGATTTTAATTTTTTTGAACCATTTGGTCTTGGATTAAAAGCCAAATCATCAATTGCAGGGACTATACGTTTAACAACAGATGCAGGTAGCTTTTCAATTTCCCTTTCTGCCGATTTTTTAAAACGAATTATGTAGCTCAAAGTTTACCTTTGTTTTTTAATTTCTTCTTCACCTCTTCCCAAGCTACAGAAGGCTCATCTTTTCTTGACTCAGCAATAATCACATCAAACAAATCTTCAATATTCTCTTCGTATTTTTCAATTGTTTTCAGGTCAATAACAACTGATTTCTTTCGATTCTTTGAATCCGTAATATATCTTACTCCTTTCATATCATCTGTTTTTTATTTGTGCAAAGATACGGATTATAAATGTTATTTGTATTAAAAGTATTGGAGACCTTTAAGGTTTTTAAAACCTTGATTGTCTTTAAGTTTATAAAGGGATTCTGAAATGAGTCCCTTTTTTTGTTTCATCTATTACCTATTATTTAGTAGTTTAGCATCCATGAAGAAAAACAGGTGGTAAAGAATTAATTGTGATGAAGATTATTTTATTTTTATTTGGATTGATGATTGGGAGTTTTGCGTTTGGGCAATCATTGAATGATGCTTTGATAAAAAAACATTTTGATGATTTAAATCAATCCACAAATAGCTCCCTGAAATCAAAACATGTAAAATCTTGTACAGCGATTGAATGGATGAACAAAAGAGTAAGAAGTAAAAGTAAAAAAATATTTGATACAGAAGGAAATTTAATTGAATATTCTCAAAATAATGGGCGTGATACTAGTATTATTTATAGGGATGAGGTTTATAAGCATCTGAAGAACACGGAAATTTGGTATTCTTCCGCTAAATATGGTAATGCTGATTTGAGCCTGAAGGACATTAAAACAACATATAAAAATATTTTTGGAAAAGATTGATGATTTGGCTTTTAATCCAAGGAAAACGTGAAACATGACATAATAAAGTATACATGGTATGTATATGATAATCATCAAAATTTAATAAGAAAAATGGTTTTTTGGGATGATAAAAATTTAAGTGATGAAGAAAAAGCATTCAACAAAGAATATGGATATGAAGAAATTTATAAGGGTTTACCCGAATTCTTATTAAATAAGACTTTGATTTATGATTATGAGCTTAACTATGATTCATCAGGCAGATTAATCAAAATCTGTTTTGTAATAAATTCCCCTGATCGATCTGAAATTCATTACACTTTCTTTAGTTATGAAAATGAAAATACTATTGTTAAGAGATATAATAGTATATATTCAAATGAATATGAAAAATATTATTTTGATAATAAATCAAGAATTTATTTGATTGAACGCAATTATAATCCCACTCAGTATATAACATATCAATATGATAACGATGATTTAGTATGTATGGAATTTGTATATCAAGATTCTAGAATGCCATATCATCATATTACAGAATATATCTATCAAAACGGATTATTAATAAAACAAATTTATTACACATCTGATCCAATTATTTATCACAGTTCTGATGTATTTAATAGTGGTATTGAATTTTTCTACGAATTCTATTAACCCCTCCCTCCAAAAAAACCTCCCCTCTATAATAAGGCTATAATCCCCCTCCCAAAAACTCATTCATCTTTTAATTACCTATCTTCGCCCAAACATAATTTATATCTGAACTTACACTATTATATATATAGCATGAAAAAACCTAAAAAGATACTCACAAAAGAAGAGCAACAAAAGAAAGATGAAATGAAACAAGAAGATGTTGATTTTTTTCTTGAATTGATGACCCTATAAAGGTAGCTTTATTGAAAGCTCGGTTTGGTCCTGATAGAATTTCGATGGATACTATGGGTGATGGGCAACTTGAAAGGGAAATTATGGCAATATTTGTTGGTGGTATGAAACCAAAAGAGTTAAAAGCGAAAAAAATATATAAAGATGCTATAGTTAATAGAGTATATACTTTGTATAGAATACTAATGAAAGAAAAGTAAATTCGCAATTCCGTCATTTGGATTGGAAAAAATGGTTGTAGTTTTACAATCCTAATGAAAAAGATACCATTTTCCGGAAAAGTACATCTGATTTCAATAAACCTTATTGGAGTTTTGGGAGAGATGATTGGTAAAAAGTCAGACTTTACAAGGTTTTCATCAAACCTTACAAGGTTTCGGCAAAACATTACAAGGTTTTGGCAAAACATTACAAACTTTCGGCAAAACATTGAAAGGTTTCGTCAAAACATTACAAACTTTTGGCAAAACATTGAAAGGTTTCGTCAAAACATTACAAACTTTCGTCAAAACCTTGTAAGGTTTGATGAAAACCTTGTAAGGTCTCACTTTATGATTTTAAGGATTGAATCTATCATCATAAACCATACGTTATATTATATAGAAAATAATCAAAATAAATTAAACTTTAAATAAAATTAAATTATGTCGAAAGTACATTTGTATCCAAAACGAGAATTTGCAGGATTAAAAGAAGCCGAGCAACCCATTTATTTAGGAAAGCACGGGGCTTATTCAACCACCAATATAACCGTATATCCTTCTATGCCCAATACAGGGACAGTTATGTCGGGTCATGCTGTAACATTAAGTAATTTGCTTTCATTGAAAGACCGAAGCGAATTGGATAAATCAAATTATGAAACCGAACTTGGCATTTGTGTTTCGGAAATGGAAGAAAATTATAACTATATTAATGATGTGGCTGATGGTGATGGAGCTAAAATTGCATTGGCAGGAATAAACAGTAGCAGCGTTAACACGACCAGCATTGGTGCACCCGGCAATGCTGAAAATGTTAAATATGTGATTGTTGACAGCTCAGGTGAAATGCAGATAGTTTATAATGCCGATAAACTGGCTATGGGGGCAATAATTATGACTTATACCGACCCCTCTGTTGTGATAACAAAAACAGGTCCTTTGCAATATAAAGTTACAAGCGGTCCTCCAGCGGCAAGAGTTGATGTCCTTATAGATTTAACAACAACTATCCGCACGCTGATTCAAAATCTTACTCCCGGTTCAAAAATAACTTCTGAAGTAGGATTATTTAATCGAAACGGGTTGTCGCCAGTTTTGGTAAGTCCTACTCCTATTATTGTTCCGAGATAAATCCTGATAAAAATAAATTAATAGAAAGCCTTTCAGAAATGAAGGGCTTTTATGCGATATATATTCCGTATCTTTGCAGTTAATATAAATAAAATGAAATTTGTTTTTTCTAATCATGCTTTAACACAAATGAAATTAAGGCAGATAACAAAAAGTATGGTTGAAAAAATATTAGAAAAACCGGAACAAATAATTAAAGAAAACGGACACAAAGTATATCAATCAGTTGTATTAATAGAAAAAAAGAAATATTTAATTCGTATCTTTGTAAGCCATAAGAAATCTCCGCATGTAATAATTACTGTATATAGAACATCAAAAATTAATAAATACTATGAAAGTTAAATATGATAAAGAAGTAGATGTGTTGTACATCGTTTTCAGTGAAAAGAAAATTAAAGAAAGTGATGAAGATAAGCCGGGTATGATTTTGGATTATGATAAGGATGGTTTAATTGTAGGTATCGAAATTCTTGATGCTTCGAAAAAGATGAAGAACCCCGCCATAGTTGAATATGAGATTGCATCATAAATAACTATCAGCTACTAGCCATCGGCTAACAGCAATAAAAAGCCTTTCAGAAATGAAGGGCTTTCTGTTTTGCATTAATATTGTCTTGATTTATGAATAAAGTATTTTAATGCTGCACAATTAATTTAGCAACTTTGGTTTGCCTGTTATTTATGAAAAGTCGAACTTCATACATTGATGATGGTAATACCGAAACAGGGTAGTTAATCAGATTGTTTCCTGCATTAAGATTTAGCAAAATCTTTTGAATAGTTTTACCGTTCGAATCATTTACCAATAAATAATTATCTGTTCCGATAATATTTTTATCGGCATAAATAGAAATTGTTGTTGTATTATGTGATGGGTTCGGATTAATAATCATTGACTTGATTTCAGGATTGGCAGAAGCGATATTTTCAATTCCAAGTGGTCCGTTTCCTTGTGCAACCACATATTTTTCTATCGTCCAGATGCTTTCAATTCCATTGGTATCAACAGATGCTATGCTTACATCATAAGTTGAATCTTTCTTTACATTTGGAATCTGATAGGGAAGTGTATCATTAAAAGTGTAAACCAAATCAAGATTATAATCAAGTGGATGGCGACGAACACTTACTCTATATTGATGATATTCAGTATGTGCAGTAAGATGAACAGTGAGACCTGTGGTGTCATTGGTAAGATTAAAGGCGGGAGTATAAGGACCAATTCCTGCCATGGCTGCGGCAACTCCGTTGATGACAGTATTTCTTTTCAGATAATCGAAATCAACAAAAAAACTATCAAGAATACCATCGTTATTAGTATCTAAACCAAGAATATCACGAACAGAATGCTGACGGTCAGCATAAGTAGTATCCATAACATTTGCATTTCCGTTTTCATTAGCCGCTGTGAAACGAACAGCAGTGAAACCGTACGTACTGAAGGGCAAATGGTCTCCTCCCCTTCCTGTTCTGTCTTGATTAGTTTCAACAATAATATTCATAGGAACGGTAACAATCGGAAGCAATTCTTCCCGATATTCCAACTGAACAAAACGTGCATAAGCTTTGCATGTTGAAGTTAATAATCCGGCAGAGAAAATGCGAACATTAGTGCTGTCAATATCAGCATATCCGGGACAGGAAGGTGGTGAGGAAGTATGTCCGCAGAATATTCCTCCAACAATATCATTGTTCTGAACAGTCTTAATTTTAATTGAATTATTTAAACAATATTTTGTAAAAGCATACCCTCCGAAAAGCCCTTGTTCTTCGCCAACAGTAAGCATAAAAACGATGGTATTATGATAAGAATATTGAGACATAACTCTGGCAAGTTCTAATACCATAGCAGTACCGCTTCCATTGTCTTCCATCCCTTCAGCAAGACATAAAGTATCGCAAACATTCTCACAGCGACTATCAATATGTGCTTCAATAATGATGATAGATTTATCAAGAGTATCAATGCCTGGGAGTACCGCAAGAATATTTCGAAACCTAAAAGCACTACAAGAAGCTGTATCAAATTGGAGATAAGCAGGAAGCAATCTATTCTGACTATAACCTGAGAATTGTTGAAATTTACTGAACGCCCAACGACGTGCAGCCCCGATTCCTGTGGTATTTGAAACAGTATCGGATGCAGTATTCCGATTATGAAAAGTATTTAACTGGTCTAAATAACTATGCAATGAATCAGTGTTGATATTTGCATTTAACCCTCGAACAATAGTATCAGGTTGGTCATAAATAATTGTTGGAAGGAATTGAGATGGATTGTAATTCCCCTTTATTACCTGCTCAACCAAAGAATCTGTGAGGAGAATATTTGATTGAGAAAATGAAGTTGCATTCAGAATTATGAAGACAACAATGAAGCTATACTTTTTCATTTTATTATTAATTTGAAGATGTAAAGGTAAATAATTTTGAGGAATTTTCATATTGTTTTGAATCAAACTTAATTAACAAGCTTAGTTTTAGTTTGCTTTATTCTCAATTACTTTGTAGCTTTGACAATCCGTAACACAAGATATTCCGTATATCAACTAAAATCAAGTGAAAAAAAAGTTCATTTTTGTTTATTTAACACTCTGCATATTTCTTTCTGTAACTTCATCGGCACAGGAAACAGCACAAGGCAGATACCTTTCCTTTACTTATGAAAACGATTTCTTTACAGGTACCGATGAGTATTATACTCAAGGAGTAAGGTGGCAATATCTAAATCCTAACCTGAATAAATGTTTTATTAATAAAACATTACCTTCATTGTCAGGACCAACAATAAATTATTATGGATTATCTTTTGTGAGAGATGGATTCACACCCTCAAGTATCCGTCATAGTTACATTCAATTTGGCGACAGACCTTATGCTGGTTATTCTTTATTAGGTTTTATTCATATCTGTAAAGATGATACCCAGAATCAAAGTCTTACAAGCGAACTGTCTATGGGAATGATTGGTCCGGCATCTGGTTCTAATGTATCTCAAATGACAATTCATCGCTGGTTACATGACCTTCAGCCGCTTGGATGGCAATATCAGATACAAAATGATTTTGCTCTTAAATATGATTTGACTTATGAAAAAGGATTAATCGTAAATAAACATTGGATGGATTTAACAGGGTTTATAAATCCAAGAGCTGGAACATTGTATGATGATCTTTCATTAGGACTTTTATTGAGAATAGGAGTGATTAATTCTTATTTTAGTGATATAGGATATGGTAAATCGCCACATTACGATGACGCAACTTATAAGAAACATCAGTTCTATTTTTATTTCAAACCAAAGGAAGAATTAGTTGGATACAATGCCACTCTTCAAGGCGGAATGTTTGACAGGAGAAGTGTTTATACAATTCCTTCAAGTAATATTCAGAGAGCAGTTTATGAAGTTTATACTGGCTTTGCTTATAATTGTAAAAGCTTTACTGTTTGGTATTCATATGCTGTTCTTGATAAGGAATTTACCACTTGTACTACTCATTTCTGGGGTAGCATAAACCTGGGACTTTGTTTTTGATTGGAATTATGATGAATAACTCTTTAGTTTACTCATCATTAATAATCAGTAAACTAATGCTGATATGCTCCAAGATCAGGTTGAATGCCGCCACTTAACCTGTTCTTTCCAGCAATATCAAATACCAATGGAGGAAAGATATTTGTTATCCTTGCATCTCCTTTTATTATGGCAGGGGAGGTAGAGGTTAATCGAAAATCATTAGTATTTATGTTGTTAAAACTTGGATCTGTATTCAAAATAAGATTAGTAAAATTAGAACCCGGAGTACTCTTGGTATATTTCAACAATAGGTTTTCAAACCTGTAATTAAATCCTCCGGAGATAGAATCTAATCCAAGTTCATCAGAGATATCTCCATAAACAATACAGTTACCAAAATAAGCACCAGTCAAGGGACGCAGATGATTTATCAAATTCCCATCTTGGTAATAATTGCTTAGATATAAAGTAGGTGTAGAGCGCTGAGCATTTCCATACCCCCAATAATTTGCAAATGTGCAGTGACGGAAATAATAATCTCCCCCGATGGTGAGTGCAACACAACTCTGTGCACAATTAGCAACCACAAGGTTATCGCCAATAATCTTTGAACCCTTTGCAAGAAGTCCTGCTGTTGACATGTTTTCGATTATGGTATTATGAAGCGTGAGCGTTGTATTTGTAGGAGAATAAACGGTATCTGCTTCTATCCCGATGCTTCCATTTTTAATAATAGCATAGTTGAAATAACAATCTTTACTTCCCGGGAAATTTGGTTGTTGTAAATTATTTGGGTCGAGATTGGTAAGATAAATACCATCCCACTGACCTGGAACATCACGATAATCAAGTTCTAATCTATCACCTTGAAAATAAACTTCATGCCCTAAAGTACCGTTAACTTTAATTGTTCCTCCTGATAAAACAACGATACCAGAGTTACTATGGAAGTAAACTTTAACATCAGGATTAATTGTTAAAGTACATCCGCTATTGATGGGAAGATAACCGTAAATGACATAAGGTTTATCATTTGTCCAGACAGTATTGCAGGGTAAAATAGTATCGAAATAACTATTCTTGGCAGGATAAAAGAAATGAGCATTTTGTCCCATAGCAACAAGGTTTACATATTGAACATTGCCATTTGTAGTGAACAAAATAGAATCGGTGATGATAAAAGGAGTCAGGTTATTATTGGGATTAACAGTTACTTCAACAAAAATAAATATGCTGTCATTGGCAGCTATTTCAATGTTACTAACTGAAGTCCGGGAAGGCATTCCATTAATATTTAACCTGAAAGCGGAATTATATCCTTCGCCAAGAGTGATGGAGGAAATATTTATCTTTTGGTTATGATTATTATAAACCATCAAAGACATGGTAGAGGAGCCAACAGTTGTGAACACAGTATCAAACATAACAGTATCTGCAGAGAAAGAAAGTTTAGCCGATGGATCAGTAAGCAACGTATCTTTTTTGCATGAGAAAAGCGTTGTCCCGAACACAATCGGAAGGATTAAAAGGGTAACTATGGCTTTGAATATTTTCATTTTAATTTGAAGATGGCAAATATACCTATTATTATTTTGAGAATGTCTTAATACGTAATTATGAATGAAATAGTATATAAGTCCTGCAAAAAAGCTAATTTTGTGCATTCAAAAATTAGTTTCTTCACCAGTATTTTATAATTCTTTTGCAAGATTACCTGACACATTTAAACGATGCCCAACGAGTGGCAGTCGAAGCCACAGAAGGTCCTGTGATGATTATCGCCGGAGCAGGTTCGGGAAAGACGCGGGTGCTTACATATCGCATTGCGCATCTTATTGGAAATGGGGTAGATCCTTTTAATATACTTGCATTAACCTTTACCAATAAGGCTGCAAGGTCAATGAAGGATAAGATTATTAATCTTGTAGGAAAGGATGCAGGTAATATCTGGATGGGGACTTTCCACTCTATCTTTGCAAGGATATTGCGGATTGAAGCAGATAAGTTGGGTTATACAAATAACTTCACCATTTATGATACAGATGATAGTAAAAGCTTGATTAAAACTATCCTTTCCGAGCAACAGTTAGATGATAAAAGATATAAACCTGGATTGGTTTTAGATAGGATTTCAAGTGCCAAGAATAATCTATATTCTCCGAAAGAATACATGGAAAACCTGCAATTACAAAGCGATGATATTCAATCAGGGAAGCCAAAGATTGGGTTGCTTTATGAACTTTATACCAAGCGATGTTTCAGTTCCAATGCTATGGATTTCGATGATTTGCTTTATAAAACTTATGTGTTGTTGAGAGATTATCCTGAGGCATTGCATAAGTATCAACATAAGTTTAAATATCTTTTGGTAGATGAGTTTCAGGATACCAACTTTGTTCAGTATATCATCATTCGAAAGCTTGCTGCCATGCATGAGAATATTTGTGTTGTGGGTGACGATGCGCAAAGTATATATGCCTTTCGAGGAGCAAACATCCAGAACATATTGAACTTCGCAAAGGATTACCCTGACTTACAGACTTTCAAACTTGAACAGAATTATCGCTCCACTAAGAACATTGTTAGTGTAGCAAATAATATCATTGTGAATAATAAAGCCCAACTAAAGAAAGATGTATGGACAGATAATGACACCGGCGAAAAGATTAGGATGATAAAAGCAATGAGCGATAATGAAGAGGGTTCGATGGTGGCTCATTATATCTTCCTCTCCAAAGTAAATAATCAATTGCACAATAAAGATTTTGCTGTTCTCTATCGAACCAACGCACAATCAAGGGCAATTGAAGAGGCATTAAGGAAATCAAACATTGCCTATCGTATTTATGGTGGATTATCTTTTTATAAACGAAAAGAAATTAGAGACCTGCTTGCTTATTTCCGTGTATCAATCAATCATAATGATGAAGAGGCATTCAAGCGGATTATCAATTATCCAACAAGAGGAATAGGCAAAACAACCATCGAAAAACTATTAGTGGTTGCATCGGATGCAGAGAAAGGTGTCTGGGAAATAGCTTCTCACATCAATGATTACAAACATCTAGGATTCAATGGTTCGGTTGCTGAGAAGATTGATAACTTTGTTACGATGATTAAAAGCTTCACAGTGATGATAAAGACTAAATCTGCTTGGGATGCTGCAAGTCACATTGCTAAATCATCCGGAATACTTAAAGACCTTTACGATGATAAAATCCCCGAAGGGCTTAGTCGCTATGAAAACATTCAAGAGTTACTGAGTGCCATTAATGAGTTCTCAGATAAACCCCAAGCCACAGCCGATGGTGAATTAATCCCGAATACCTTAGATGAGTTTATCAAGGATGTCGCTTTATTAACCGATGCTGATACAGATACCGACCCTGAAGATAATGACCGTGTCTCCCTGATGACTGTCCACGCAGCAAAGGGTCTTGAGTTTCCTGAAGTGTTCGTTGTTGGGTTGGAGGAAAATCTTTTCCCATCTCAAATGGCACTCAACTCTCGAGCTGATTTGGAGGAGGAACGAAGATTGTTTTATGTTGCAGTAACCCGAGCACAAAAGAAACTCACATTGGCTTATGCAACGAGTCGCTATCGTTGGGGCAATCTTACTTCCTGCGAACCAAGTCGTTTTCTTGAGGAGATTAAAGAACAGTTTCTCGAGTCCGATTTCATCAATCCTAAGTCAAAAGACAACTTCAATATCCTTAAAACAAGAGAGGCATTTGCAAGCCAAGGTCAGATTCCAACTGATTTCGGCAACAATAAAAATGGCAAATCAAATGTATCTCTCGAAGACTTTGTGGGTGATGATACCTCCAACCTCCAGGTAGGAATGAATGTCGAACATCAACGCTTCGGCATTGGTAAAGTTCTCCACATCGAAGGAAAGCAACCCGATGTAAAGGCAGTTATCTTCTTTCAAACAACAGGGCAGAAACAATTGCTCCTCAAGTTTGCCAAGCTTAAGATTTTGAAAGACTAATTTCATAATTCAGATACGTTCAGTATATTTGCAACTCATAAATAAATGAACATAATTTAAATGAACCTCTTTGCATTCAGGAACTGTATTAAACCTTCCCATCTTTTTACTGGACCGATTATTTCTTTCTTATTATTCCTTTCCTCATTTAATTCTTCCGGACAAATCATCAACACAATTGCCGGTGACAGCACATCAGGTTATAACGGCGATAACATACAATCCACGACCGCCGAATTATATGATCCCTATGGTGTTGCAGTTGATTCGGTTGGTAATGTGTATATCGCCGATTGGGCTAACAATCGGATTCGAAAGATAACAATCAGTACCGGCATTATCACCACCATTGCCGGAACAGGTACTCCCGGATATAATGGCGATGGAATACTTGCCACAACTGCGGAACTTAATTTCCCGCGATCTCTTGCCCTTGATCGTTTCAACAATGTATATATTGCTGATGCTACAAACGGCAGAATCAGAAAAGTTAATGCCACCACAGGCATGATTAGCACTGTTGCAGGCACAGGAACAAGCGGCTATAACGGTGATAATATCCTCGCCACCAATGCCCAGGTAAACGACCCTGTGGGTTTATGCGTTGATTTTAATCTGAACATTTATATCGCCGATTTACTCAATGCTCGCATTCGAAAAGTTAATCAGAGCAATGACACCATATACACCGTTGCCGGTAATGGCACCGCCGGTTATAATGGTGATTATATCGCTCCTACCGCTGCTGAATTAAAAGGTCCTTCAGGAGTTGCAGTAGATGAAATAGGTAATATATTTATTGCAGATACATACAATAATCGTATCAGAATGGTGGGAGTAAGTACCGGATTGATTTTTACTATTTGCGGCACTGGTGTTGCGGGTTATAGTGGCAATAATGTTTTTGCCAGTACCTCCCAGGTAAATGGACCCTTTGGCTTATTTGAGGATCAGGCTGGATTTCTTTATTATGCCGATGCAGGCAATAATTTAATCCGGAAAATTGACCATAGTACGGGTTTGGTTCATAATGTTGCAGGAAATCTTCAATCGGGATATGATGGCGATGGAATTCTTGCCACATCCGCCTCGCTTAATTACCCCACCGGAGTTTGCATTGCCCATGATGGAACAGGATATATTGCAGATTCTTATAACGAAAGAGTAAGAGTGATTTCGGGTTTCACCACCGATGTACCTTCAATCATTAATTCATCAACAAACATTGCTATTTATCCAAATCCTTTTTCCTACTCAGCCACAATTATTATTAATGACATCAATACAAATTCTAATTCCTCGCTATCTGTTTACGATATTTACGGGCAAGAGGTGAAGAGAATTATCATCGGCACAAATAAACATATAACTCTCAACCGAGATAATCTCCCGAGCGGAATGTATTTCTATAAATTGGATGCCGGGGCACAAAATTTTGCACCTGTTTCAGGGAAATTTGTGATTGAATAATTGATTTAAATTCCCCACAAATAAAAAAGCCACCCCATTTTCAGGAGTGGCTTTTTCGTTTTTTATATGATTTCCAGATTAATTAATCAGTTCACAAATTATCGCTGACCAATACAAACTTGGCTCTCCTTTTGAATTTACATATCGGCAACGGACATAAAGATAACTCCCGACATTAGCTTCCGTAAAGGCAAGTGATTTCAAAAATCGTTTAGCATCTGTTGAATTTCCAAACGTAATTGTTGCAGGATTCAATCCTTTTCCTCCTATAAAATATTCCATCGCAACATGCTGATTGGCAGGCATCGCATCAGTATCAGGCGTGAGCGAATTATGAAAATGAAATTTCATCCCCAAATGCCATTTATCAACCATAGTCATCGTAGGTGCATAATCAAGGATGCCAACAGAGGTGTGAGAAGTAGATTTTGCAGGGCGACGCAGCGTGCTTCTGTCCAGAGGTGTCCAGGTGGCTTCAGCAATTTTATCAAAAATATCTAAAAATAATTGTTCTATTTCATGACGACGGGTAGAGCGCAACCCGTTCCAATACTCACTTCCAACAGTTTCGCCTGTTGTAGTTTTTGTCCAGATAGTTTTCCAATCAAAACCTACTGGCGACGATACGTTAAACAATAAATCCATTGCAGCCAAATCAGGAGCATCAACAATTCGAGGAGAATTAGCAATCAGATAAGCAACACCATTAACCACATAAGTATTGAAATCTTCCAATTTCGACGGAAAAGTCCTGAATTGGAGGATTGATAAAATAATTGCTCTGTACGATGAATCTTTGGTCATCATAGCAGCAATTCGTTTTTTGTTTCTAAAGAAACGACCTTTCAGCAATTTCCTGTTTTTGTTAAATTCTTTTCTAAATCTTTCAGATGTATTCATTTTTTTAAGTTTTAATTATTTAATATTTGTTCGTGAAAATTTACTTTTAGAGATATTTATCCAAATCCGGCTTACATATCTGACTTGCGATGTCACCCCGCTGTATGGCAATGTTTGTCCGCTGACTGGCGATGTTTGACCGCTCTATGGCGATGCAAGTCCGCCATACGGCGATGTCAGTCCGCTGACCAGCGATGTGAGCTAACTGACTGGTGATGTCAGCCCGCTGACCGGCGATGTGAGCCAGATGGACCTCATTTTTCATCAAAAAGCAAGGAAAAACCTCTGCACAATAAGCTGATAAACAACTTATTACGTATAAAAACAGGATATTTAATCGTGAATCAGTCCTTAGCATTGCCGGGTGCATTAACCAGGCAATTAATATGAGGAGGAATGGTTATTCCCGGATACCCCAGCTTTTTAAGGACTATTTTTTGATGTTTCATCGCCGCCAAACTACACTTAATTTAGTTATCAGCAAAATAAACAATCATTATTGTTTTTATTTGATGCTTTTCCACTCCTTATATATAGGTGTCATTTTCCATTCCTAATTCCTAATTCGTAATTCCTAATTATTTTCCGTAGCTTTACATCTTAATTAAATACTGACGCTATGAAGAAATGGATGGTGGTTTTAATGGTTTTGATTGGGATGAGGGGGTATGCAGATAGCTGGACTCAGAAGGCTGATTTCCCAAATTCAAAAGTTGGACCCTTTTCTTTTTCTATTGGTACTAAAGGATATACAGGAGGAGGAATTGATGCAACATCTCACCTTACAAATAGTTTTTGGGAATATAATCAATTAACAAATGCTTGGACACAAAAAGCTGATATGGGTGGTCCTGCAAGATATTATCCCGCAGGTTTTTCAATTGGTAATAAAGGCTATGCCGGATTAGGAATGGATCAAAATGCCACAAATCTCAATGATTTTTGGGAATATGATACTTCAGTTAATACTTGGATTCAAAAAACTAATTTTCCTGGCCTAGGGTGTATGTACCCTGTTAGTTTTGCAATTGGTCAATATGGTTATGTAAGTTGTGGATGGGGTAGTCCAAATTATTATCAGGATTTATGGAGATATGATCCAAGTTCAAATATCTGGTTACAAAAGACAAGTTTATCGGGTACAGGTAGATTTGGAGCTAATGTCTTTACAATTGGAAACAATGCTTATATAGGTGGAGGAAATGGTGGTGTACCTTTAAATGATTTTTGGGAATATAATTCTTTAACTGATTCTTGGACACAAAAAGCAAATACTCCAGGTCATCCAAGACAAGATGCATCTTCTTTTTCAATTGGAAATAAAGGCTATTTTGGAAATGGTGATACTATTGGTATGGGTTATTTAAATGATTTTTGGGAATATGATGCAAATTTAAATTTATGGACACAAAAAGTGAATGTTCCAGGAATAGGAAGAGATGAAGCTATGTTTTTTACAATTGGAAATAAAGGTTATATTGGATTGGGGAGTGGCGGAAATGATTTGTGGGAATATTCACCTGATAGTGCAACTGGCATAAATGAAATCCACAATCTTATTTCCATCTCCCTTTACCCCAACCCCTTCTCCACCACCGCCACCCTGGTTATTAATGGGGTAGAGACGCAATGCATTGCGTCTCTACAAATAATTAATCTATTAGGGCAAGAGGTAAAAACCATCCCCATCATCAACCAAAAAGAAATCCCGATTAAGGTTGGGATAAACAGAGATAACCTGCCCACTGGGATGTATTTCTATAAAATCATCACCAATAAAAATGAAACGGTGGCTGTGGGGAAGATGGTGGTAGAGTAATTATAAATGATAAATTATAAATGGTAAATGAACCCAATTTATAATTTACCATTTATAATTTATAATTCCTTACCTTCGCAATTGTAAATCAAAGTCATGAATATCTATAAAGTTGCCATCCTCGGTGCCGAAAGTACCGGCAAAACCACCCTCGCCAAAAAATTAGCCGACCATTATGAATCCATATATATCCCTGAGTTTGCCCGTGAGTATATAGAGAATTTAAACCGCCCTTATTCCTTAAATGATATTGTTGCCATCGCAAAACAACATCAGCAAAACGAAAAGGATGCAATGAGAATAGCAAATAAAATTCTTTTCACCGACACCGAATTAATCATTGCAAAAGTATGGTGCGAAGAAAAATTTAAAATCGTTCCCGATTATATTTCGGAACATCTGAAAGCTCAGCAATATGATTTATATATTCTCACCGCCAACGATATTCCTTGGCAAAATGACCCTGTAAGAGAAAATCCTGATAAGCGCGATTATTTATTTTCCTTGTATGAAAAGGAACTGAAAAACTTAAAAGCAAACTATAAAATTATTGATGGAACAGGAGAAACACGCTTTCTGAATGCAATAAAAGCGATGGTAGCAAGTGGGTTTATCTTTTTTTAATTTCGTCCTTAACAATAAAGGTGGTGCTGAAATCGCCGTATATTTTCCGGTAGTAACGATAAGCCTCCAATCGGGTTTTGAAATCTCCGACCCTTACCTTATAATTCGGCTGCTGATATAAAAGATAAACCTCTTCATCAGGATATTTCTTCATAAAATCTTCCTTGGCATCATTAGCTTTACTCCGCTGATTACCGAAATAAATCTGTACGCGATAGCCCGGCAACTTAGTCTTATTAAAATTATATTCAATATGCTGCTGCACCAAAGAATCTATCTGCGGACTTTGAATTATCTTTACGCTACCTTCCTTGTCATTGCTTTGAGCGAAACAATAATTCAGCATCAAAACAGAAAACAAGAACCCGATAATTAACTTCTTAAACATTCACCTATTACTTTTTTTTCATCCTCGTAAAGAAAAATGCAATTGCCACAACAATAGCCACTGAGAAAAGCAAATTTATAAAAATATTTCCCATCAACTGTGCATTGGCAGTTTTATAATGCGAAATCAGCATCAACGCAGAAAGTATTGTGCCAATGGTTAATGAAACTGCAATAATTGTAATCCTCTTTTTATTATTCATAGGGGCAAAGATAAGGAAATGAATTGAGAACGGAGAGAATTCAACTCACAAGAAGACTGCAACCACGTAAATCCGAATTGTCAAATCTTCCCAGCACTTCGAATGTTTCATCATCATTAATTCTTCCCAAATCCTGAGTTGCAATAAATGAACAAGAGTTAATATTTGCAAGGTCTATAATATTAATACCTCCGGTTTTATTCTTTCCGATAATGCTCATCGGGTCATTGACATTTCGAATCAAAATTTTCAACCAAGGGGGAGATTTAAATAATCCATCACCCTTGGAATAAGCCTGGGACAGCATTTCAGTCATTCCATATTCGGAATGGATTTTCTCTACTCCTAATTTATTACAAAGAATTTGGTGGAGTTCACTTCTCACAATTTCTTCTCTTCTTCCCTTCATCCCACCAGTTTCCATCACAATAGTATTAGAAAGGTTTAATTCAATTTGCTCAGCTAAATCCAAGAGAGCAAAAGTTGCACCTATTAATAGAGTCTTCTGTCCTGATTTATTTAATGAATCCAATTTACTAATCAATTCATTGGTATTGTTAAGATAAAAACCACTATCAGAGTTTCCGCTTCTATCAATCAATTCATTCACCATAAATATCAATGATGAATTCTGTCGCTCCATATAAGAAGGAAGCAAAGCAAGGATGCAATAATCGCTCGGCGAACCATAGAAATATTCAAAACCATTGATAAAACTCTTTTCATAAAATTCAATATCAGTAACATAATGTCTGCTTGGAGTGCTACTCGTTGTTCCACTACTTTCAAAGACAACTTCAACATATCTGTTTCCGCTTATTACCTTATGAGATTTGAAAAACTCTATTGGTAAAAAAGGAATTTGTTCAATGGAAGTTATTTCATTAGCATCAATATTCATCAATTGGAGATATTCTTTATATACAGAATTAGTTGCTGACTGATATTGAAATATATTCAGGGTAATCTCCTTAAAATCCTCTTCATTCTTAATATTGAAGACGGATTTCTCTATTTCTGAGGGATTAAATTTCATTAAGGTGTTTTAAATCATTGTGCAACCGCCGCAAAAGTATAACTTTGCAAGGTATAATTCAGGATATATTTCAAATCATTAAATATTTTACAATGAAAAGATTAATAATTGCCCTACTGATTGCATTACTGATAGTTATTTTTGCAATAATAAATTCAACTTCGACACCAATCAATTTTATTCTATTCAAAATAGAATTGCCATTGTCTTTATTGTTTATCGTTTTACTTTTATTGGGAGCCCTTCTCGCCATGTTCTATTCTGTTCCTGAATTAAAAAAGAAAAACGAAACAATAGAAAAGCAGGCATCAAGAATAAAGGAACTGGAAAATCAACATAGATAGCAGAAAATTGCGTAACTTTGCATCCTGAATAAATAAAAGATGATAGCTGAAAAACCGGTAATAGTATATATTGAGAGCACTCCAAATCCTGCTTCCATGAAGTTTGTATTGAATGGATATATAATGAAGGATGGACAAGTGGAATACAATTCTAAAGAGCAGGCAATTAATTGTCCATTGGCAGCCCAGTTATTTGATTTTTCTGGAGTTAAATCAGTATTTATAGCAAGTAACTTTGTTACTGTTACCAAGACTGAAGATTTAGAATGGATGGAGATTCAAAGTATTCTAAGGGAATTTATCAGAGGTTTTATTGCATCAGGAGAAAAAGTATTCATTGGCAACCCGATTGATGAAGTTGCTCAATCAGAAGTAGCTAAAGCCATTGCCATGAATGACCCTGAAACGGTGAACAAGATATTAGAAATGCTTGATGAATATATCCGTCCTGCTGTTGAAGGAGATGGAGGAGCAATCAATTTAAAATCTTTTGAAAACGGAGTAGTGACAGTTCAGTTAAAAGGCTCCTGCAGCGGATGCCCCTCTTCTACTTTAACATTAAAAGCAGGGATAGAGAATTTATTAAAGAGAATGGTTCCGGGAGTAACGGAAGTTGTAGCAGAATCTATCTAAAAAAACTAATTGCTTATCGCCAGGATAATTTTCCGGCATCCTTTACAAAATAATCCAATCCCTTCTTTTTCATATCAGCACCAATTTGATAAGCGGTTGCCGATGAAAGTTCTTTTCCGGCAAGTACCAAAATATAACCAGGAGCCATCTTTGAGAAATGGTCCGATTCAACAATTTCCCCTTCGATACCTTTTTGTTTAAGCTCAGCAATAAGGTTCAAAGCATTGGCTTTTGATTTAAACATACCCAAGGACACTATAAAAGTATGTCCTTCTTCCTCAGTTTTTCCAATTCCTTTATCTTTTGCAGGCTTGTCTTTTGTCGAAGCTACTGATTTATTATTATCAACAGCATCTGATTTTATAGGTATAGTAGTTTTACTTACCTGTATATTTTGATTGTCACTGGAAGGTTTTACTGCTAAAGAAATATTCTTAGAATTATTATCAACTACATCTGCAACATCATCAGTATCTGAATCATTCTTATCTGCAGTAGCATCATCATTCAGAGAATCCATTTCATCCTTATCAACATAAACTGTATCAGGAGGCAGGACAATTACACTTGCTAATAAAGAATCAGATTGTTGAACGGTCTTTCTGTTTTTATAGAACTTAGCCCAATAAGCGTAACTTAGTCCGCAAAAGTTTAATGCTAAAAACACTGCGAAAATAGTGTACCACTTACTTATTCCATCTTTATGGGTTGATGATTTACTTATTGGCTTCTCTATTTTAGTCTCTGTTTCAGTCACAAATTAAATATTAAATGTTAATTGAATTGATTGAGGTTACAAAGTTACAAAATTACAAAATAGCTCACAAGTTTTTTTTCTATTTGCATCAATTTCTTACAATGTATTGTTAGTAAAGTGCAAAAAACGTCTTATTATACCCATATTAGTTTTCAACTTTGCTTTGTTTGAATTACCTTTGCCGAATGATTGCCCCAACAATTTATATTAACTAAAATTGCATTGATGAAATCAATCTATCAAAGCAATAACATTCAGAAAAATAAATTTCCATTTATTGCTCTCCTTTTTATGAGCCTGATTTTCCTTAATACTGGTTCATTTAGTTTTTATAAAAAGGCAGCATCGAATAATAACTCCAATAACGTCACTTATATTGAACCCGATTACTCGACAATTAATTTTAATCCCGATACTATTCCTTCCATTGTTTCGCAGGAATCGTTTATAAAAGCTGGCTTGTTGTTTGATATGTCTAAAAATCAATTGGTATGGCTGAAGGGAATAAATAATCGCTGCGACATTGCTTCTTTATCTAAAATGATGACTATTTTAATTGTTATTGAGTGCATAAGATTGGGAAAATATAACTGGGAATCTTTAGTAAAAATTCCGCGAGATGCAGTTTATGTTGGCGGCTCAAGTGTTTATTTGAGAGAGGGGGAGGTTTTTACAGTGCGAGATTTGGTTAAATCTTCTTTGATTGCTTCGGGCAATGATGCCTGTTACACATTAGCTGTTTATACTGCCGGAAATGAAAAACTTTTCGCAAGAATTATGAATTGGCAAGCTGAAGAGCTTGGAATGGACAGCACTTATTACACAAACTCTACCGGAATGCCGACTTTTGGAAGAGGTGCTGATAATTTTTCAACTCCCCACGATTTACTTTTATTAGCAAATGAATTATTAAAATACAAAGAGGTGCTGGCTTATACCAGCGAAAGCGAAGATTATATTTATCATGGCTTGGATAAATTTTCTTTTGAGAATCATAATACCTTGGTTGGCAATTATAAAAATGATGTAGATGGATTAAAAACAGGGTTCACTCCCGGTGCCGGATTTTGTTTGGTGGCTACTGCCAATCGTGCTAATCATCGAATTATAAATATTATTCTCGGGGTAAAGAATTCAGGGAAAAGAGATGAAATTGTTGCGGAGATGATGAGTAATTATTACAATCACATCGGCTTGGGGAAATTAGGTGAACCATTAGCCAAATCGTCGGAGAAATAAATCAGTAAAAAAATTATTATAAATTAAATAAACAGAAAAGAGTATGAGAAATTATGTTAAAACAGTGTTTGTGGCAGGATTATTAATCATCGGAACAAATCTGATAAAGGCACAGGATGCTGCAGTTCCGGTGATGCCGGTGGATACCGAAACTAAACTTATCAGTTTCACGGCAGTTAAGGAAATAAAAGGGGTATCGGCATCCGAACTTTATAAAAGAGCATATAAATGGGTTAATTCATTTTATAAAAACCCGACAGATGTAATCAGAAGCGCCGATAGCGTGGAAGGAAAAATAGTGGGCAAAGCAAGATTTATGATTTACAGCGACCTGAAAGCACAACCTAAAATTGATGGCGGATTGGTTTGGTACACCATTACTATAGGTGCAAGAGAGGGGCGGTATAAATATGAAATCACTGCTTTTAACTGGAAACAAAATTCCTATTATCCTATCGAAAGATGGCAGGATACCAAATCGCCGAGTTACATGAAAGCTTATGACTCTTATCTTATCCAAACCAATGATTATGTTACGGATTTAATTTCCAAACTGACAACGGCAATGTCTCAACCAAGTCAGACTAAAAGTAATAAGGACAATTGGTAAACTATTAAAACAAGAAATGAGACCGATTCTTTAGTGAGAGCCGGTCTTTTTTTTGAAAAACTGACCAAGTCCTATAAAGGAGTCAGTCAAAGGGTTAAAAAGTTGACCAAAGCCTACTCAGAGGTTGGTCAAAAAGTTGAAATATTGACCAACCTCTGAGTAGACTTTGGTCAAAAAGTTGAAAAACTGACCAAACTCTACTCCAATTTTGATTCTGTTTTTTATCAAAACCGATTGATTTCCTATCTCGGAAGTGCCTTAAATCAGTCAAAAAGCATCAAAAATGATGAAAACAGGCATAAAATTTAGTGAAAAGCAGATAAATTAGAAAAATCAGAGGTTCAGCCCCAAAATTATTTTAGATGATATTCACCTCGGTTTCCAATTCCACGCCGAATTTCTCAAAAACAGACTTCAGAATATCATTAGAGAGGGTGAGAATTTCATTTCCGGTGGCATTTCCATAATTTACCAGCACAAGTGCCTGGTTAGGATGAACTCCGGCATCGCCAATTCGTTTTCCTTTCCAGCCGCATTGCTCTATCAACCATCCGGCAGCAAGTTTTTTGTTTCCATCCACAGTATCAAAGGCAATTATATTCGGAAAAAGCTCTTTAAGTTTATCAAACTGTTCCATTTTTATCTCAGGATTTTTGAAGAAACTACCTGCATTACCGGTTTTGGCAGGGTCAGGCAGCTTACTTTGCCTGATGTTAATAACCGCATCGCTGATTGCTTTTATACTGATTTGATGAACGCCCATCCGTTTAATTTCTTCCTCAATTGCTCCATATTTAGTATTTAAAACCGAATGTTTATTTAATCGGATGGTGGTAGAAGTGATGATATATTTATCCTTTTCCTCACCCTTGAAAATACTGTTCCGATAACCAAACTTGCAATCTTCATTGGTGAATCTTCTGAGATGACCTGTTTCAATTTCAATAGCTTCCACCTCCACTAAAACATCTTTCAACTCAACACCATAAGCCCCGATATTCTGAATCGGACCTGCACCCACACTACCGGGAATAAGGCTCATGTTTTCGATACCAGCATATCCATTATTTACTGCAAATAATACTAGTTTATGCCACTCCTCTCCCGCTCCTGTTTTAATATAAACATGGTTTTCATCCTCCGCATCAATATCAATTCCCAAGATTCCATTCTTTAAAACCAAGCCATCATAATCTTTACAAAAAAGAATGTTGCTGCCTCCTCCCAGGATAAATTTCGGAATGGTTTTAAAATCCTTAGATGCTAATAATTTAATAAGTTCATCCGAAGATTCAAATCTCGCAAAATATTTTGCCTTGGCATCGATACCAAAAGTGTTCAAATGTTTTAAAGAAAAATCGGGTTCTATTTTCATCAGGCGGCAAAATTAGTTATTAAAATTGATTTATCTTATTAATAATCAATGCAAGTCAGATTTGTAGTAATTTCGATATTTTGATTTGGAGAAAAGCTCGAATTTCAATAAATTTGCCAATTGTAACTGAATTTTGAAATTAAAGAAATAATTTATTTGTAATTTAGCCCCTTAATTAATAACGATAATAATATGAATACTAAAAATTTTCTCAAGAGTTTAATGGTTTTGTCAATGATAGGAGTTGCTATCATATTTATCCCCGGATTAATGAATTTCGGAATGAAAAATGTTTCTGATAAATCGGATAAAAAGCATAATGTCAAGGAAAATGAAAGCGATGCCCCCATACATTTATGGGATATGCGGGTAAATCGCAAAACCGGAACCATTGATATTGCCGATGTTGACGCAGCAAGACAACAGGCAAGAAACATGGCTTATGGAGCAAATAGCGAAAGAATGAAATCAGGAGTTTTAAATTTACAATGGCAGGAACTAGGACCAGATAACATTGGCGGAAGAACTAGAGCCATTTTAATTGATAAAAATAATCCAAGTTTAATGTTCGCAGGTGGTATAAGTGGTGGTTTATGGAGATCCACTACTCATGGAGGCAGTTGGGTAAAGGTTAATGATACTGCCTCAAGTTTAATGGTTTCTTGCATTACTCAGGCTGCTAATGGAGATATTTATTATGGAACAGGTGAAGCTTTAGTAAATGTTGCTAATGGTACGCCAGGAGGTGGTTTTGAAGGAGAAGGTATTTGGAAATCTACCGATGGTGGGAATACTTTCCATCGTCTTCCATCAACATGGGGAACTGGCAACATGGCAAACTTTAAATGGGTGAATAATATGGGTGCTGATCCTGTAAATTCACAAAGAATATACGCTGCTACTGTAACTGGCTTGTGGATTTCAAAAGATGGTGGAACGACATGGAAAATTGCTCATGATGCATCAGGCAGTTCGTTTAATGGTGCAAACGTTACCACAGTAAAAGTAGGTACTGATGGAACAGTAGCATGTTCAAAAAATGGTAAAATTTATGTTTCACCGAATGGTAATGACTCAACTTATGCAAAAATAAGTAGCCTTCCTGTTGAAGGCAGAACAGAGTTGGCAATTTCACCATCAAATCCTAATATTATGTATGCTTGTGTAGGCGGTGGTTCAAACAATGGATTATATAATATCTATCAAAGTACGGATAAATTTGCAACAGCAACAGTTATTGGTCCCGGCGGTGGTGCCTTTGATCCCCTAGGTACTCAGCAATATTATGCTAATACTATAGCGGTCGCTCCAAATAATCCCAATAAAATATTTGTTGCCGGTTTAAATGTTTGGGAATGGACACAAGGTCAGAATTGGAATCAAATAAATGGATTTTATTTAAATACGTATGTTCATGCTGATCAACATACTATTATATTTAATCCTCAAAATGCTAACGACTTCTTTATTGGAACAGATGGAGGTATATTTGAATCACAAGATCAGGGAATGACTTTTTCTGCCATGAACAGAAATTATAATGTAACCCAATTCTATTCTGTAGCACCATCTCCAGTTCAAGGTAGTTTTGGAGTTATCGGAGGGTCTCAGGATAATGGTGATTTATATATAAGTGGTTTAGGTAACTCAAATCAGGATGCAATTTCTATTTACGGAAATGAAGGTAATGGTGATGGTTTCAATACCGCAATTTCACAATACAATCCAACTGCATTTTTCTTTGAAGCTCAATATGGTATGTTATATCGTTCATCTAGCCAGGGAAGTGGAGGGGTTTCTTTTTTTGATGACCATATAAATCCATCCGCAGCAAGTGGTTGCATGGGTCCTTGGGGGGAGGTGTTTCTTCCATGTTTTTCAAATTGGTTCACACCGTTTACACTATGGGAAAACCTTAATCCTACCAAACCATTGGATACCTCTTTCTTTATTGGTGTTGGGAGTGGTGTTTGGGTAACGAAAAAAGCTCTTGATTTTTCGGTCAATCCTAAATGGTATAAAGTAAGTAACGGTAATTTTCAGGGACTTCCAACAGCTATGGCGTGTACGTTCGATGGAAAAACAGTTTTCGTAGGAACTGATGGGGGCAAGATTTACCGACTTACTAATCTTGATTACGTTAATGATAATTTAGATACTACCGGAACAAATTATAACCTATCAACATTTTCTAACCCAATTGTTCAGACCTTAATTCAAGGAACAGGACAATATTGCACAAGTATATCTGTAGACCCCAAAAATGCAAATCATATTGTAGTTACTTATGGAAATTATGGTAGCAGTGTTTTTATTTATCAGTCTCATAATGCATTAAGCGCTTCTCCTACCTTTACAAATATCCAAGGAAGTTTACCATTAGCGCCAATTTATTCATCATTGATTGATGGAACTGATTCTTCAAGAATTATTACCGGTTCCGAAATGGGTATCTATTCATCTGATAACGGTGGACAAACATGGACGTGGAACTTTAACGGTGTAAATGGAGAATTAATGCCAATAGTTCCTGCATTTATGTTAAAACAATTAACTCAATATTCCAATGGCGTTCCTGCAACAGATGTATATGCAGGCACTTATGGAAGAGGATTTTTTAAGACTAATTCAATACCCTTAGGAATTAATACTGTTGCATCTCAGAAACCTCAAATAAACTTGTATCCAAATCCATCGCAAAATATTGCCAATATTAATTATTCTATGAATACATCAAATAGTGTAAGCATTGATATTTATAATGTTGAAGGGCAAAAAGTAAAGGCAGTAGTATTGGGAAATCAAAGTTCGGGTTCACATAATTATTCCGTCAATGTTTCCGGATTAAGTAACGGAACCTATTTCCTTAATCTTATTACAGGAAATGAAAATACAGTTACCAAGTTTGTAATTTCACGATAATATTATAAGATATAATAAAAATTATCAAAGCCTCCAATTCAGGGGGCTTTGTTATTTAATGCAGATTGGTTTTCAGATTTAATATGTAAACTGTATCAACCTTTAAACCTAAACTTTGAGCCTTTAAAATATCATTTAATGCGTCATTATATTTTTTAAGATTATTATAAACTAACGAGCGATTAGAATAAGCCTGTCCATAATTTGGATTTATCTCAATTGCTTTCGAGTAATCAAACAGAGCCGCATCAAAACTCTCTAAACTATGGTTCCCACATCCTCTGAAGAAATAAAACGAAGCATCATTTCCTCCATTATTTATAAGCTTTGTATAATCACTTACTGATTCTTTGAACCTCCCATCCGTAAGAAAAGTGTAAGCCCTATTTTGCAGTAATTGTGCATCCTCACCATGCATCTTTACAACAATATCGAAATATTTATAAGCACTATCATAATTATGAATCCCACTATAAGTCGTTCCCAATGCCATATAAATCTGATAATCATGATAACCAAGTTTTAATGTTCGATTATAATCCGCAAGAGCAGAATCAGGTTTCCCTTTCATTGCATATATAAGTCCCCTGTCAAGATATACATGTGGATCATTATCTTTATTATTTATAATTGCTTTATTAAAATCATTTAATGCCCTATCAATATTCTCTGGCTTCGGAGCAATATTATATTTAGAAGTATTCATCCGGAATTCCCCTCGCCCTAAATACCCTTGCCAGTTATCAGGATAATTATTAATAACATCCGTCCACATAGTTTCAGGATTCTCCCAAACTTTACATCGCGCATTGGTATAATAAGTTGATATCAATGCGAGAATAATTATTGAAATTATTTTTATCAATGACAATTTTTTTATTTTGGTTGATGATAAATTACTAAACCACATTCCCAGAATAAACAGCAACCCGATATAAGGAATATATGAATATCTATCCGCCATTATCGCCCCACCAACCGGTATAAACTGAAGAACTAAAATAATATTAACCAAAAAAAATAAAAATCCAAAACCAATCATCCGTGAATACTTCAATGATTTATAAACCAAAAAGAAAAGAAGAATTACAATGAATGGAGATAAGTAATAAATCAAAGAAAGATGCCCACCATTAGTATCCGGAAAAGGATAAAGCGGCGATAAATTTATAGGCAAAAATAATTTTAAAATATAATCAATCATCCCAAAAGAAGCAAAAAGAAATCCCTGAAGCACTGTATTACTTTCCACAACACTAATC
>Ga0206937_10061_pt1 | contig 35966 bp, 34 predicted proteins | sample Alteio_BWOrgHeat_11_FD_152923 | JGI IMG/M metagenome (GOLD analysis project Ga0206937, IMG submission 152923) | Enriched cells from forest soil in Barre Woods Harvard Forest LTER site, Petersham, Massachusetts, United States -... | ecosystem: Environmental > Terrestrial > Soil > Temperate forest >... | reverse complement strand
GTAACCCAAAGAGGTATTTTTCAATTTCAGGTATGAGCCATTCTCAATATAACGGTCTGTGATCTGCGGTACAGGCGAATCTGTTGCACGCGCTACTGTCGTGTTTTGATTTGAAGGCGTCCACCTGTTCAACAAAGTAGCCGAGGCATTTTGCGTAAGCGTAGGGCGTTCGAGTGTTTGCTGTAATAGATTGAAGATCTTATTACCATAAGATCCCTGGAAAAATACCGACAAATCGAAATGATCATAAGTGAAAGTGTTGGTGATGCCGCCTGTAAATTTGGGTTGCGCACTGCCCAGGTTATGCATATCGGCAGTGGTGATCTTGCCATCGTGGTTGAAATCAACATATTTGGTATCACCGGCCTGTTGCGGTACGCCTGCTAATAGCGGCGCGCCGTTTTTCAGATCGTTAGCATTAAGCAAGCCATTGGTTGAATATCCCCAGAAGGTACCAACCGGCAAACCTACCTGCACAATTACCGGCGACTGGCGGCCTGTTGCTGCTACCGGGAAATAGCTGCTTACACCCGGGCCGAGGTTTAAGATCTTATTCCTGTTTGTAGAAAACTGGATATTGGTTTTCCAGCTAAAGTGATCGGATTTGATATTATCGGTATTCAAACCCAGCTCAATACCTTTATTCTGTACGCTACCTACGTTCTCCAGCTCACTTGCATAACCTGTGTAAAGCGGCAATGGAACGTTCAGCAGCAGGTTGGTTGTTTTTTTGTAGTAAGCGTCAAAAGTTAAATTGATGCGGTTGTCAAATAGCCCGATATCCAGGCCGCCGTCATATTGCGTAGTGGTTTCCCATTTCAGGTCAGGGTTTGCGAGTTGTGATGGCGCAATACCTGTTACCAGTTTGCCACCAAAGTAATAGTTGGTCGGCGCCAGCGAAGCTAATGAGCTATAAGGCGGCACTTCGGAGTTACCTGTCTGCCCAGCGCTCAGGCGTAATTTTATACTACTAAACGTTGGCTTGAGCGGCTTGAAAAAGTCTTCTCTGTCAATATTATAAGAAAAACCTGCCGAAGGGAAATAGCCCCATTTGTTATTAACGCCCAGTTTTGATGAACCATCCGCACGGATAGAAGCCGTGAAGTTGTATTTATGCTGGTAAGAATAGTTTACCCTTCCGAGGTATGAATCCAGCGTTTGGCTGATAAAGCTTGAAGAAGGCAGATCGGCAACACCAGCATATGCCAGGTTGTTGTATGATGTCAAATCATTAGGAAAATTCTGCCCAATTGCTACCGACGAGCTAAACTGTGTGTACTGAACAGTATAACCCACCAACACAGTTAAAAAGTGTGTATCATTAAAATTATGATCATACGTCAGCGTATTTTCATTTAGCCAGCTTACTTCATTGCCCGAGCCGATTGACGCATATCCTTTTGCTGCATTACCGGTTGAGCTACCTGCCGGCGAACCTGTGAATGACGGTGCGTAATAATCCTGTGCCGTATTTAAAAGATCGGCGCCTGCACTTATTTTTAATGTCAGGTCGGGGATGATCTTGTATTCTGCTGCAAAATTTCCTAATACCCGGGTTAACGTTGTAATATTGGTTGTTGCCGTGATATCCTGTAAAGGATTGGTTGGGGTTGACGAATATGGATTGGTAATATTGTAGCTGCCATCAGCATTTTTGATCTGTGCAAGCGAGGAAGTAAGTAATAAATTTGCATAGGCATTACTGAAATTTACACTATTGTAAGCGCTGCCATATAGCTTGTTTTCGGTAGAACGGCTGGCAAACACATTTGTAGTTACCTTGAACTTCTGCGACAGGTTTTTTTCATAATTCACCCGTGCCGAGTATCGCTTAAATCCTGTATTTAGTATATCTCCTTTCTGGTTGAAATAATCGCCGGAGATCAGGTATCTCGATTTTTCATCACCGCCTGATATCGTCAACTCGTCATCCAGGATCGGCGCGTTGCGTAATGCGGCTGATTGCCAGTCGGAACCGGTACCTGCAGCAGCGATCTGTGCTGAAGAAAACGTTTGGGCTGCTCCATCGCTGGTATTTACATCATCAACTAATGATTCCCATTGTGAAGCGTTAAGCAGATCAAGTTTCTTGGCTACACGTTGCGTGCCGTAATAAGTGCTAAAAGCTACATTATTTACACCCTTCTTCCCTTTTTTGGTGGTGATGATCACTACGCCATTAGCGCCGTGTGAGCCGTAAATAGCTGTTGCGGAGGCATCTTTCAATACCTCTATCGATTCGATATCGTTCGGGTCTATAGTTGCTAAGGCATTGGTGCTTGTGCCGTTTGAGCCTACATTGGTGTAATCGTTATCATTATAAATAATGAAACCGTCTATTACATACAGCGGCGCATTACCAAACGAAATGGAGTTACCGCCCCGGATACGGATAGTGGCCGTACTGCCCGGCTGCCCTGAGTTTTGTGTTACAGAAACGCCGGGAACCGCTCCCTGCAGCAGATTGTCAAACGTAGCCACAGGCTGATTAAGGATATTTTTAGGTACTGATGAAATGGAGCCTGTCAGGTCGCTTCTTTTCTGTGTACCGTAACCTACCACCACCACATCATTCAGCTGTGTGGTATTTTCGGCAAGCGAAACGGTTAGAAAGCTGCCATCGGCTATTACCTCTTTTGTTTTATAGCCGATAAAAGTTACAATAAGCGTGTACGGGAGTTTTTGGCCGGTTACAAAGGTGAAGCGACCGTCCTGTGTTGTTGCTACTGAGTGTGTTACGCCTTTTATCTGGAGTACTACGCCTGCAATAGGTTGTTTAGTAGCACTGTCTATTACTTTACCTTCAAGGTGTGAATTAATTAGAGGTGTGCCGCCATTTTGTGCAAATACAGCAGCGGGCAGTAAGATGAAGGGTATTGTTTTTAGAAACTTATAGAGTAGATTTTTTGCATGGATATATAATTCCATATATTTAACTGTTTTATGTTAATGATTAGTCGTTAGTAAAACCGGGGATGAAGAGCAGTAGTGATTGGCGTTACGGCTGTTCTGTCATCTGTTTGAACCGGTGAGGCTTCCTCGCCGGTTTATTTTTTTTAAGCAATTATTTCATACAATTATTTCAGGGGATTATGGACAAAGCATGGCAGTGCCGCCTTCACAGGATGCAATGCAGATCAAATAAAAAATTTGAAGGATTTTGCCGATCAACAGCAACAACACATGCAGCAGCAAACGTGCTTCTGTGTTCCAGGAGATGAAGATAGAATAGTATTATATTGTAAAAAAGCTTTCATCGCGTATGTTTTACGCTGCAAATATAAAAACATTTTTAATAATTACTACTAAATAGATAGATTTTATAGAAAAGATTAAATTCTCTCTGAAAGATTGCTATTGCATATATAAATTTCTGCAGTTATAGTTAAGCCTAATCAAGTTTTCAATGTAAAGTAAGCAGCAACTTTATGCATATTTAATAATGATAAAACAGGTACGCTGCATATTAAAGTACATCATCGATCCAGACAATTAAAACCATAAATTGATGTTTTCACGTCTGCCTTGTTGTCTGGTGCAAATGGTGCATTCCAGATACAAAGGACTGGTGCGTTTTGTAAAAAAATATAAAAAACAAGCAGAATATGAGCTTTTAAACAAAGTTAATATTGATTATCAAGTAGTTAAGTGTTCCATCGTGGTGCAGGTGGTGCGTGTGGTGCGCGGAGCAGGCAGCTAATTTGAAAACTGAATTTCACTTTAACAATAATTAACAGAAACCGGCCTACAGGTAAAATAAATAAGTTTCATCTTAGTGCAAACAACGCTATGAAACTTATCCTCACTTTTCTACTGTTTACTTTTTCAGGAATTAGCGCTTTTTGCCAGCAGGTTACTGTAAGCGGTAAAATAATTGATGAGCACAATAAGCCCGTGCCGTTTGCCAGCGTTTATGTTAAAAATACCACAACCGGCACATCCGCAAACAGCGAAGGTGAATATACGCTACAATTAAAACCGGGCAGTTATGAGATAAGATACGGCGCTGTTGGCTACAAACAGAAAAACCGCGTAGTGCAACTTACCGTTGATAAGCACCTCGACATCGTTTTGCAGACCGAAAATTACCAGCTAAATGATGTAGTGATCAGCGCAACCGGCGAAAACCCGGCTTACGCCATCATACGCAAAGCCATCAAAAAGCGTAAGCAGCACCTGGAGGAAGTTAAAGCTTATACCTGCGATGTTTATATAAAAGGTGTGCAAAAACTATTGGCCGCACCGAAAAAGTTCATGGGGATCGATATCCAGAAAGCTACCAGCGAGGCCGGGCTTGATTCAAACCGGCGGGGTATTATTTACCTGTCGGAATCGGAATCGAAATATAGTTTCGAACAGCCTAATAAAGTACATGAGGAAATGATCTCGTCGAAAGTAGCAGGAAGCAACCGGGCGTTCAGCTATAACCGGGCATCCGAAATGGAGATCAATTTTTATAAGAACATACAGGTGTGGGAAGGCCTAAGCAACCGGCCTGTAATATCGCCTATAGCAGATAACGCGCTTTTTTATTACAAGTATAAGCTGATTGGTAAAACGGTTGAAAATGGTGAAACCATCGATAAGATCAAGGTTATACCCAAGCGAAGCTACGACGCCTGTTTCCAGGGAGATATTTACATTTTGGAGAATGACTGGCGCATTTACAGCTTTAATCTGTTTATCACAAAAGCACAGAATATCAATTTTGTGGATACGCTGCGTTTCAGCGAGCAATTTTTCCCGGTGGGCAGATCTGTTTGGATGCCATCGTCAATAAAATTTGAGTTTGTCGGCGGATTATTCAGCTTTAAGTTTGGTGGATATTATATCTCTGTTTATAAGGACTACAATATTGATCCTGTTTTCAGTAAGAACGAGTTTAAAGAGGTATTACGAATAACGCAAGGAATCAATAAAAAGGACTCTGTTTTTTGGCAGAACGAGCGGCCGGTGCCGTTAACCGCCGAAGAAAAAACGGATTATAAGAACAAAGCTGTACTTGCCCGAAAACGCGAATCCAAACCTTACCTCGATTCGCTTGACAAGGTGAACAATAAATTTAATGCAGGCGCTATTTTAAGCGGCTATCATTATCGCGATAGGTACAAGCATGAGTATCTTAATTTAGATCCGCTGCTTACGTCAGTAAGATTTAATACGGTACAGGGCTTTGATATTAATTATGGCGGTTCATTTTCCAAGCGGATCGATACCTTAAATAACCGCTATCTTATATTTGGCGCAAAAGCCGGCTATGGTTTTTCGGATAAAAAGTTTACCGGAAGTGTTTATGCTGATCTGCCGGTATCTTCTTTTACACTCGGCATTAAGGCAGGCTCGGAAGTAACTGACCTGAACGGTGATGATCCTATTTCTCCGCTGGTGAATACATTTTACAGCTTATTTGAGAAAGAAAATTATGAGAAGCTCTATCAAAAACGATATGTATCCTTTTCGGCCAATAAACGGATAACCGGCGGATGGATGGCCTACGCCAACGCAGAATGGGCCGACAGGACCTGGCTGCCAAACACCTCATCGTACAGCTTTTTCAACCCGGGCAATAAAACTTATACTTCAAATAACCCGTTTTTACCTTACTCGGATGTTCCATTATTTGCTGAAAATCAGTCGTTCAAGATCACATTTCGTACTACGTATGATTTCAGCGATAAATATGAGACCTTCCCTACAGGCAGGCGTTATTTGCCGTCGCCCTATCCAACCATCGGTTTAAACTATGTTAAAGGAATAAATGGTGTATTAGGCTCGGATGTGGATTATGACCTGTTATCTGCCGATGTTTCCAAATCAAATATAAATGCAGGCGTATTGGGGCAAAGCTCGTTTTATGTTGGTGCAGGCAAATTTTTGAATGATAACAGCCTTTATTATGTAGACTATAAGCAATTTTTAGGCAACCAGGTATTGTTTTATAAAAGCGGTATAAACAGTTTTTTACTGCTCAACTATTATAATTTCAGCACATATAAAGAATATGTTGAAGGGCATTTCGAGCAAAACTTCTCAGGGTTTATTTTGAACAAAATACCGCTGATAAGAAAATTAAAATTGCAGGAAATTTTTGATGCAAATTATTTAAGCACTTCATCGTTAAAAAACTATACTGAGCTGGGTTTTGGCGTACAATACCTCAACTTCAGGTTAATGTACGGAAGGTCATTCAATAGCGGAAGTAATGTAAATTCTGCTATCAGGCTTGGTGTTAGTTTTTAGATCTGATAAGAAAGCCGGCAACCTGCAATTGCTCGTTTGCACTTAAAACATCACCGTCATAACTCCATAGTGAACCATCTACGAGGATTATTCTACCAAGGTAATCCGGATTATTTTTATCGTCAAGGTCGTCGTTCGCTTCTCGTTCACGTGGCTCGGTGATCAGCGTGGTTTCGTCGCCAAAGGCATCCTTATATATTTTGTAAACACCGGTATCCACCAGTCCGCTCCCCTCCCGTTCCAGAATGGGCTCAATAATGATCTTTCTTAGCGACTCATCAGGTTGTACAATACTTATTTGGGCGGGCGTTAACATATGATTTGGCTTATAGAAAATATTACAACAAGAACGCTAATTTGTTTTTGCAGTATGCTCAGCTAATTGTTTAATATATAGCTTTATTTGCTTTTTGTCCGGTTTAGTTTTAGCCAGCTTTAAAGCTTTTTCAAAATGATTTAACGCAGATCCATCATCAATATCTGTATATAAATATCCTAAAAGGCAATGATACAGGTGATTATCATCAAGTTTCAATTTCTCCGCTTCTATGATCGCCGACTCTTTATTTATTGCTTTCGAAAGCGCGTATGTACGGTTCAATGCAGCTATGGGGGAATATTCCAATATCAGCAAGGTATTGTACAACTGTAATATACTCTCCCATTTTTGTTGTGAGTCGACCTTTTGGGTATGCCAAAAAGCGATAGCGGCTTCAACATGATATTTGGTGAATTGCACCCCGGTGGAAGCTTTATTTAAATATTGCTGTCCCCTTGCAATGAGCTCTTTATCCCAAAGTGAAGTATCCTGCTCTCCATAAAGAATAGATTCGCCTTGCTGCCCGGTTCGTGCCTCGAAACGCGAGGCGTGAAAGCACATTAATGCCAGTAAAGCATATACAGGCGGTTGCACAGTGACGGCATTTCCTGTTAAAAGGTAAGTTAGCCGCATCGCTTCAAGACACAGATCCTTGCGCAGCGATATATTTTGTGATCGCGAATAATAGCCTTCATTAAATAATAAATACAATGTGGTAAGCACCGTATCAAGTCGATTATTTAATTCTACCGTTGCAGGCATTTCAATTTTTACATGCTCATGCCGCAATTTCTCTTTCGCCCTGAACAGGCGTTTATTGATCGTCTCTTTGTTCGTCAGGAAAGCATCCGCTATTTCCTCGATACCAAACCCGCAAAGTATGCGTAATGACAAACCTATCTGCGCCTCGGTTGGAATTATTGGGTTGCAAATGGCAAACATCATTTGCAACTGGCTGTCGGCTATGTTTTTACCTGACAGATCAATTTCCGTTTCGTAAGCTTCCGCTGCGTTCTGCTGAAGCGTAACAGCAACTTTATTATTAAATATCGTATTACGCTTAAGGTGGTCTTTTGCTTTGTTTTTGGCAACCGTATACAGCCATGCTGCCGGATTAGCCGGCAAACCTTTTTGCCCCCAGGTTTCGGCGGCCAGCATAAAGGTATCGCTCACAATATCTTCTGCCGTTTCAATGTGCTCAAAGCCAAATAACCGGCCCAGTACGGCTACAATTTTGCTGTATTCGGTACGAAATAAGTGTGGTATAAGTTGTTCTTCTGTTTCCATAAAAAAAGCCCCGGCTAAGGGGCTCTTAAATTACTCCATGGTGGTTGGTATAACAATTCGTACTTCAACACTACCACCTGCACTGAATATCGGGCAGCCCTTGCCCAATTCAACTGCTTCCTCAAGTGTTTCAGTACGTACCACTAATATGCCCGTCAGCATTTCTTTGATCTCGGCATAAGGGCCATCAGTTACAATCCCACCTTTACGGATCACGGCGCCTTCAACTCCTAAGCGATTGCCTGGATTCGCCAGTTTGTTTTGTGCGGCAATACCGCCTATCCAATTGCGCCATTGGCCTAAAATACCTTGCATTTGCTCCGGTGAGAACTGCACGTCAGGGTTCTCCTCGTTTCTGAAAATTAATGCGAATTCATTCATGATGTTAAGTTTTTTGATTTATACCTCAATGACGACCGGCTATTTCAAAATTGGACATTTTTTTAAAAAAGGTAAAAGGTTAAGGGTTTAAGTAAAAGGTAGATCATAAGTATGGCTTATAAAATCGTTAAGCTACGTTTTTATTTTTCCTTTTACCTCTTACCTTTCACCTTTAGCCTACTTAATTCACCTGGAACTTCTCACGATATTCAGAGGGCGTCATCCCTACAGATTTACGAAATATCTTCCTGAATGCCTTCGGATCGTTATAGCCGGAATAATAGATCACCTCGCTCATTTGCTTGTCGGTTTGCTCCAGTAACTTCTTTGCGGCTTCAATACGCGTCTGCTGTAAATATTCTATCGGTGTAATGCCTATAACGTGCTTAAACCTGCGTACTATATTACGGCGACTGGCAGGAATATCTTTTATGATCTCCTCAATAGTGCCGGCTTCGCTATAACTGCTTTCTATCTTTTGCTGTGCCGATGCTACAAGCTCGTCGGTATGGTCACGCGCGGGCTGAAATGTACTGAAGTAAGACTGGTTATCCCGATCCATATCGATGGCGAAGAATTTGGCAATTTTTACAGACATATCTTTCCCGCAATACTTCTGTACCAGGTGCAGCAATAAATGGAAGGTTGAAGTAGCGCCGCCGCTGGTGTATAACCTGCCATCCTCCGTTAACGTTTTATCCGACTTTAATTTCACGGCGGGGAACGCAATAGCAAATCCATTACATGAATCTACGTGAGTGGTGGCAATCTTACCATTTAGTAACCCGGTTGCGGCAAGCAGGAATGCTCCTGTGCAAAAGGTTGCCACCTCTGCCCCATTTTGGTATTGGTTAACTATCCATGGTAAATAATCCTGGTTGTCGGCAATTGCACCTTGCATATTTTCGGTATTGAAAGCAGGTATCAATATCAGCTTTTTTTGTGCTGATGTACGTATGGATTCCAGCGTATAACCCTCCATAGATTGCTCGTCGCCCGCGGTGATCAGGCTGATCTTAAACGCATCCGATCCGCCTGCGTTCTTTACGAACTTATTCACCGTATCGAAAACATCCAATATGGCAGCAATACTAAGCAGCCTGTGCTGTTTAGTTACTAAAAGGCCCGTTTCTATCATGGTCAGTTTATAATTTGATTATGGTAAACTTAAACAATTTGTCGCAAATGCCCCTAAACTTGTCGTTTTTTACCATTCTGTATAATTAGCGCAGTTTATACTTTTGGATAGAAATAATATTATAATCATATTAAAATGCTTTCTTTATCAAAAAACAATATATGAACACAGTAGAAGTTTTAGCGGGAATTAATGAGACCTTAGAAGATTTCATAGAAACGTTGGCCGCATTTGACGATGACGAGTTTAACGAAATCCCCTATGAAGGCAGTTGGACGCCCGGCCAGGTTGGGCAGCATGTTATCCTTTCTGTATCTGCTTTTACTGCTCTTTTAGCAGGCCCTGATACTGAAACTGAACGACTGCCCGATCTTCATGTCGCTAATTTAAAGGCGGCTTTCCTCAATTTCGATATCAAAATGCAGTCACCTGATTTCATTATCCCGCCTGCTATAGATTATGACAAACAAGAGCAGCTGGATACATTGGATCGTTTATTGGAACGGCTGAATGAGATCATTCCTGACGCAGACATGTCTCGCACTTGTACTGGCATGGAACTACCGATGATGGGGCATCTTACCCGCACGGAGGTTGCGCATTTTATTGTGTATCACTCCACAAGGCATATTCATCAATTGAAAAGAATATTATCACATATCAACTTACACTAAAACTTAAAAAATTATGGAATTCTTAGAAGTGGTATCTATCCCTGTCAGCGACCAGGAAAAATCAAAAGCGTTTTACCAAAACATTGGTTTCGAGCTTATTATCGAATCGGATATGGGCAACGGTTCAAAGTGGGTACAATTAGGCTTGCCAGGCCAAACTACTTCAATCACGCTTGTAACATGGTTTAGTAAAAGCGCTCCGGGATCATCACAGGGATTGGTTGTTCGTACTTATGATATTGAAAAGGATGTTGCAGACCTGAAGGCGAAAGGTGTTGAAATAGATAACATCGACCCAACCCCATGGGGCAAATTTGCAACCTTTTACGATCCGGATGGTAACAGCCTGGTGTTACGAGAAGAATAATACTTGTCGTTACAATTGTGTTTAACCTAATGCTAAATGTTATGGTTGAGGTTTTTAAGACAAATATCAAATACAAAGGACAAACAAAACCAGTTATTAAAAAACTGGAAGAAAATTTCCCCGGAAGCAATGTCAATTTCGATCTGGAGGATTGCGATAATATCCTCCGGGTTGAAGGTGATGGTATTTGTCCCTTCAAAATCGCCGACCTGGTAATGGCTGACGGTTACGAATGCGAAATTTTATTATAGATCGAGTAAGATTATGAGTTCAAAAACAATCACTATCGTTTATTGGGTGTTAACTATTCTGTTAGTATTATTCTCGTTAATGGACGCATTTGGCGGTTTAACGCACCAGGCCGCCGGTGTAAAAGGGGTTACCCATCTCGGTTATCCCGTTTATTTGCTCGACATTAATGGCGTAGCAAAAATCATTGGCGCGATATGCCTTATACAAACCCGTTACCGGGCCATTAAAGAATGGGCTTACGCCGGTTTCATCATCAGTCTTATTTGTGCAACATGGTCGCATACAGTCGTTGGTGATCCTGTAATAAATATAATTATGCCGATTGTATTTTTAATACTTTTCCTGCTCTCCTACTTCCTTTGGAAAAGTTATCTGAAATTAAAGTCAATTAACTGATATTCATCTTATAGCAGTTACGCAAAAACGAAAAAGCGGCCACAACGAGCCGCTTTCTCTATTACCCCAATTTTACGAACATTAAGTTTTTATCAGTGATTGCCAAGGCTCCAGGTTAACCCAACGGCCACGCCTGTTGATTGCAATTTGGAATCATACAATCCTACTCCCGAAAGCGGCAATTTAACATAAGGCTGAACATCCAGGCCCAATCTCGAGTTGATCTGCCTTTGGTAGGTTGCCTGTAGGTTCAATATACTCAAATAGTACTTGCCGGGGCTTGGTACGCTATATGAAGCCGGGCCGTTTCCATAAGCGCCATAGCTATAGTTATAATTTTCATGGAACATCAGGTATGATGATAACCCTGTACCAACAGAGAACTTATTACGGTGCTTATTATAAAGACTGTAATCAAGGTTCAATGGCACATCTATCATGCGGCAGTCTGCGCTAACGGTTGCAGGTGTGTTCGGGAACTTGAATGAGCCACGATAGTTATCAAAATTGGTAAGATATGGTTTTGACGAATAAACGGCGCCTATACTAACCGTCAATCTGTTAAATATACCCGCTGAAAACAATGCACCAAAGTTTGTACCTACTTTGCTTTGCGAAAATGAATTTAAGCCATTCAGATCCGATGAGCCTAATACGGTTATAGCAAATTGTGGCTTATATCCTCTTGATGCAGCAGCATTTGCTTTTTCACGATTAAAAGCCAGATCGCCATAATTTTGCTTTGCTTGTACATCTTTAGGCTCAATGGTATCAATTTTACGGCTTTGTGAACTGAACGTTGGTGTTGAAGATATAGACGCCAGTATTTCTCTACCCCCGGGCTGAGCTACACTAAAAGGCTGCTCTGAAACTGGCCCGGTAGTATCGCGGCGGCCTCCACCAGCGGATGGGATAACTGTAGGCTGGCCTTTATGGCTATAACTGGTATTATTTGCAACTGTAGCCGGGCTGATAGTATCTCTGCCGGCAGTATGCACTGCAGATTCTACCTTACTCTGGGTACTTGCATAAATTTTTTCATTACGCTGAATGGAGCCGTCGCTTATACCGGGATTTCTTTGCTTTGTATTCGAAGTATCTTTGGGTGATATACGATTTTTTACAGTCTGTTGGTTTTCAGGAGTTTTATGCATAAACATCCACAAGCCAAATGCTATCAGCAACATAGCAGCCACGGCGCCCAGTATCGGCAGCCAATAAACAATACCTGCCCGCTTTTTATTACCGTCGAGCATAGATTCCATCGCCTCCCAGTCATCATCCCTGAAATCAGGCTGATGCCCCGGATCGTCGAATCCGCGTTTAAATAAGTTATCTAATTCTTTATCCTTCTCCATTTTAACCCCAAGTATTTTTATTGATCAGAATGCCGTTCATATTAGTGCCATTCATGGCCACAATCGAATTCACGTTCATTCCACCACTATTGTATCTTTTTTTGTCGGCCATATCATCAGCCTCCTGAATCATCACTTTTAGCTTTTGCCTTGCCTTGTGCAGGTTTGATTTTGATGTACCGATGTTGATGTTCAGCATTTCGGCAATTTCCTCGTGTGTATAGCCTTCTATTGCAAAAAGGTTAAAAACAGTACGGTATGCCTGCGGCAGCTTTTGCACCATAGCCAATATATCCTCGTAGCGGATATTCTTGTCGGCAAAATCACCATCGCTAATGTGTTCGGCTTTTTCCAGATCGTCGGCGTAAGCCATCTTTAAATTAGAGCGGTAAAAATCGATAGAAGTGTTTACCATTATACGGCCTAGCCATGCTTTAAAAGGTTTTGCGGCATCATAACTTTCAATGCGTGTAAAAACTTTAAAAAATCCCTGGTTCATCACCTCAGCAGCCTCGTCCCTGTTACCGGCGTAACGCAAGCATATACCCATGGAGAAGCCGTAAAATGCCTTATACAGCAATTTCTGACACTTCCTGTCCTGCTTCAAACACCCACTAATAAGTTGATGTAATTCTTCTTCGCCCATGTAGGTTTATTATCGCTTACGTAAATATCGCTATAATTACCCCTATCACGAAATGAAGAATATAAAGGTTGCTTTATTTATTAAAAAAAATTAAAATATTTAAAACTATAGGTTTTCAGCGGTAATAACGTAGCAGAAATAAACCATATTTGTAGAAATTGTTGCAATTGTTATGCGCCCTTTAGCTATACCCCCATACATTCGCACTTACCTGGACAGCAAAGTTTATACTGATACCGAGCTTGCAGCAGTAAAAACGGCGTATTCAAAATTACTGAAGGGCGAGCCGGATGTCACCGTTTCTATCCCTGCCTATAACGAGGAAGCCACTATAGCACAAACGCTTTCATCGCTTTGTAATAACGTTACCAAATGGTCTGTTGAGATCAACGTGATCAACAATAACTCAAAAGACGATACCGAGCGCATAGTACAAGCATGTGGCGTAAATTGCATACTCGAAGCTACGCAAGGCATCACACCTGCCCGTAATTGCGGCTTGCGCCATGCCAAAGGCAAATACATTTTAAATGCCGATGCCGATACCATCTACCCAAAAGATTGGATAGAGGAAATGATAAAACCGTTGGCTGAACATGATAATGTGGCCATAACTTACGGCCGCTTTTCGTTCATCCCGGTAGGTAAAACAGGTCGTTTTACGTATTTTTTTTATGAATACCTGTCTGATTTTAGCAAATGGTATAACAAACACTTCCGGATAGAGGCAGTTAATGTTTATGGTTTTAATTCAGGTTTCAGGCGTGAACAGGGTTTGCAGGTTGATGGATTTGACCATCCTGTAGGTAGCAACGAAGACGGCTACCTTGCCCTTAAGCTGAAAAACAAAGGTTTTGGCAAACTTTACCAGGTAACCAGCCCCAAAGCAATTGTTTGGACGACGGACCGACGCATACAAATTGATGGCGGCCTGGTTAAAGGCACCGTAAAGCGCGTAAAAAGGATATTAAATATTAAGTAGGTTCAGGCCGCCCCCGGGAATTCAGCTTTCAGGTTTACCAGTACATCGTTTATTACTTCCTCGAGTTTGACAACCAAAGTTTTTAAATGTACAGGATCGCTGTTTTCATAATGCTCTAAGCCAAATATTACATCTTTTAACGAAGTAATGCTGAAATGAATAAGCGAGGGTTTTATTTTATGTGCGGCTTTGCCAACCATGTCCCAGTCGCCCTCAGCAGCGCCTTGTTTTACGTTGGCAAGCTCGGCTTGAAGGGTTTCCATAAAAACAGCTACCAACTTTTCCAGGAATGAAATATTGTCATCACACATCGCTTTTATTTCGGTCAGGTCGTATGGCTTATTATTGGTATTATTCATTATATCTTTTATTATTTGGTTGTCAATACGTTAAATATATAAATTAATTATCCGCCAACAAGTGGTCGAAAATAACGTATAAATATTAAAATTAATTACTTGTTAAAATATGCGCCAATATATTTCAAAACTATTAATAATAGCACTTATGGGGGTTAAAAATTATAATAAAATAGTAGTGTATTTTAACTAATTTAAGTATTTTAGCTTCGTCCTTACGATATTCTATGATTTCAACGACCGCGAATAAGATCAAGATCCTTATTGTTGAGGATGACGTATACATGCAATTGATCCTCAATGAATTCCTGGGGAACAAATATGAAACCAGTGTGTGCGTTAACGGTATGGACGCCCTTGCTACAATGCAAAACGGCAACATCCCCGATCTTATCATATCCGATCTTAACATTTCAAAATTAAACGGTCTTGAACTATTGGGCCAGCTGCAGGCAAGTGATTTTTTTAAGAATATACCTGTGATCATCGTATCCGGCGAGGATAGTTCAGAAAAAAGGATCTTATGCCTCAACAGCGGGGCCGACGATTATATTGTTAAGCCATTCAACCCCGTGGAGCTTGAGGCGCGTGTAAGGGTGATTTTGCGAAGGATAGTTAAGTACAATTAATTTTATGAGCGACGTTACCCCTTACAATAACCAAGTAATTTTATTGCTTCGCGCGGACGATGAGTTGTATGAAGAACTGACTACCCAATGCAATTTTCATGGCAGGCAGCTTATTAATTTCAATAGTGATGATGAAATGTTTGATGCCTGGGACGAAAAGAAGTTTAATGCAGTAGCCATAATTTCTAAAAGTGACGTGCTCGGGAAATACGGCGTTAACCTGATAGATGCCCTAAAATCAAAGAAAAAACCACGTATCCCTATCCTGCTTGTGGGTAAGCACCTTGACAAAAACCTTCGTAAAATAGCGCTCAGCGCCGGTATTACCGATTTTTTTCTTCGTCCAGTCAATCTTAATAACCTTGAAATACGCACCAATTTCTTAATAGAACATTGGGGCGACCTGCAAAAGAAATTGCATAACCAATCGGCCGGGAATTATAAGACGCCATTCGGAAAGCGTGCATTTGATATCTTCTTTTCGGGATTGACGCTTTTATGCCTTTCGCCAGTGTTTTTAGCGGTTTATATATTGATAAAGCTGGAATCGCGAGGGCCGGCTTTTTATTACTCTTACCGTGTAGGCACAGGTTACAAAGTGTTTAAGTTTTACAAATTCCGGTCGATGTACGTGAATGCGGATAGCCGTTTAAAAGACCTGAAGCACCTTAACCAGTACAATATTGATGCCGGAGCATCTGAAGACAAAAAGGAAAACAATACGGGCGTATTATGTAACGATTGTCTTTCTTACGGTAAATGCCAGTTCCCGCTGTATGCTGATAAAGTAAAATGGTGCGAAAAGCAATTCATCGATTCGCGTAAAACCAATAGCGGATCGGCATTCTTTAAAATAAAGGATGATCCGCGCATAACCAAAGTGGGCAACGTGATCCGTAACCTGAGTATTGACGAGTTGCCGCAATTATGGAATGTGTTTATCGGCAATATGAGTATTGTTGGTAACCGCCCGTTGCCATTATACGAAGCTGAAAAATTGACCACTGATAAATACGCTTTACGTTTTGCCGCGCCTGCAGGTATAACAGGCTTATGGCAGGTTGAAAAACGCGGTAAAGGTGATATGAGCGAAGACGAACGACTGATGCTGGATAACATGTACGCCCAAAATCACAGCCTGGCAAATGATCTGAAGCTGATCTTTAAAACCATCCCGGCGCTGTTGCAGAAGGAAAACGTATAATAAAAACACACAAATTATTCGAATTAATACCACGAATTTCACGAATTTGATTGTCGTTATTCGTGAAATTCGCTTTAATTAGAACAATTAGTGCTCACTAAATTCGTTCCCAGTTCCCTGTTTTGGCATCATATTGCCTGATTATTTTTGCAGGATTACCGGCTACTACCGAATATGGCGGCACATTTTTGGTGACTACCGATCCGCCTGCAACTACGCTGTGCTTGCCGATAGTTACGCCTGAAGTGATCACAGAATTGGCGGCAATCCAGCAATCATCCTCAACTACAATTGGCGCTACTGTTACTTTTTGATTGACGATTGGTACGTTAATATCACGGTATTCATGATTAAGACCGCTGAGAACAATATGCTGTGCAAAGATGACATTGCTGCCTATCGTTACCGGGCCAATGATCACATTGCTCATACCGATGAGCGTATTATCACCGATCAACACATCACCTACGCCATTATTAACTACGCTGAAATCTTCGATGGTGGTTTTTCTGCCGATATCGAATTTGTTAAACGGCAATACATCAAGCCTCACCCTTCGTATGGTTGAGCCACTCCCCCGTTTGTGTACGAATGGGTTGATGAAAAGCTTTACCCAAAGCCGCGGCCGGGCATCGCTCACCAATGTCCAGTGCACAAACTTTTTTAATCCGGGATTGCCTTTTATTTTATCTTTTAGCGACATAAGTTACTGTCTTTTAGCTTTTTCCCAAACCGCACTTTGCTTACCGCGAAGGTAACGGAAAATCCCCATCACCACAGCGTAGTTCATCATGCAAAAATAGTAGGGTATAAAAAATATTTTGATCTTGATCTTTCGCTCCTCCAAAATCCAACCCGAAATGGCCAGTAAATAAAAGCCAACCTGCGCCAACAGCAGCAATTGATAAGTAAGCGAAATACTGCCGCTAAACACAATAATCAAATTAATAAGCAAAGCCAGCAGCATAAAAAAAGGCACAACAGTCCACCTTAATACGCGATGGCTTACATATTGAAATGTGAGTATTGCGTTCGGAAATGGGTTGAGCAATGCCCTCAGCCAAACAATAGATTGCAGGCCGCCCGCTGCTATCCGGATCTTTCGTTTCAACTCTTCCGTAACGTTTTGCGATGCGCTTTCTGTCGCGAAAGCCTCTGGTTCATAGATCACACGATAGCCATCCTTAGCCACCAGCAACGAAATCATAAAATCATCCAAAATAGTATTTGCCGGTACAGGTCTATACAATGCCGTCTTGATGCTGAATAACTCCCCCGCCGCACCAACAACCGAATACAGTTCCGAATCCCAGGCTTTTAGCTTCGATTCATATTTCCAGTAAAAACCCTCGCCAGCCGTTGCATTGCCTGCTTCGGCATAAACCCGCTTCTCTCCTGCTACGGCGCCTACTTTTGCATCGCTGTAATGGCGGCAGATGTTTACGATGGCATCGGTATTTAAAAATGTATTGGCGTCGGTAAACACAACTACCTCGCTGTTAACCGTATCCATAGCACGATGTACGGCGGCAATCTTGCCTTTACGCTCATCGCTGTGCATGTGCCTTATTTCCTGGTGCTTTTTTACAATGTTCGCTGTGCTGTCTGTCGAGCCATCGGTTATAAATACAAATTCAAGTTTTCCTTTTGGATAATTCAGCTCAAGGCTGTTCTTTATCTTTTCATCCATTACACCCTCTTCGTTATATGCTGCAACGATTAGTGTACAGGTTGGCAGATCATCTTTCATCACTACCGGCAAAACGGGTTTGCCTTTTATAGCACGTTTTATCTTAATAATAATAAACAATAAAATGCCATAGCCGAAAAAAGCGTAGAAAGCGATAAATAAACTGAACCAGAGTAAAAATTCCATATGTTAATTGAGCGGGTAACCTAATTTGCTGCTGTTAGTACTGTTTGTAAAGTTCCACCATATTGCTTTGAAAAGCCAGCCGGTAAATCCTTTATAATTTTTTTGATGATAAGCTAATATATTTCTCGGCGCCACCAGGCACATAAAATAAACATAAAATATGAGCTTAGCGTGAAACGGCGCATTACGGCGGATGAACAATATGCGGTTACGGTTCATGAAATATTCCTTTAAAGCGCTATCCTTACCAACTGATACCGACTCTTTGTGATAGATCAGCGCCCGCGGCTCAACCCAAACCTGGTAGCCCGCTTTCTTAATCCGGTCGCACCAGTCCATTTCTTCATAGTACAGGAAGAAATTTTCGGCCATCAAACCTGCTTTATCAATTGCCTCACGCCGAACCATCATTGCCGCCCCATGCCCATAACCGGTCTGGCCTGTAGTATGATCATACTGGCCGTTATCCTTTTCAAACTGACCAATGGTAGCGTTGCGGCAGGTATAATAATTCATCGGCGTATAACCTGCGTACTGCAGCGTATCCGGTTCATCAAAATATCTGATCTTGGGCGACACCATCCCTACTTCCGGGTGCTGATCCATCAGATCAACCAGCGTTTTCACTAATCCGTCTGTAAACTCGGTGTCGTTATTAACAAAAAACAGGTATTCACCTGTGGCGTCTTTTACACCAACATTATTCCCGCCGGCAAAGCCCAGGTTTTTTTCAGAACGGATAAATTTCACACCGGGATATTTCGTTTTCCATTCAGGCACACTATTTATTTTGCTGCCATTATCTACAACAATTATCTCTATATTCGGATAGCTATTGGTTGAATCGATCGAGGCCAAAAGTTGCTCGGTAACTAAACTTTGATTAAAGTTCACCGTAATAATGGAAACGCTGTTCATGTTTGTATTTATACGTATACGCGTCCGTTAAAGATCAGCAGAAAAGTAAAGATTACAATTGAGTATCGAAAATAATATTCGTAAAGAGGCTGAGAATTTTCACCAACCGGATGAAGATAAGGAAGCTATTAACCAAAAAATAGACGAACTGGTTAACCTGCTAGCCAATAGTCACCTCGATAACGAAACCGTAAAGCTTTACAAGCAGAAATTCGACAACGCTATCCGTCGTCAGGGCATACAGGCAGAGCAAGTGGAGGCATTTCAAAACCTCGGTAGCATCGATGCTTCCCGCGAAGAATTACTGGACGGATTCAGCACGCTCCTCTCCGATCATCGCTTTGATAGCCGGGTAAGTAAAAAACGCGTCAAGATTGGCGAAGGCATGTCGCGGGTGGTACTGTTCGCTATCAGCATTACCATGATCACGCTTGGCCTGGGTATGATCATCATGCCCGCGCCGCCGTTTTTCGAAATGTTCACCATTTATTATTTTAACCAAAATGACGGTATCACCATTATGGATTTGATCTCATTATTGGTTATATTGTTCGGCATATTTTTCCTGATAAAGGCCATCATCCGGAAACCGGTAGGAAGAAATTGAACATGAGCACTATCACAAAAAAAATACTATTGGTTGATGATAATCAGCTGTTCCTGAAAATGCTGTCGCGCGCTTTCAGGAAGGCCGGTTTTGAATGCGTTACAGCTGAATCAGCTGCGGATGCGCTTACTTTGCTAAAAACCAATATCCCTGATGCTGTTCTGTCCGACTATGAAATGCCTGCCATGAATGGACTGCAGTTCAGGGAAGAATTATTGGCTGACGCGGCTTTGATGGATATCCCATTCATCTTTCTTACCCATATATCAGATAACGAACTGATGGTGAAAGGCCTTGGCCTGCAGGCGGTTGATTATGTATTGAAGGACACGCCCGTAAACGTGATCGTGTCCAAACTTAACAACATCATCTATACCGTTCAAAAACAACATGAGTTATCAAAGAATGAGTTAAAACGTGCAGCAGAAGCGCTCAACGTTCGCACTATCCCGCATAGCACTCCGTACATTAAAGGCTTTCATATCGATTTCTGGCATCAACCCTACCAGGATATCCCCGGCGGTGATTTTATAGATTTTATCCATGCTGATGACACGCATACATTTGTTGTACTGGGTGATATCATGGGTAAAAAGTGGACGGCCTGGTTTTTTACCTTCAGCTTTTTGAGCTATGTACGTGCTGCGGTGCGGTTTGGAGCTTATAGCGGTGATTATTCCGTGGCCAGTATATTGCAGAAGGTTAATGAAGTAATTTGCCTTGATGATGTATTAAAAGACATGTTATCGAGTCTTTCTTTATTGATGATCGATACAGCTACTAACCAGATCAGCTATTCAGGTGCAGGAGATCTGCCGTTGCTGCATTATGATGCTAAAACATCACAATTAAAACGTGTTAGCTCAGACGGTTTGCTGCTTGGTTTATTCGCTAATGGAAATTTCACCGAACAGCAGATTAGTTTAGGAAATAACGACAGGTTGTTTATTTTTACCGACGGGATGACCGATCTTTCTGCCGGCAGTGGCAAAAAGAGCGATTACAACCAGTTTATGAATAGCCTGAAACCTTTATTGAACAACGATCATTCTTTTGAAAGTTTAAAAAATGAACTTTTTGAATCATTAACCGGTTTACGGGTTGATGATTGCAGCATAATACAAATCCGCAAAATAAGTTAACAAATGATTAAAATACTAAAGGATACACCGGGCCATTTACTTATCGAGATTGAAATTTCCGAAGCTAATTTGGATAACTCGGATCTGTTTAAGACACAGGTAACGGAATTGCTCGATCGTCATAAAAAAAATATTGTAATTGATTTTAACCGTGTTGAATATATAGATAGTTCATTTTTAGGTTCATTGGTGGCTATATTAAAACACGCCATGGCGCAAAAGCTGGATGTTATACTTACAGCCATGCGCCCGGATGTTTACGAGCTGCTGCTGCTGATCAGGCTTGATAAAGTATTTAAAATTTATGGAGACTACCAGGAAGCGGCCTCGGCCATATAAACAGCCTACGCTGATGACCAGGCAATTTGAATTTATAACCGGCAGTGATAACCTCACATCTGCGCTGAAGCAGATGCTTGAGTTTATAAACGACAACCTGGTTGCAAATGTGCCTGCCATTAATTTGCTGTTTAAATCAAAGATAATCCTTACCGAGCTGCTTACCAACGCGCTAAAGCATTCCTTTAGCCGCTATACGCTGGTAGATATCGCCGTGGAGGATAATAGCATTGTGATCACCAAAACCGATCATGGTATGCCGTTATCGCTCATTTCCTATGCCAATTCATCTGAAAACCGGATACCGATCACCCACGATATCCTGCATACGCTTTACGCCATCCCCGAAGGAAAAGATACAATACGTTTTGGTTGTGAAGAAAGTACAATGGGCGACCTGGACGCAGTGGAGAAAATAGTAGAACATTTCGGCCTTATTATTATCACAAAAGCGGCAGATAAATTCGTTTACCATTATAATGTGCAAACTAAAGCCAATAAATTTACCGTTACGCTAAACTTTTAATTTGACCCTACCCTTTGGCGAGAAATTTCTGTTTTATACCTATCAAAGCCAGCTTTGTTTCGCGCCAGCCAACCACATAGGTATCCCAGAACGAGAATTTGCGCCAGTTATTTAGCGCAAAATACCCTACCAGCAATCCAACCAGTATCGGTGCAAACGTGGTAAGCGTTACACCATAAGCATTAGGGAATATTAATAATCCGATGTAATTGAAGATGATATTTGTGGCGAGCATCACCAGCAGCTTGTAGAAGTTTATTTTCGGCCTGTTGATCACATCTATCGTTAGTGCAAAAAATCTGTCGGCAGGTGTAATTATCGCAAAGGCCAATAAAATACGGAACACATTCGCCGCGGATGAATGCAGGTATTTACCACCACCTATGATATAGATCGGCAGGTCGGCCAGCAGCCAGCCGAAAATAATGATCGGCACCAGCATGAAAGTGATCATCCCAATATACTTTTTCATGATATAGATCACGCTATCTTCTTCATTGCGGTTGAAAGCAGCTGCCAGTGACGGTAAAGCAGTAGCCGCGAAGCTGCGTAGCAATATCTCCACAGTCTGCATCAAATTCTGACCAAGGTTAAAAATAGCGATGGCGGCATAACCGGCTTTACCCCCAATCAAAGTTTCCAGCATAAAGCTATCCGAATAAGCCCATAGGTTGGCGCTGAGGGATGTGCCAAGGCTGTATTTGCCAAAATGGTACAGTTCTGTTATGTTTTCCCAGGTACGTTTACCAAATGTGCTGAAACGCGCCCAACCTTTCACAAGACAAAAAATGCTGGTAACAAAATGCGAGAAAATGTAGGCATATGCTACCGAGGTAACATTTATCCGCTTAAATATGATGAGCAGGATGATATAGATAGTAAAACCACCAACGTTTACAAAGCGTATGTATAAAAGCTTGTCAAAACGTTGTTCGGCCGTAACAACGCAGGTAGCAATAAACCAGGGGAACATGCATACAAAGCATATTGAGAACATTTTGATGAGTAATACATATCCCGGGTTATCTATCAGGTGCTGAACGAACAGGAAAGGAATGTTTACCAGGACTAATATGCCGGTTATACAGCCGCCAATGAACCATGCAGAGCCTGCCACGGCATTGGCACGTTCAATAGTTGACCCGGCATAGAATTTTATAAAAGCGGTAGTGATAAACCCTGACCGCATGCTGTCGACAAGTGTTAAGGTGTTGATAAAATAGACCCATACACCGGCATCGCTTATGGAGAGTGAACGATAAAGTAATGCCATATTTAACATGCCCAGGCCAGACATGATCACGTTGCCGGATAGTGACAGAAAGTGCTTATTTTGGAATACGGCAACTATTTTAGACGGCATACGGACACAAAAATAGGGTACTTGATGAATATAACAACAAATTTATAATATGATTGTATTTTTGAGGATATTAGCTTAATATGGATATAAACGATACCCATTTCGAAGATATTACTTTACTCATCACACATTACAACCGCAGCGCATCGCTGGAACGTTTGCTGCAGACTTTTATTAACCAGCATATCCGTTTTGGCGATATCGTGGTTTCGGATGATGGCAGTAAGCCTGAACATCTTGACAAGCTGCATAGAATTAAAGATAAATATAATTTCAGGCTGGTCACTACCCCGGTTAATCGTGGTTTAGGCAATAATATAAACAAAGGGCAAGATGCTGTAAATACGCCTTTAACGCTTTATGTACAGGAAGATTTTGAGCCTAAAGAAGCTTTCCTGGAGCACTTTAAAGATGCAGTAGAGTTTATGAATACCGATGCATCCATAGATATTATTCGCTTCTATGCTTACTTTAGATACCCATATTTAAAGCATTATGGTAAAGGCTATTTCGAAATGTTATTTAAACCCGGATTTCTTTCAAATAATCATTTAAAATTCTACGTTTACAGTGATCACCCGCATTTGAGAAGAAGTGATTTTACGGAGAAATTTGGCCGTTACCCGGAAGGTATAAAGGGCGATTTGACTGAATTTCGCATGGCTTTGGCATTTGTACAAAAGAAAGGCAAAGGTCTTTTCTATAATAATTTTAACGATCTGTTCTATCAGAAAAACTCGTCCGACGAGCCAAGCACTATGGGCCGTGCAGGTTGGCGCGAAAGCAAAAATCCTGCTGCATTGGCTATAAGAGCAGCATACCTGCAATTTAAGCTGGCCAAATGGACATATGAGTATCTCTTTAAAAAATATTAGCAGTACCCCGGCATTTTTATGAAAAAATTTGATGCTATAACATTATTGATCACCCACTATAACCGCAGCCAGTCGCTTGAAAGGCTTCTGAAAGCCTTCAGCGACCAGGAAATTGAGTTTGGTGATATTGTCGTTTCTGACGATGGCAGCAAACCCGAGCACCAGGAAAGGTTAAAGGAAATGTCCGGCCCCCATCATTTCAGGCTGGTTACTACCCCGGTTAACAAGGGTCTTGGTAACAATATCAATAAAGGTCAGGATGCTGTTAATACGCCCTATACCTTATATGTACAGGAAGACTTTGATCCGTTTCCCGGCTATGCGGAACACCTGGCTGATGCGCTGGAGTTTATGGAGAAGCGTAAAACGCTGGATCTGGTTCGCTTCTATGCTTACTTTAAGTATCCATATCTAAAGCCCTATAAAAAAGGGTTTTCTGATATGAAATTTGGTATCTGGAAACCCGGACATCGCAAATTCCACGTATATAGCGATCATCCCCATTTGCGGCGTACTACTTTCTTTCAAAAATTTGGCCGTTATGCTGAAGGCCTTAAAGGTGACAGGACAGAATTCCTGATGGCGCAATCATTCCTGAAGAATAAAGGCAAAGCCTTGTTTTATGATGACTACAAAGGATTGTTCGACCAGGTAAACTCTTCGGATGAACCCAGCACCATGAAACGCAGTAATCTCAGGCAAAGCGATAACTTCTTAGTTTATATTGCACGGACTGTGTATCGTAACGTTGCACACACATGGGAATACATAACACATCCAAAACATAAATAGCTGACCTATAATAAATAAGGCTATTTACCTGAAAGCCAGGCTTCAATTATACCGGCAATTTCATCGGCCCTGATATCCCAGGTATTTTGTTGCGCCACCTCCAATCGGTAAGCTTGTTTTTCGGGTGTGTCATTTTGAAGAATATTATTGATAGCAGCAGAGAATTCATCTGCATTACTGCAAATCTCCACGGCGTCTTTTGTATAATCTTTCAGATCAGGGTTAAAGTCGGTAATAATCACAGGTTTTCCGGCGCCTAAATATTCAAATAGTTTCAGCGGGAAAATAGTGGCGCTTACTTCGTCTTTCTTAAAAGGAATGATGGTGATGTCAAATCCCTTTAACATCGATGGCATTTCATTATATGGTACAGGTCCGGGTAAATGCACATTGGGACTGTTTAAGAACCATTCCGGCAGATGCTCCCTGTACATTGGCCCTACAAATACAAAGCTTTTATCCGGATTTGCAGTGATCACTTTTTGAAGCAGGTCATAATCCATCCTGCGTTCAATGCTTCCAAAATAACCTATGATCGGTTTTTTATACTCTATTAATAGCGGATGCAGCGGCAAATCAGTTTCCAATGCTTTTGAGCTATGCGAGATATCGGCAGCATTCGGCACAAAATAAGTTTTGGGGTTTATTTTGATCTTCTCCTCGTACAATGCCCGTGCTGTGCAGATCACCATATCACTTTCCTTAACCAGCTGGAGTTCTGAAACAATGCCGTGCTTCATATCATACGGCGTGATCATCGGGTCGACGCATTGGTAAATATCCAGATCGGGTTTTAGAGCTTTGCCAATGCCGGGATAATGAAAGTTAAAAGAATTGATAAACACGAAATGGTCGATATTCCGGCTTTTCAATACTGACCGGATGCGCTGCACAATACTCCGCTCATTCATTTTTAATATGCGACGATAGGTCTTTCCCTCGCTAAGGAAATTAATGGGCAATACAATAGGCAGGATAACTTTTTTAAGATTAGGAATTTCCGTATCCAAAACTGCTTTTGATGCGCTGAAAAAACTGCTTTTTATAGAAGCGAACTTTGGGGAATCCTTATCCCGCATGTAATCCCTGATGGTGTAGGGATATTGGATATAATAAACCTCCCTGTTTCGAGCCAAACTGCGGGCCAGGAAAAGCGATGTAGCCTCGATAGGGCTATCATAGCGCATGTTACTAAAAATGAATATGGGCAGCAGCGTTCCTTTGTGGGGCATGATTGAGTGTTATACCGATATATTCATTTTATTGTTACGCAGCAATTACAACCGGCTCCAAAGCTTTTGCCTTTTCCTTCTCCTTTTCGATGTCAAGCTTAAGCGTTATGTTGATCAATGCAGCCCAAAAATAAAACATTATATTGGAAGGAAACTGCACTAATGCCTCCTGCGGGAAATTTGCCAGATTATATGCAAACACGATCAGCGTCGCGGCAAGGCAATACGTTTTCAGCTCAGGATCTTTGATCTTATAAAAATTATCGATGCCTGTTTTAATCACCACAAACATGAACAGGCAAAAAACCAACAGGCCTATCCAACCTTCCTCTACGGCAACCCTGATGTAGCCGCTATCCGGCGGGAAATGCGCCAGGTACGAATTTGGTGCAAAACGTACGCCCCATACGCCCGTTGCCCCTAAACCGCCGCCTAAGGGATGGGCTACAATATATGGCTGTATCCTTTTCTGGTTCATCTTACGCAGGTTGTAAGAGGCATCATTGTTTGGCCTGAATGCCGTTTGGAAACGCTGCAAGTTTGGATTTGATGTAGGGATAAATATCAATACCACCATTATAAAACCTGCAAAACAGGCAAATAGCAATATTCGCTTATTGAACTTTAATATGGCAAAAAGCACCAAGGCCGCGGGTACCAATACATTAGCGCCACGTGTACCCGAAAACAGCATCGAATCAAAACAAACCCCGGCCAGTATCAATAAGCCAACCTTTTTCCAGAGGCTCATCTTCATCGTTACTGCGCAAATGACGAAGATGATAGCCATTGACATATTGTAGGCAAAAGCCACAGGATCTGAAAAAATGGAAAACTTACGCCAATGCCCGTCGATGAAAAGCAGGTCGGCTATGCCCGGCTGGGCAAGGTAAGCCAGCTCATGCTGATTGAAGCCAATATACTCCTGCTTAAAGCCATAAGCCGCACCAATAAAACATAACACGAGCCATACCCAAAATACCAGCCTGATATACTTAACCGAGCGGATATTGTAAGTAAACACAAAATAGCAAAAGGTTACAACAGCCGTGGTACGCACTGTATACAACCATGCAAGTCTTGAAGATGCTTCAGGATTTACACATTCCAGCACATTATACACCAGCCACATAATAATCACCATAGTAATGGGGCTTTTAAAAGGAGATTTTATATTCTCCTTTTTCATTTTGATCAGCATGCCCAGAATCAGTAACAATTGCAAGGCGTCCATCATGGTGCCTATTGGACCTTCAACGCCCAACTGTGCTATTACAAAAAGCAAAAACGCCATTACAATGAGCACCAGCATACCAAATTCAGGCCGCATTACGATGCAGTACAGGATTGGAAAAATGGCAACTGCCATTATGAAAAGAATCCCTCCCACAATTCCGCCGGCTGATACTACAAAAGCAATAAGCACAGCAGCAAGTGAAAGCAGCACGATGCCCGTGACATTATGCAACTTTTCTATAAAGAAAACCCGGCGCAGTGTATTCCGGAAACCTCTGTTTGCGGAATAAACAGGTTTATAATGGGTGCTATTGCCTGTGGTGTTCTCCATCAGAAAAATAATATCTTGATGAAAAAGAAAAATGTACTCAGGAAAGCAACGATGATAGCCAAAACGCGCATAAACCGTTCAAGCCTGATCTGGAACGGCACTTCATTTTGCTTCTTTATTTTTGATGCCGGCTCAACTCTCATCGCTTTTTAACTTATCATTTTCGGTGGCTTCTTCGTGGTAGTAATGCGTGGTAGCAACAGAATGTTTGTTGGCATTACGCACCTTTAAAAGCGAAAGCACCTGGTAAAAAATAAACTTTGGAATATTGATGAGCGATTGCCAGATCCGTTTATCGGTATCGGATTTTGCCAGTGCGATATAGAACCCTAACACAAACGTGCATAAACCGACCAGCCATACCAGTGCTACCGTAATGCTGATAAAAAGGTTTGCTATAAGACAGAATACCGATAATATAAGAAAAATAAAAAGCGGCGGCCTTAGCAATATTAGTCCGAATATAAATTGGTTCCGGCTAAAATTTCTTATTCCCTTAAACAACAGCGTAAATCCAAACGTAAAGTATTTGAACCATGTATTGATCCATCTTGAGCGCTGTTTTACCAGTTGGTCTGATTGCGTGGTCTTCTCATCATAAACGATGGCTTTCCCGGTAAAGGCAATCCGCAAATCGCGACCGACGATAATGGATTGCAGCACTTTATCAAAACCGGCGCCTGTGATATCGGTATTTTCCAGGCTATCGCGGTACAATTTAGTAGTAAAGGCCATCCCCGACCCCGCCAGTGTTGCCGATGAGCCTATACCCAACAACACCTTGCCATCATAAAAGTGATAATAGATATCCCGTGCGGCATCAAGGCAGGCATAGGTGGTATTCAGGTTCTTTGCTTCGCGAACGCCCTGTACTGCGAGAAAATTCTTGTTAAATAGCTTATCCAATTCACGTAAATACTCCGGATCAACCAAATTATCGCTGTCGATAATGGTCAGGCGTTCATGCTCGCGTTTAAAATTGCGTATGGCATAGAAATGCGACCGTGTATTGCTCGCAAGCGTTTCTTCCGGGCGTAGCAGTATCACACGATCATCGTTGAAATTAAGGCCTGTTATATCGCATTTATCGGCAACAATGTAGATGAGGTAATTGCTATAGTTAAGTCGCAATAATGAAGCGATCACCGGCGGCAAGGAATCCACCTGTTCATAAGCAGTAACAATGATACCATAATCGCTTTCCGGCGCCTCGGGAAGTACGGTGTGGGGTGGTCTGTAAAAGATGTATAATACAAAAGGTAAAAACAGGTTATAGCCTATCAGTACTTGCAGCAGTATCCATATGATGGCTAATAGAGTCATTATAGCTTGCTTTTACCTGTTATAAATTATTCCTCTGCAACTTCTGAAGAGGCGTTAAACTTGTTAACTACATTTAGTACCCAGCCGATAAATTTGCCGTCAAGGCTTTTCAAATATTCGGTGTTTGCTGCGTGGCCGCCCTTCATCTTCTTGTTTGCCTCGAACACACATACTATCTTATCGGCAAAACGGTTCCATTCTTTCGATTTATTTAATGTGCTCAGGGCCGATGCCTCGATGATGATGATATCAAAAGCATTTCTCAGCCGGTCGATCTTTTCCCTGATGAGATTTTCATTTGCTACCTCAAATAGTGAAACATCGCCGCCTTTATTGCTTAGCACGGTTATCTTATAAGTGCTTTGTGATGCAAAACCCGGTATCGCCCCGGTAAGGTAATCCTCAACAAAGATCCTCGATTTCACCGATCTGGTAATTGACGGATTATGGAAATTACCATCTATCAGCAATACCTTTTTATTCACTAACGAATAAGCATAAGCAAGGTTGGTTGCCAGAAACGTTTTTCCCTCACCATTGGCCAAACTATTGATCAGTAATATTTTACTGCCTTTCATCTCGCTATCAATCTCGAAACGAATGGATTGCAGCAGGTTGCGGAATTGATAGGTTTCTTCATCTATTCGCGCATCCGTCCAAACACGGCGCAGGTCGATGGTTGAGCTCGACAATAAGTTCAGGTAACCTAAAACAGGCACACCGGTTTTATTGGCCAGTTCCTCAGGGGTTTTAATGTTATCGTCGAAGAAATAAAGTACGAAGAACACAATGAGGCAAAAAACGAAGGCGATGATACCGCTCAATATTACCAGCAGCATTTTCTTCGATGGTTCCGCAACACCCGGCATAGCAGCTTCGGTTTGTTTTGGCTGTGCTATATAGTTTGCATCCAGGCTGGTTTGATTGTATTTGGCCAATATCTCAAGGTATTCTTTTTGAGCTACGTCAATATCGCTCTCGTCCTGTTGTACAACCGCTTCGTGGGGAACGATTTTGTTTAACTCGACATTTACCCTTTGTATGCCGTTTTGTATCGATCCTATACTGTTTTGTGCCAAATCGTGTGCAGTCTCCAGTGTAAGTCTTTGTTGTACAAGGTTTTGCTTGTTATTTAGCGGACTATACGATAGCTGATCGGATGAGCGGATGATTGCACTATTGATCTGGCGCTGTAATGAGTCGAGCGTTGGCTTATAGGCGTCATTAAAATCACTTTGCACCCATTCATTACTTATAGCGGCTTGTTGTTCTTTCAGGTCAATCAGTTCCTGGTTAACAGGAATCATTTTGCTTTCCAGGTATTTATGCTCTCCCGGGGTAAACTGCTTGTCGATATTGTTTACTGCGGCCTCATTTGCAGCGGCAAGTTCCCGTTCTTGCGTAAGATGCGTTTCCAGGTCGCCCAATTGCGAATAAAGCGCTCGCGATTGCTCAGGGATACTCAGTATACCATTCTCGATCTTGTAATTCTTTAATTGGTTTATCTTTTTATCCAGCGTATCTCGTTTAGCCTGTGCCAATGTGCCCAAAAAGCTCATGGCTTTGCGTTGATTATCCTTTATAACAAAATTATAATAGGTAATAAACTCATGCGTAAGCACATTTACCACAAAAGCCGTTAGCTGCGGGTTTTCAGCACTGTAATCAATATTGATGAAGTCGCTGTTTTGGGCGCGGTAGATGGTTAATTTTTTGGCTATGTTGTCGCCATCATATTTCATACAACCAAGCAAGTTGTTCAAGCCCGCCTGGTCTGAATTATATGCCGAAAGTGCTTTGCGGTCATTATAAAATTCAGTATAAACCTGTACAGCATGTTCCCTGGCGCCCTGGTTCATCTGGATCATCAGCTTACATGGTTTACGGAAAGGCTCGTTGCTGGTAAGGTCATGGATCATCAGCTGATACGAAACCTGGTCGAGCATTTTTTTGGAGCGAATGATCTCGATCAGGTTATCAAAATCCTGTGCTATTTGGTTTTCACTGCTGTTATCGGTGGTACCGCTGTTAAGCGCTTGTTGTGTTTTGTCAACTATGCCGGTTGCTACCTGCGCCTCAGATGTATAGGTTTCGGGCTGACTGCGCACAAGCAGGTATGTGATAATAATCGTCAGTATCGGGACTATTATCAAAGTAAACCTATGCCGGTAAAGCAGACTGAAATAACCGCCTAATTCCATTTATCTATCTTACGTCTTCTAATTTTTCGCCCAGTAACTCTTCAAGATCCGCCTTGGCGATAAGAACGGTAGATTCTGCTAATATTTTTTGTTGATAGCTTTGAGTAAGGCTCAATTGCGCCCTGTTGTATTCTTCAAAAGTTACTTCACCTTTTTCAAACCTGTGTTTTTCCGAAGCAAACACCTCCTGCGCATCAATAGTTGACTGCGAGATCAGTTTCAGGTTCGCTATATCCTGCATATAGGTATAATAGCGCTTTTTAACATTATTGATGAGTGTTAAAAGGTATTCTGCCTGCTGATCACCAGCAATGGCAAGCTCTTTTTTGGCAACTTTCACTTCTGACGGCTTTTCAAAAAATGCCCCCAGGTTAAAGGTGATACCTGCCTGTATGCCATTGAAATAATTATAGCTTGAGGAGCCGGTGGTAGTGCCGTTATTGGTATTGATGCCCGAAAATCCATTCGGCTGATAAATATATGAGACTGAAAATACATCCAGGTAGGATATGTTGGCTTTGGTCACATTTGCCTGTGCCTCTTCTACTTTAAATTGGTTAGCCCTTACTGCCGGGTAATTTTGTTTAGCGATATCGATAAGTTTATCTAAATAAGCAGGCGAAATATCAGGAAGAAGAGATTGCTGAGCCGAAACACTCTTCTGGAGCATTATAACCCCGACAAAAACAAAGAGTAATTTTAATTTCATCATTATAATCCCCGCGAGCCCGGAAGCCGGGCAATTAGTAAACCTGTAATTTGGGCAATATTCACCTTATACAAATATTACCTTTATTAAGCTGATTTGTCGTGGGGTTTTATCAACAAGTGTGTTTTGGTGTTGATAAGTATTTTTAGCCCGGCATGTGGAAATTGGGCGTTTTAAGGGTGTTTTTCAACAAGCGATGTTTATTATTTGGCTTAAGATTTTATTGCTGATTGATTATTAGCTACTTAGCATTTTGCCGTAAAAAAAATTGTAATTTTCAAAACAACAAACAATAACAAAGGCCCGGACATTTGGTTTTCCGGGCCTTTTATTTATTAATTTTCAATATTATATTAATTTCCTGATGGCGGTGCCGGTGGTGGCGGAGGATTACCGCCTGCTGGTGGCGTTGCAGGGCCTGGGCCATGCTGCATATCGCCATGACCGGTCATGTCTTTAACTTCATCCGGATGCGGGCTACCACGGTGGCAGGTTATACATTTTATATCGCCAATCACCATGTTGGTTGAATCTTTTTCGCCTTTGAAATATTTCTTATTGATGCTGGCGGCCATTTTATACATTTCGCGTGCCATGTTTTTTTCCGGTTTTTCGTCGCTTGCGAAGTCCATTTTACCGTCAGCGCCACGGGCATGGCAAAAGTTACAATGAACACCTAAAGAGTGTGACCAATCATGCATTACAGCATCTAATTGCTCATCCTTTATGCTTTTAGGAAGGACTTTTAAGTTTTTGAATTTGTGATCATCATCATCACGTACCGGTTTCATGGCAGTTAAGGCTGAAAAAATAACCACAGCCACCAGGCTGGTAATAATAAGGGGTTTTCTGTTTATAGGCATATGTTGAAGTTTGAACATCTAAATATATGAACAAACGGACCGGAATAACAAATTGTTGTAATTTTTTTACGAAATCAGGCTATACCGTTTTCAATTCCTTATTCCTGCGGAAAATGGATAGCAGAACGCCAATGGCCATGATCACCGTCCCCGACCATAAGAAATTGATATAAGGAAACTCGATGGCGCGCATTACGATGTATGGCTTTTTGCTTTCAGGCTGTTCATAAACCATCAGCTCAACTTTCGGCGTATTGTCTTTATTTGGGGTGATCTTGGTAAGCCGCATTTTCAAACCGGCGTCGTCAATCTTACGGGCAAAATCAAATACATTGCTTCCCTTCACCATAAAAACAGGTTCGGCGCTGTAGATCTGGCCATGCGATTCTACCTTCAATATTGCCCCTATCGCCACATCATTCGGGCCCATAGGTATGTTTTGCACGTGCGCTTCTTTATTTAAAGCAACCAATATGATGTTACCTTCCCTGAATGGTATAGTATCACCAATGCCGATATCATGAGTTGTTGGCGGATTGTAGTTGGCATCATCATTCCCTTCGCCATGTCCGGCTGCTTCATCACCAAAACTGAATGCCTGTTGAGGCGCCATGCTGATGTGTGTGTACAGATCATGGAAAAGATAATGCTTTGTATCGGGTGACGAAACCAAGCCCATTTTAGGGTTTGATTGCGAGTTTGGCTTAAGCACAAAATTTTCTACAACCTTGCCCGTAGCATCCATACGTTTATAAGCCACCTTAAAATAATGGTTCGGTGCTGAAACTGAATCGCCGACATAAGTTACCGTGTATTCCCCCATTTTAACAGGCTCGTTTTTGTAGAGCATGATATTTTCCTTGGGGTTATTTCCCTTAGCAAAGTCAGCCCCATAGTCCGCTGTTTCGTTTTGTGATATTACTTTACTCGTACCGGCTGCTATCAGAGCGCCAATCAATAGCAATCCAAACCCTATGTGAGCAATAGCCGATCCTGCTAATTTTATCTTCCCTTTGAATACATCACCTAATATCTTGGCATTTGCTAATAGCATGTATATTCCACCAAACAGCACCAATACAAATACAAAACGTAGTTCATAAATTTTAGTGAAGTAAACTACAACGGCTGTTATCAATGCTGAAACAACGAGATAAATTATTGAAGTGATGCCAAAACGGGTAGTATCCGTTTTTTTGTATTTCATGAATTGGGTTATGCCGGCCAATAAAGTAACCACCACAGCAAAGCCAGCCTGGAATACATTGTAGATAGTAACCGGGTGTGTTGGAGGGGCGATATTAGTCCCGAATGCACGGTTAAATACCGGAATTGATGTTACTACGATCAGCTGTAGGCATGATAAGGCAAGAAATATTGCACCTACAAACATCCAAAACTCGCGTGAGTAAGTTTCTTCTTCCTTTTTGCTGATGGGTAATTCTTTATACCTTACAATTACAACAATCGCAGCAATTACAAAAAATACCGACACATCAATTACCAAATGCCAGAACATACCTAAGTCGGTAAATGAGTGTACCGAAGTATCCCCCAGTACGCCGCTGCGCGTAAGGAACGAAGCATATAATACCAATACAAAACTAATCAGCGTAAGAAATACTGCGGTGAAATAAGAATGGCCGGTATTTTTATAAACGATCATTACGTGTACAGCGCCTATCATGGTAAGCCAAGGTATCAATGCAGCATTTTCAACCGGGTCCCATGCCCAGAAGCCGCCAAAATTCAGCGATTCATACGCCCACATAGATCCCATTACAACGCCCGTGCCTAATACCATTACGGCAAACAATCCGTATGAGATAGCAGGCTGCACCCATTCCTTATAGCGTTTTTGCCATAAACCGGCAACAGCATAAGCAAAAGGTACTACCATTGAGCCAAAGCCCAGGAACAATATTGGCGGATGTATGATCATCCAGTAGTTTTGCAGCAATGGATTAAGTCCCTGGCCGTCTTTTATAAACGAAAGGTAATCAGGCCTTGAAAAAATCGGCGCTTCTGACATAGAAGTGCGCAACAGGATAAATGGCGAGCTGCCGATGTGTATACCCAACACCTCTATACCCAACAAAAAAGAAGTTAACAAAGCCTGGGCAAGGGCAATGACCGTCATTACCGGTTTTTCCCATGATTTGGCTTTCCAGATGATGATATTTCCTAATACAGCCTGCCAAAAGGTCCATAGCCAAAAACTGCCTTCCTGTCCATCCCAAAAGCTTGAAATGATATAATATGCCGGAAGCGTACGTGACGAATGCGCCCAGGCATAATAGTATTCGAAAAAACTATTATAAACGATATAGAATAAACAAGCGCCAACACCTATTACCGAAACAGTATTAACAAAGTGGCCTATACGGCCCATCCATTGCCACGAGGTATCGAACTTGTTTTGGCCGGTTGTGCCGAAATAATAACTGATAGCCGAAAAAAGGGCTGAGCCGAATGAAAGAATGATAAAGAATTGGCCTAATTGCCCTGGTAACAGGTGCTCGCCCTGGAAAGCTGTGGTCATTAAATAGAACTGGTTTTTACAGGGTACGTATAGGTGGAATCCAATTTATCCTGTTTGTATTTAGATGGACATTTTAAATTTATACTGCTGGCGTGGAACTCGTTTTTTTCCATTTTACCAACTATAACTACCTTATCCGAACGCTCAAAATCCTGCGGCTCGGCGCCATCAACAAATACCTTGCTCACATTCCCAATGGTATCTTTCAGGTAAAATGAAAAATAGTTGGCATTTTTATGCGCATCATAATAAAGCGGTTTGCTTTTATCAAGCGAACCGATAACATGCAGTTCGTTATTGGTTTTACGGGCATCGGCAAAGGTGCCATATCTGCTGGCCGAACCATAAGTTGCAATGATCACCGATAATGCGATCGCTATTACTACTATTCCTAAGATCGAACTTTTTTTCATTTGACTTGTCTCGCGCTTATTTTGGTGTACAAAAATACCGAAACGCAAAGGTAATAATGTTTATTGCAAATCATGAATGCTATTTAGAATCAATCTACGAATATCGGATTTCGAAATTTCGATTTCGGATTTTACTAAGAGCGTTGTCATCCTGAGCTTGTCGAAGGACGTGGGCAATGGCCTTACGCACTATGGTTCGACAGGCTCACCATGACAACCGCACTATTACGCTTACTAAAAAAGCCGGCATAAGCCAGCTTCCATATCTAAATCCGAAATCGAAATTCGAATTCCTAAATCAACAGATCATGGCCATACGCCAAGGTTTTGGTAAGATACCGCGATCTTATTGATAGCGCCGACAAAAGCTGCAGTACGCAGCGTATCGATACCCGGCGTGTTTACATACGTTTCCCTGATCTCGTGGTATGAGCGGATCATGGTAT
>Ga0206937_10060_pt1 | contig 35992 bp, 33 predicted proteins | sample Alteio_BWOrgHeat_11_FD_152923 | JGI IMG/M metagenome (GOLD analysis project Ga0206937, IMG submission 152923) | Enriched cells from forest soil in Barre Woods Harvard Forest LTER site, Petersham, Massachusetts, United States -... | ecosystem: Environmental > Terrestrial > Soil > Temperate forest >... | reverse complement strand
AGAGCCTGCTATCGCCGGGGATGCGCCAACCGTTCAGGTGAATACTGAGCCGGGGCAAGTAATGGGCACGGTCGGATATATGGCTCCGGAGCAGGTGCGCGGGAAGGCGGCAGACCATCGCTCCGATATTTTTGCGTTCGGATCCATCCTGTACGAGATGCTTTCGGGAAAGCCTGCGTTTCGTGGAGAGTCTGCTGCCGATACGATGAGCGCCATTTTGAAAGAGGAGCCGGAAGAGCTGTCTGAGACGGCGCGCAATGTTCCCGCACCATTGGAACGGATCGTGCGTCATTGCCTGGAGAAAAATCCAGCGCTGCGATTTCAATCGGCGAGCGACGTTGCCTTCAATCTGGAATCGCTCGCGGATAGCTCCGCTACTTCGAGAACGAGCGGCGCCGTAGCACTGGCGACCGATTCCGGCGCTAATGTAGCGAGCGCCGCAAAGTCTCGCACCCGAGGAATGGGACTGGTTGCCGGGTTGGCTCTGCTCGCGGTGGGAATCGCTTGGTGGCTGGGGCGTGGTAGCGTGCATGTGCCCCTTGCTGAATATCAACAGATCACCTTCCGAACAGGGTCGCTGGGGAATGCACGGTTTACACCAGATGGCAGCGTCATCTACAGCGCCTCATGGGATGGTGGTGAATCGCAGCTTTACATGGCACGCACCGACGCGAATGGCTCCCGCGAATTGGGGTTTAAAGATGCAGAGCTGCTTTCGATCTCGAAGAGCGGAGAACTGGCGATCCGCATCAACACGGTCAATTTCTTGGGCTACGCAAGGGCGGGAACGCTGGCGCGCGTTCCTCTGAGCGGTGGCAGCCCGCGCGAAGTGCTCGACAACGTGCAGGATGCGGATTGGGCGGCCGACGGCGACAAGATGGCGGTTGTCCGTTACATGCCCGAAAATCGACACTGGCGCCTCGAATATCCGATCGGAACGGTGTTGTTAGACACGATTAACTGGATCAGCCATCCGAAGATTTCTCCCGATGGCAAAAGAGTGGCGTTTGCCGACCATGAAAACACTGGCGGTGACGACGAAGGATCTGTGGCCGTAATTGAGCCCAACGGACAGGAAAAGAAACTTTCTTCAGGATGGGTCTCGCAACAGGGAATTCAGTGGTCTCCCGCAGGTGATGAGATTTGGTTCACTGCAACGCGAAGCGGTGGCGCTCAAAATCTGCATGGTGTGACGCTTGCAGGAAAAGAGCGGACGATCACTAATGTGCCTGGTGGCATGTGGCTGCAGGACATGCGAAACGGCATGGCGCTCATGATTACCAACCAGGTTCGCTTGGGGATCCGCGGTTTGGCGCCAGATGCAAAAGAGGAGCGCGAACTAGGTTGGCTGGGCTGGGCACAGTTGAGAGACCTGAGCAGTGACGGGAAAAAGATCCTGTTTGAAGAAGAAGGAGATGGTGGCGGACCGAATTACACAGTCTTTTTAAGAGATACCAATGGGTCGCCTCCTGTCCGAATTGGTGAGGGGGTTGGTCAGGCGATTTCTCCCGACGGCAAATGGGTGATCACCAAACCGGCGAAAGAAGGTGCTCTGAGCATGGTGCCGACTGGAGCAGGCGAGGCAAGGCAGTTGACCCATGACAGCATCAGCTACGAGAGAGTGCGTTATCTTCCCGACGGTAAGCAACTGGTTGCCACCGGAATTGAGCCCGGGCACGGTGTACGCGACTACTTGATTGACCTGAACAACGGAAACAGCAAGCCGATCACGCCTGAGGGCCTCGCCGGAACTGACTTGTCGCCGGACGGCCGAAACGTTGCGGTGCAGGGTCCGGATGGCAAGTGGGGCATCTGGCCCCTGGATGGGAGCGGACTAAGATTGATTCCTGGCCTGGATGCGAAGTATTTCGTGACGGGCTGGTCCTCGGACGGTTCGATGTTATACGCGGGGGAAAGCCACTCGCATGACAAAGCGACGAGCCTATATCGCGTGGATGTTGCGTCTGGGAAAATCGACTTCTGGAAATCGTTCGGGACGGATCTGCCGACGGGCGCAACGCGCGCTTTCAGACCCAGATTTTCTCGAGATGGAAACGCGTATGCCTACTTATATTTTCAGGTACTGTCGGAAGCTTACGTCGTGAAAGGGTTGAAGTAGCGAGCGCGCAGATCAGCATCACTGGTATCGTAGCGCGAGGTGAAGCCAGAATAGAATGGGGATCATGAAAACAGTTGTAGTTGTAATGGTAATGGTCTTTGGGTTGGCGGTGAGCATGTCCGCTCCCGCATGGGCCCAGAAGCCGGATGACGACGAAGGACCCATGTCAAACATGCACTTCGTTATTCTCCGCGATTACAACGGCAAGCCGATCAAAAATGCAGCGGTCGTGTTGCATCCAGTGAACGCTAGAGGAAAGCAGTCCAAAGGCGGGTTGGAATTGAAGACGGGCGACGATGGGAAGGCTGGGATTGAAGGTATACCATACGGTCCATTGCGGGTGCAGGTTCTGGCTCCGGGTTTCCAGACGTATGGCGAAGATTACGAGATCAACAAGCCGGAGACAGAAATTACTGTCAAGCTAAAACGTCCCGGAGAGCAATATTCGATTTACGGCGTACAGGAAAAAGATAAGAAAACGGATCCGCCAAAGCCGCCTGATCAGAAGCCACAGTAATGTCAAAAGTCAGAAGCACGAAGCAAGAGATGGATTGAGAGTGAAATGAAACTACGCTATGGAAGTTCGCTGGTAGTGGGCGCAATGATGGTGCTTGGCTTGAGCATGGTCAATTCTGTGGCCTCGGCGCAGAATGATGAAGGCCCTACTTCTTCTTTGCGAATCGTGGTCGTACGGGACGCTGATGGCAAACCCATAAAGAATGCACAGGTTGTGCTGCATCCAGTCAATCGAAAGGGAAAAGCGAGCCGTGGAGAGATGGAACTGAAAACGGATGCCGACGGCCGTGCTTCTGCTGACGCGATCCCCTATGGCGGGGTTGAAGTTCAGGTGCTGGCGAAGGGATTCCAGACCTTCGGAGAAGATTACGAAGTGAAGCAAGCGGAACAGGAAATTATGGTCAAGCTGAAACGTCCAAGCGGACAGTATTCGATCTACGACAATCACGACGACAAAAAAGCGCCAGAGCCAAAACCACAGTAAAGTCGGACAGTACCAGGATTGTGGGGCCGGGAAGTCAGTTCGCATTAAGAGAGATTTGTTATGGCAGTGGCGGAACTCACGGTGGAGCGGTATGAAGGGGTGGCGGATGACCAACGAATCCTGCTGCTCAAGGGACCAATCACAATTGAAACGACGCCCCAGTTTGAGCGCGCTGTTCGCAGTGAGAGCGCGGAAACAATGATTCTGGACCTGTCGGATGTTCCCTACATCGATTCGGTTGGATTAGGATCACTGGTCGCAACCTATGTGTCACACCAGAAAAACGGTCGATGCCTAGTGCTAACCGGTGTGAAGCCGCGCGTCCGCAAGATTCTGGAAATCACCAAAGTGAATGACTTTTTTGTTACCTTCGCCACCACGTGGGAAGCTGTCGAAGCTTTAGCGAATACGGGAAGCGCCTAACACCACGTCCAAATTCAGTAGAAGAACTTCTGGAAGAGACTGGAATGATACTGGCATGCCTTGTTGTGATCTTGGTCCTTACCAAGTCATGCAATGGTTGGAGCTTGAAATGCGACTGCGACTCCGTTCTGAGTAGAATAATTGCCTATGAACTACCTCCTGAAAACTGAACCTAGCGTATATTCGTTCGCAAACCTCGAGCAAGATAAGACGACGATCTGGGACGGAGTGACGAATCCGGCAGCGGTCAAGCATCTGCGGGAGATGAGGCCGGGCGATCGCTTGGTGATCTATCACACTGGGGACCAGAAAAGCGCGGTGGGAACGGCGAGCGTAGTGTCGGTCGACCCGACGGATGCGAAGAATCCGCAGGTAAAGATCAAGGTGGGCAAGGTCATTGCAAAGCCCAAAACGCTAGCCGACGTGAAGGCGCAAAGGCTTTTTGCCGATTCTCCGCTTGTGCGGCAGGGCCGACTAAGCGTTGTGCCTTTGAGTGACCCACAATATGCGTGGCTGATGGGATAAGTACGTTTTCGAGATTTGAAGCAAATACCCACATTGAGGCCAATTCTCTCCTTACTCCTCACATTATTAGGTGGGCCTAGGTGCGCAGGACGCGTTCCGGGCAATCGGGTTCCGGGCAGGCGTAGGTAATCTGATTGCGCTGACGATCGTGACTGATGATGAACATCGGGCGGCCGTGGCGCTCGCATTTTGGCTGGTCGGGAGTGAGCACGGGCGGCGCTCCGCGATGAGGAGTGGCGTACCCGATTCGCTCACCGAAGCAGCGATGGCAGAACTTGTCAGTGCAGCGGAAAAATTCAATCGAGTAGTCGGCGTTGTAAGGAGCGAGGGCCGGCTCCATGGTGCGGAAGTGCTGGTCGCAGAGAGGAAGAATATCCGTCCGCATCGCCAGCGAGTGTAGCATCCCGAACGCTAGTCAGCCGCAAACGGTTAGAACCGGGCAGCGGGCATTCGCGATAACCTCTGCCGCCGTGGTCCCAGGCACGTGTGCATCGATCTTTGGCAAACGAGCATGGTGTACCCCCATCACGATAAGGTCGGCCTCGGTCTCTTCGGCAACGCTGAGGATCGCGGGTGCGGCGAGGTCGAACTGCACTGTGAAATCGACTGAGCAATGATGTGGGAGATCTTCCGATACGAGGTTACGCAGGCGCTGCTCGTAAGGTCCGTTGAGATCGTTTTGCTGCTCCCACGGAACCAGAGGCAAGGCATGCATCACCAGCAAACTGCCGTCGTTGGCATCAGCAAGTGCGATTGCAAGCGGAAGGGCGTGAAGGGAGCCTCCATCGAATTCAGTCGCGAACACGATGCGGCGTGGCTTCCAACTGTCCGCTGGCGTCGTGTGATGAGCGCCCGGGCCGACTGTCAAGATCGGGCAGTCAACCGTGCGGAGGAGTTCCTCGGCAAACGAGCCGCCAAACACTTTATGGAAGCCTTGCCGTCCGTGGGTGCCGACCACGACGAGATCCACATGTTTTTGCGCGACGACGTTTGTCACCACATCCCGCAGAAACCCTTTTTCGAGCAGGAATTCGTGACGCAATCCAGCGAAGGGATCGCTTGCTTCGTAGGTGCGCATATCCTGCAGCGAAGCGCGCCATTCCATGTCGAACTCGAGCGCCGGAGGAACTGCGGTAAGGCCTGAAAGCGGCTCGAAGGGAACAGCATGCACCGCGATGATTCTGGAATCAAAGCAATGCGCCAGACCTGAGACGTAAGGAACCGCGGAGCTGGAGCAAGGAGAAAAGTCGGTTGCGAACAGAATGGTTTTGAATGTTGCGGAGATGTTCGTCTGAGAAGTCGCCATGACGTGCCTCCTGTCAGGCGGAAATTTAGCCTAACTCCTTATATCCCCGTGGGCTTACAAAAGGCTGTGATTGGCATCACCGGCGCAAGTGAGGCGGAACCTCTGGGGGAGCTAGCCGATATGGCGGAGAGCGTCGACGATTCCAAGGTTCGCTGCGCGGTAAGAGGGAACGACGGCGCTGACCAGTCCGACGAATGCCGCTACCAACAAAACGACGGCGGCGGTGGCTCCTGTCATGTGCATCGACACAGGCAAACCGATGCCGGGACGCGACATAAAAGCGGTGACGACGGTTCCGAGCGCGACACCGGCAAGGCCTCCAATGATGGAAACGGCAATCGATTCGCTCAACAGTAAGCGTAGGATGCTGCCGCGCGTGAAGCCGAGTGTGCGCAAAACCGCAACCTCGCGCGTGCGTTCGCGAATTGACATGGCCATGGTATTGGCGCAAACGAGAAGAGTGGTGAAGACGACCGCTCCGCAGATGCTCAGAATGAAGGCTTTTACATTGCCCAACGTAGCAATGAAATCGGCCTTGAATGCCTGTTCGCTTTCGCTTTTGGTGGGAACGGGACTGCCGTGGAAAACGTCGTCAATGGCACGCGCAGCTTTTGGCATGTCCTCGGGCGTATCCACGCGAGTGAAGTAAAAGCCGGCGGTGTTCTTAAACCAGTCGACGGATTCTTCGAGATACTTGGCGTGGAAGTAGAGGTTGCTCGAGGGTGGATCGATGGTGTAGATGCCGCGTATTGTCAGATCAAGGTTAGTCGGGAAAATTGTGCCCTGCAAAATGATGTGATCCCCGACTTTCCAGTGATGTTTGCGTGCCAGATCCACGTCGACTACACAGCCGGCGCGGTCTCGCTTCCACGCAGCCAGTTGATCGGCAGGCATGATTTTGTCGGCGGCTACGTCGAAATATTCTTCCGGATCGGTAGCGAACTGCGCAAAGTAGTTTTCCGGCTTGTCATCCTTGTACTTGCCCCCAAACCATGTCATGGGAACGACGTGTACCACGCCGGGGACGGCGCGTATCTTGTCGCGGTAATAGATCGGAAGAAAATTTGCGAGCGAAACTTTATGACGCGTCATGATGCGGAGAGCCGAGTCGGGCGCCCCCTTGTCGATATAAAAACTCCGCCACACGCTCAACATGATACTGAGCAGAAGAAGAGAGAAGCCGATGCTCGCGACCGTAAGGATGCTTCGTCGCCGGTTGCGGAAAGCGGACTTGGTAACGAAGCGAGAAAGGGTCATGAGCAGACAGAACTATTTTACATTGCTTGCTGGGAGGGCTGAGAATCGCCACAGGACGCGCGAGCGGAAGAAGTCTCATTCAGGACAAACTCTTACGTAACTCTCTGCGTAGGATTTTCCCCGATGGCGTGCGGGGGACAACATCAACAAAATGGATTTCTCGTGGTTGCTTGTGATGGGAAAGACGGTCAGCGACGAAGCTGCAGAGTTGTTTGCCCAGTTCATCTGAAGGAGTGAAGCCTTCGCGCACGATCACGAAAGCACAGGGAATTTCTCCCGCGTCCGCATCGGGTTTGGCGACGACGCCGCAATCGCGCACGGCAGGATGCTCGAGGAGTACAGATTCAACTTCCGCTGGGGCGACGGGAAATCCTTTGTACTTGATCATTTCCTTGCGGCGGTCGAGTACATAGTAAAAGCCGTCTTCGTCGGTCCGCACGATATCGCCGGAGTAGTACCAGCCATCGCGCAGAACGGCCGCGGTCGCCTGCGGCTCCTTCCAGTATCCGAGCATGAATTGCGGCCCGCGCATTACCAGTTCGCCGGGTTCGCCCGGTGCGACTTCGCGGTCGTTGAGGTCGAGAACGCGGCACTCGGTTAGTGCAAGCGGCTGGCCGATGGATGCGGGGCGGTTCATCTCAGGGGGCGTGAGGTAGCCGACATGCGTGACGGGCGAGGCTTCCGTCATGCCATATCCCTGGTTGACGATGATTCCTGTGAGGTCGGTGAGGCGTCGCGCGAGTTCAGGTGCAAGCGGCGCGGCTCCTGACTTAATCCAACGCATACGGTGGTTCTTGGGGAACGCGCCAGCGGCCGCCACCTGGCAGAGCGCATTAATAGCTGGTGGAACCATGGGCATCATGGTGACGCCTTCCTCGACGAGCAGAGCGCAGAGTTTCTGGACGTCGAAGCGCGGCATGAGGACAAGAGTCGCGCCCAGTGCGATTGACAGGGTCAGTCCTACCGTCAAACCGTAAATATGGTACAGGGGCAAGAAACAGAGCAGGACATCGTCGGCGCTTAGCATGGCTGCGTCCGGGCCGATCAGTTGATAGACATTCGCGACGAGGTTGTAGTGCGAAAGCATCACTCCCTTCGGAAGGCCGGTGGTGCCGCTCGAATAGGGAAGCGCGGCAATGGTTAACGCGGAGTTTTGATCTGGGCGAGGAAAGGCGGAGGAAGATGGGCCGAGCAATTCCGAAAAGCTTTGGCAGCCGGGCCGCGGATGCCGGGTTGTAAAAATGCGGCGGAGATTTGGCAGCCCGGCGAGGCTGACGTTTTCCAACAATGGAGCATCCGTGATGAGGAACGCGGCTCCGGCGTTTTCCACCTGGTATCGAATCTCGCGCTCACGGTAGGCGGGATTCAGCAGCGTAGGAATGCCGCCGGCGAGAGTGGCGGCGTGATATGCGATGGCAAATTCCCAGGAGTTAGGAAGCAAAATAGCGATGACTTCCCCTGGCGCGAGTCCGGCAGAGATCAGTTCGCGGGCGAGTGTTTCGACCAGGTCAGCGTATTCCGCATACGTTATCCGGCGGTCACACGAGGTATCAACCAGGGCAACTTTGCTTGGGTTGCGTTGACAACTCTGAAGGACGAGGTCGTGAACGAACAGGCCCGTGGGATCGGCAAAGAGCTTGGTTCGAGGCATCGGTGCCGATTGTAATTCAGAACGGGGAATAGGGAAGTGACGACCCGCGGGACCATGGGGGTCGCGGAATCTGGGAATACGAAGCTCCCAAGGGCGAGGCGGTTGCCTTGTGCCGAACCGGCAACCGCCAGTGAAATTATCCGCGCACCGGAGATGGCGTCAGTCCGCTGAGCCGCTCAGACCAGCGCACTCTGCCCGTTGCTTGCATGACGACAAAAAGGGTCAGAATCGAAATGATGGTGATCGACAGCCCGGTGTACCCTTTCCAGAAAAATGCGTAGGAAAAGAGAACCAAGTAAATGAACTGCGCGAGTCCCGCTTCGACCGCCGCGAAGCGCGTGCCTACCACGAGTCGCAGATAGCTGACTACCAGAGCGATCGAAACCAGCGAGGCAATGATCATCGCAACGTGGATGGAGATGTGGTCAACAAGGTATGCGAGAAGCAAGTGAAAAGCAAAGAAAGCGGTCGCCAGGAAGAAGTAGTTCATGGGATGCAGGTCAATGTTGCGCAATGTGGTGAGAATGAACATCAGAAAGAAAAAGAAGAACAGAGAGACGGGGGCAAAGTAACTGATCTCGCCCGCCAGCGGTCCGGGTTGCAGTTTCTCAGGCATCGTCATGCCGATTTGAAATCCGGAGATCAGATTCGAGTACTGCCAGCCCAGTCGCCATCCACTGCCTTGCTGCTCCTTGGCGGTCGGGGAGAGGGTGTCATCTGCAAAGTCGATGTCTTTGAAGTTGGTCGTCATCGTCAAACCAAAATCGCGGACCTCGGCAATGCCTTCTCCCAACCGGTAGCGCCATGAGTTGAGGCCTTGCGAGCGATAAGCAACCTGCACGTCGGCGGTTTGGCCGGGTTCTATCAGGGCACTGACCGAGGCACCATTCGACGCGGTCACAGTCGACATATCCTTGCCGTTCACCTTCATCTGTAGCCCGTCATAGACAGCGTGCTCTGCTGGAAAGGGAAGCAGGAAATCGACAAGCTGAGTTTCAGCTGTGTCGTTCCTGAATTTGTATTCGCCGGCGAAGTCCACCGCATAGGTGGCGTACCAAAGCAGACCTTTCTGGCGGTGATCGAGTTTGAGATTGACATTCACGCGGGTCGAATCGAGCGGCAGCGGGACGTGGCGTTCTACCTTGTCACTTCGGATGAACGTGTTCCCATGCTCCTGCTCGGTGACCGCGGAGAGTTCCGTCCTCTTGAAACTCGCGGAAACCGGCCGTTGTTCCTGGGCGGTGCCCCAGGTTGAGGCAACGTGACCCTCCAGTTGCTGGTTGGAAGACCCTGTGCGCATGGAAATGGTTGTGCCCAGAATGATCCAGGCAACGGTGGTGCAACAGAAAATGAAAGCGATGGCGACGATGCGACGAATCAAGTGATACCTCCTGATTGGTTCCAACAGTTAGCTTGCAACCGAAAGCCCATTATTTGTTTTCAATGATGAAAGTACTTTATATCACAAAGTATGATGGGGAGAGTGTCAATAAGCACACACGCCTGTATCGGCTGTGACACACCGCCTTGTTCAGAACGAATCGCTAAAAGGGACTTACAGAGAGGGAGCTACCGAGCCAGCTTGCGCAGGAAATCCTGTTCGTCCATGTGGTACTTGAATGCCTTGCGGCCGTTGATGAACACGACTGGCACCTCGTCGGTGTACAGCCGGCGAATGTTGGGGTCTGAGTCGACATCAACCTCCCGCCACTGGTAGCCAGCGCGCGGTTGGAGCTTAACGAGACTTTCCTTCACGACCTGGCAAAGATGACATCCTTTGCGGGTGTAGAGGATCACTTCCGCTGTTCCCGGCATGTTCCGGAGTCTAGCAGTTTTCAAAGACCGCAAAATCAGCGGCGCTGTGAATGATCCGCCGTTCGCACCTGCTGTGCGTTCCCCCGGTCAGGATCCATTTCCTTCAGCGGCTAGCCAGGCACGGTACGGCGCATCGGGTAAAATCCGTGGATGCCAATCGCGAAGATAAAGGGAGCGCTTTCGGGTCGGATAGTTCTCGTTACCGGGGCCGCAAAAAGGCTTGGGCGCGCGATTGCCTTGGCGTCGGCGGAACAGGGTGCGGATGTCGCGATCACCTATCTTGAGTCAGAACGTGAAGCGCGCAATGTGGTTGCCGAACTGGCGAGGCTTGGTGCGGAGGCGCTGGCCGTGCGCTGCGACGTCGGAGACGAAACCAGCGTTCGAGAGATGGTGAAGGAAGTTGCCGGAACGCTGGGCGGAATCGATTTGCTGGTGAATAACGCGGCGAACTACGAGACGGTGGAGTTCGAGAAGCTTACGGTTGCGCAATGGGACGCGATATTTGCTTCTAATGCGCGCGGCCCCTTTCTCGTTTCGCGGGAAGCGTTGCCGCATTTAAAAAAACGGCATGGACGTATCGTGAATATGGGATCGCTGGGAGGCGTTCGTCCCTGGGCGACGCACGCGCATTATTGCTCGTCAAAAGCCGCTGTTCATATGCTGACTAAAGTGATGTCCAAGGCGCTGGCGCCTGAGATCGCGGTCAATGCTGTCGCTCCCGGAATGATTGATTTGAAAGAAAAAGCTGCGGCTCCCTTCATGAGGCGCATGGCGAAGCAGACGCCGATGCGGCGCAACGGTAAGGCCTCGGATGTGGCGGCCGCGGTGATGTTCTTCGCGACGTGTCCGTCCTTTATTACGGGACAGATACTGGTCGTGGATGGCGGAATCGGATTGTAGGTGTAGATCAGCGTGAATGCGCTTTTGTTTGTGAGGTGTTGCTGGTTAGAACTCGGAATCTACTGGCTGATAACCTCCAGGAATTCGAAAGAAAATGCGGTCAACGAGAACCCAGGAATTCGTGTGTTTCGCCATGCGATTCTGGCCTTCGTACTGTTTCTGTTACTGGCAGATTGGTTGTGGGGCGGGATTTTGCGCCGTCGCTTCATTCCAGAAAATCCTGGATTCGTTTGGCTCGGAGCGGCGCTAACATTCACAGCAGTCCAACTGGCGATCTGGGCGCGTTACACACTTGGCGGTAACTGGAGCGATAAAGTAGTGCTGAAGGTGGATCACGAACTGATTCTGACAGGACCGTACCGGTATCTGCGACATCCGATCTATACCGGCGTCGTTCTGGCCGTGGCGGGGACGGCTCTGACCGTTGGACAATGGCGAGGGATCGTCGCCCTGGTTTTATTGACTGCCAATTATTTTGTGAAGGCGGCGAGGGAAGAGAAGATTCTCGCGTCTAATTTCGGCGAAGCCTTCGCTGATCACAAGCGCCGAACCGGCTTTTTTCTTCCGGGACTCTAGGTGGAATACTTTGCTTGAAAGATCCGCGTACGGGTTGTGTCTGACGGCAGCTTCGCGTATTGTTCTGTATTCAAAGCAAACACTATGAATCGATTGATATGGCCTGTTGTCTTCCTCTTTATCACATTGCCGAGTGCGACGGCGCAGAACCGTCCTGAAGAAGGCGGGCATGAACTGGAGATATGGTCCGGTGGTGGCCGTTCCGTTCCCGGAGGAACCAAGGATACAAGCGTCTGGAATGCCGGAGTGCGCTATGGCTGGATCCTGACGGCTCCGCACGGGCCCGGATTTTTAAGCGGACGGTTCGAATATGCGGTGGATGCTGTGCCTGTCTTCATGGTGTTTCAGCCAGCAAACACAGCGTTTGGAGCGGGTGTGAATCCATTCGCTCTGAAGTGGATCTTTGCCACGCGAACAGACATTGAGCCATATCTTGAACTGAACGGCGGCACTCTGTTTACCACTCATGAAGTCCCGGCCGGAACCTCAACCGTGAACTTCACCTCCAGCGCGGCGTTTGGAGTGCATTTTCTTCATGAGCATGCGTGGACCGTCGAAGTCCGTTACATGCATATTTCAAACGCGGGGCTGACCACGCCGAACCCAGGGATCAATACTGTGCAAGTCAGGCTGGGATTCGGGAAGTTTTTTGGAAGGAAGTAATCCGCAGATCAAACGCGTCTCGATCATTAGCGCTGGCTCAGTTCGCTTGACCGGAGGACCGCCCGGCCTAATCGCGACAGCACCCATGCCAGCGCCGCGACAGCCGCGAACCACAATGCAAAAGTAGTCTTCACGACCCACTCAGGCGCCGCGCCAACCCTCCGCAGCAAGAATGGAAGAAAATTCCATGTCGTAATGTGAACATAGTCCCACTGATCTTCAGACATCGCTGGCGTATTCAATCCCCATGCGTCCATCTTTCCTAGAGCGAACGCGAGAATATTCTTGAAACGCAAGGCGATCACGAAGGTGGGATGGCCTAGCGTTTCCATTTGGTAAATCTCGAGCGGCAGCCAGAAGGCGAGCGAGGCAATCTGAATGACGAAGCTTCCGGCGACAATGGCGATGCCGCAGCGCCAGGCCCACCCGCCCAACTGCGGCCGATAATGCAGCAACAACGGCACCCCGAGAAAGGCCGCTAATTCCGCCGATGTCGAAACATAGCGATCTCCCCAGGCAAAGTCTCCGGCCCAATATGCATACCTTGCATAGAAGCTGAGATAGGCAAGCAGCAATAGAAGCGATGCGACGGCGTAAGCGCGAACGTCCGCTGCCAGGCGCTTCCAAAGGATTGCCAGAAGCACAATCGCCAGCACAAGCAGAGGGTCGAACAGAAAAATAGACTTTTCCGGTTTGAATAGCGCACTGAAAAAGCCCTCGGCAAACGGTGTGCTCCAGGGAAAATTCGCGGGCAGTGATGCATCGCGCTCCCGAAGCTCCCGCGCAAAAATCGGAATATATGTGCTGGTGAATGAGCCGAACCGGTAATAGTTGTAATAGCGCTCAATCGCAAGAAAGAAGGCGTAGATGGGTGCCGCAATGGTGCAGTACGCAAGGAATCGCTGCCACAGAGTGTGGCGACTGCTACCTTCGAACATCAGAATGAGCAGCAGAAAGACCCCTGCGGCGATCAGATCAAGGCCAGTTGTCACGCGCGTAAGGAGGTTGAGTCCCAGCGCGGCCGACCCGATAACCAGCGCGCCCCTGCTGCCAGTGCGCAGCCATTCGTATTGGAACGAGAATCCGACCAGCGTCAGCAGCATGATGTAGTTGTTCTCCATCATGTTCTGCGTGTAATGCAGGTGCGTCGTACAAAAAAGCAGGGCTATCACTCCGGCGACCGCTTGCTTGATCGAAAATCGAAGCTGCCGCAAAAAGTGAAACGCGATCAGCGCCGTCAGAATGTTGATGAGGATGTTCGTCAAATATGTGACCACGATGCTGCGTACGGCCGGGTCATCCTCATAGCCCTTGAAAATCGGAAAGTGGGCCAGCCAAGTCCCGAGGAGGTCGCCAGGCAGCATCAGTAAACTTTGGCCGATGCCGTACCAGCTATAGATCGTTCCGTTGCGGCCGTGCAGCCCAAATTCTGGATACTCGTTCGCGAAGACCTGCGGTTCGGAGGTCCAAAGCCAGTGCGTAGTCTGCAAACGGTGCATCGTGTCCGCCGAGCCCAGTTCGCCGGATTGCACCACAATCGCGAGCAGCGCGGCGGCGAGGCATAAAAGAAAAAGCGGATCCCGTAGCCATCGGCTGAGCGAAGTCATCGTTGGAATGATATTGCGTGAAAGGTCTTTGCGAGCTTAAAAGACAGGATTTTCTTGCAGCCGACGAATCATTTCGAGTTGCCCCGGCTTGTCTGAATCAGGAAATCATTGCTGACGTGACAGTGCAGCACCGGCGCGCCCTGAATCGGATTGTTTTCCGCAGCAAGGTCCCGGCGGAATCGCCGATCCATGCGGACATGTACGGGGATGGCCCAGAAAAGCGCAAATCTTGTCCGTGGCTTCTGCCGAAAGAATGTGCTCGAACTTGCACGCCTGTTGCTCAATTTCAGTTTCGCTGTCCATCGCGAGCGAATCGGTAAACAGGCGTTCGGCTAGGCGATGACGCCGGATAATGTCGGCCGCTCGCTTGTGCCCGCGTGGCGTGAGGTCGACGATCAGCCCTCCATCGCCAACCGAGACGCCCGCAGGCTTCAGCGCATCGTGGCACGGATTAATGAACGGCTTGTGATCATGCGCCTCTAGGGGGTGCGGCCGAGTAGTGACGAAACCCATGCCAGCCATTTTTTCAATCGCAATCGAAACTGGCAACGCGCCGTGAACTTCCATGCGATCGCTCTCTGCGATCTCGCCATGCTCTCCTAGAACAAACAGCTCCTCGAGGATTTCATCGAACTGCTCCTCATCCGCCATCGCGAAAACTTCCTGCGCCGCGATTTTGCCGTGATGCAGTTCGATGCGGCGATCCGCCAGGCGGGCAACCACGGGATCGTGCGTCACCATGACAATGGTTCGTCCCTGCTGGTGCAGTTCACGCAGGAGCCGCAGGACGATCTCCTCGTTCACTGCGTCGAGGTTGCCCGTGGGTTCGTCGGCAAGAACAATCTTCGGGTCGTTAATCAACGCACGGGCAATGCAAACCCTCTGTTGCTCACCTCCAGAAAGTTGGGAGGGCAGATGCCCGGCACGATCGCGCAGGCCAACGCGCTCGAGCGCTTCGAGAGCCTCTTTTTCATCCGTCATGCTGTGAAAATATTGCGCAAGCATGACGTTCTCAACTGCCGTGAGATACGGAATCATGTGGAACTGCTGAAAGACGAAGCCGATGGTCTCCGCGCGCACGTGATTCAGTTCGGACGGACTGAGGCTGGCAACGTTCTGTCCATCAAGCCAGATTTCGCCGCTGGTGGGACGGTCAAGGCATCCGATCAAATTCACCATGGTGCTCTTGCCCGAACCCGAGGGCCCCATCATGGCGACCCACTCGCCCGGTTCAATCGAGAGAGAAATGTCGTCAAGGGCATTGATGAGGCCGGCGCCGCCGTCCTGTTCTGCGCGCGCCGGATAACTCTTGGTGACATTCTTGATCTTGATCATGGAGCCTTTACTCTCCCCTCAGAATAATAGCGGGTTGCACACGCCGCAGCAGGCCAATCGGCACGATCGCAGAAATCAGGGCGACGGCAACGCTGCCAGCCAATACATACGGAAACACGCTGAAACGCGGAACGACGGGCGCGTGGAAATTCGCTCGGCCAATCCAGGCGGCGACCCCGATTCCGACAAAGAAACCTAAAATAGCGCCGGCTACGCCGAGAGCGGCTGCTTCCGCGGCGAAAAATCCGTTGACGAGACGCTCGGTCGCACCCAGTGCTTTCATAATCGCAAAGTCGCGGCGCCGGTCGAGGACCCACCCGATGAGCGTGGCCAGAACGCAGAGCGCGGAGGTCAGGACTACCAGCGTCGCCGACGCATATAGCGTGGCTCGTGTCTTGTTGAGGACGTTTGCTTCGCCTTCCACAATTTGGCGAACCGGGCGAACATCGGCTGCAGGGAGTGCAGCCGCAAGCGACTTCATCGCCTGTTGAATTTCATCGGAAGACCCATTGGCAGCGACCTCGATGGTCGTCGGTGTAAGGCCAGTCCAATTCTGGAATTCAGATTGATCGAGATAGATGCGGCTGTCTTCTCCGGCGCCAGTTTGGAGCAAACCGGCAGGCGCAAGATGGATTGTCTTGCCTTGGAACGTGAGGTCGAAGGGTTCCCGCTTGGAGCTGACCACGGCGGCGGCGCGCACTCCAATTAGAGCTTCTCCAGGGCCGGAAGGCCACCGGCTCACATTCCACCAGTGGTCGAGTTGGTGTGCGCGAGCGAAGTCGGTTCCGACAACTACTACGGATTGACCATCCGATGTTCGCGCAACAGCGTAAGAAAACGGCACTGCCATGGTCTTCGGCCCAAGCGCTGCTTCGATGGTGGAGACAGCATCCGCCGGCAGAGATTTGCCGTTCTTGGCGACCACTACCACATTGGCCCCGTAATTCCGGAACTCTGTTCGCAGCTTGGCTTGTACGTCCACATACAGGTTCATCATCGCGGTAGCGACGGCGGCTGCGACTACCATGGCCAGCAAAGCGGAAGCGGCACGCCCGCGTCGCAAAGCAGCAGCCCGCAGTAGCATCCGCCAAAACATCGAAGTATGCGGCGACCCTGCACGCCGGTCCGCTACCTGCTGGGGAGTGCGAAGAGTGCCCGGTGCAGTGCTCATGCTTCACCTCGCAGGGCAAATACCGGATCAAACTTTACGGCCCGCCGTATCGCCGCCGCGCTTCCGGCGAAGGTTACAAGAACAGCAATCGTAAGAATGATGGGGAAGAGCACGGGTTGGATCGAGATTTGCGAACTGAAGATGGAGCGGCCAATCTGGTGCGCCAGCAATGAGCCCGCCGTGAAACCGGCAACCCCGCCAATCAGCGCCAGCAGCAAAGCTTCGGCAAAGAAGATAGCAGCCACAGTGAAGTTGCCGGCGCCGAGCGCCTTCATCAATCCGACTTCGACGCGGCGCTCGAAGATCGCGGTAGCCATCGCGGCCGAGACCGCTAGCGCAGACGCGAAAAGAGCGGCCAAAGTAACAAGCAACATGAGGCCCTTGATCCGCGAAAGCACCGTGCCTTCATTTTGCGCGACCTGGCGAATCTGTTCGGCATGCGAGTGCGGAATCGCTTCCTGAAGTTGATAGGCAATCGATTGCACATACGGAGAGCAGTACCAGCGATCGTAGATTTCAGGAGACATCGTCTTGGGGTCGCGGACAGCCAATGCATCCTGCGGCTTGGTCATAGCGCTTACATAGACTCGCCGCACGGCGCCCGGTTTCCCGAGAATCTGTTGCGCAAGCGCGAGTGGCGCGACAATTTGGTCGTCTTCGGCTGCTCCCGTCGATAGGATGCCGGCAACCGTCAGCGGACGGCCGTTGACGTTGACTGCATCGCCACTATGCTTGCCGAGCTTTGCGGCAAGGCGCTCGCCAAGCAGAACCTCTTGCGAGTTGTCGTCGGGCCAGCCGCAATTCTGCCCGCTGGGTTGCGCCGAACTGCCGAGAGGGGTCGCCGCACCTTTGCAGTTCGCGTCGACTTTCCACCACGGATGAGTAATTCGAACTCCGGTTGTGAACTCTTCTTTGCCGAAGGCAAGTTGCTTGTTGAAGTAGGTGCCAACCAGTGTCACGTCTTCGGTGGCGGCAACGCTCGTGTTCCTGGCAGGCGATCGACTGCCGTCGACCTTGACCACAACCGGCAGCATGGGCGAGAAGCCGACAATGTTGTGATGCCAGAATGTTCCGCGGATCCTCGGCAGGTCCGCCTCATTCAAAAAAGCGCCATCGCTCGGCGGTTTTAGATTGATGCCGCCAATCTCTACGTCGAGCGTGTCCTCTTGTGGCGTGACCACGAGGTTTGCCCCGTAGCTGCGCAACTCGCGGTTGATTTTGTCGCCAATATCAGTGGCAACGGCAATCATGGCAGTCGCGACCGCAACTCCCAGGGTGATTGCGACGCCGGCTAGAAGCTTTCTGCGAGACTGCCGGCGGAACGATTCGTAGACGAGTCGCAGGAACATTTACTTTTGCTCGAAGTAGTGGCGGCCTGCCGCTACGTCGGCCTCTGAGATGATGACCGCATCGTCCGTGACCTGCGCTTTCAAGGGAATGGGGTTGCAACCACCCGGCATTCCGACCGATTGCGGATTGATAGGAGCAGCACAATTCTTGCAGATCACGCCCTGCGCTCCCTTGTAGAAACCAACGGGCCCGCAGATCTCGCAGGCGTCAAAGAGCGTGGCAACCTTGCCGTCGGGCTTCTGATAAAGCCAGAAGCGCACTTCCAGCCCATTTTCGTCGGCTTCGAAGCGGTGCAGTTCGCCGTCATAGATCGTCTTCAGAGGAATGGTAACTTTGCCGCCGACGAATGAAACCGCCGTGGCAGGTGAAAGCGCGCTTGCGCTCTTCTCGTAAATGAAACTGGCCGTGATCATCACGATGAAAATGAAGGAGCAGACATAGACCGACGCCATCCAGAGACGCTCTTTGCGCGCAGTCCAGAGCGCTTTTCTGCGCGCGGCTCCAGCGGCTGGTAAGGCAACCGGCTGGCGGCTTTTCATTTCAAAAAGGACCATCAGGCCGGCGAGTACGAGAATCGTAATGAAGAAGAACAGTTCATTGCGAACGATCGGCCCGATGATTGCCATTTCCTGTCGCGAAGAGGGAAGCACGCCGTTTTCAGACAGCTCGTGCAGCCCCCCGATCACCAGCTGAGCGGCCACCAGAAACAGGATGGCCGTGGTGACGCGGAAGAATTTCTGCAGATTGATCTTGACGCTGCCCTTGACGAACATCACTCCGAAGGCAATGGCGACGCCGATACCCAGGATCGTGCCGATGAAGCTCATCAACTCGGTTGAGTTCAGTGTGACAGCCGAGAGAATGAGAACCGTTTCAACGCCTTCGCGCAGAACCATCAAAAAGACAAAAAGGAACAGGCCGATCCAGGCATCTTCGCGCGCAAAAAGGCCAATCTTGCCTTCAATCTCACCTTTAAGTTTCCGCCCGGTCTTCATCATGAAAATGATCATGGTGACGACAAAGACGGCGGCTACCAGCATTACCCAGCCTTCAAAAATGTCTTCATTCCACTTGAAACGGGAGAGGACGACAGCCAGCGTGATCGAACCGGCGAAAGCGGCGGCAAGCGCGGAATAGACCGATTTCCGCAGGTCGTTCCGGCCGATTTTGGCCAGGTAGGCGAGGGTGATACCGACGATGAGAGCAGCCTCAACGCCTTCGCGAAGCGTAATGATGAATGCCTGCAACATATGGAAATAGCACCAGTTTCTAATTGAAAATGAATTTCAATTTCAATATGGATAGGATACGAGGTAAGAGGGACTGGGGTCAACGCATCGAATCACGGCTGCGTGTGATCTGCATCACACGGGGAAAGGGAGCATTGAACGGGGTTTATTTTAGCTTGTTCGTCTGGAGATCCGCTGCATAGAGGAGCAGAAGAATCAGGCCGTTGCAACTGGGTGGGACAAAAGAATTAAGCGCCGCCAGCATTGCAGCTATTCAGATAACCCGCAAAAACTTCTTGGCTCGCTCGTGCTCCGGAAAAAGCCTTTCCTCCACCTGAAACTCGCGGGAGTGGACGCATCTGCGGCTACCCCGTAATTTGACCGGATGCTTCAGGTGAAGCATCTCGTGGTAGAGGATGTACTCGACGACGTAGCGTGGGACGCGCGGATCGTCAAAGACGCGGCTGATGACGATGGCGTTGTGTGCTGGATCGTAGTGTCCGAGGCGGTTGCGGGCGTGGTCGCGGCTCCAGGTCAGTTGAGGGCGTCCCATAAGCCCGTGAAAAAAACGATGGTTGAGATCGTCGAATAGCTCTTCCAGATGGTAGTGATGTCCCCGCGCGGAGACGATTTGCTTCCGGCCGCGCATCTGGCGCACCAAGCGCGCTTTCGCAGATAGATCATGACTCGCCACATACCGCCGGTAACGGGCACTTTGCGCCCGATCAATTGGCTTTCGGTAAAGCTTGGCTAAAAGGATGTGCGCGATGGCGTGTAGCACCGGCTCAGGGGCGCCTTCCAGCAGATCGGAAAGGCGAATGTAGAGTTCCGCTTGCCGTAGCCGAATCGTGTTGTTAATCGAAACAAAAGGATAGAACCGGATATGCATGGGTGGAACGGGGGTGCGCGGACGCAGTTCGCTAAAGGCTTCGTGGAAGATTTCAAGCACCCTCGGAGACACAGTGAGGGAAGATTAGCACGACGCAGGAAGTGGTAAGGAGAGTGAAACTGTCCAATAAACCCCGCTTTGTGTCCGGCCCTACTTCTTTTTCTTCTTTTGCTGCTTTACGTATTCTTCCACCTCTACGAGCGTCTTCCGGTGGTCCTCCGCGCTTGCGTCCACAGTATCGAGAGCGTCTGTCAGGAGGAATTCATATTGCTTCGCTTCCTTGGGATCGGCGTTTGCGGTGTTTTTCAGCGCGCGCAATCGCGATTGAAATTCTGTATCCCCTTCGATTACCAGCTTCATCACTTTGCGAATATCGTTTTTGCGCCCGACATACATATCGACGTTGTCATTCAGTTCCTCATAAACGGTGAGGAAATCCTGCAGCATGTCGTGGGTTTGAAGGGCGCGATCGGTCACCTTTGGGTCGGCTCTCATCTGCTCCAATTTGACAATGCGGTCCCGGGAAAACTGCACGTAAAGCTTTAACCGTTCATCGGGATCGAGCATGGCATCCCGAAGCTGATCAATCTCAAGCGGATTGAGAGGATCGCGGCGCTTTTGCGCGCATAGTGGCAAGGCGATCAGAAGAAACAGCCCTGCAGCCATTGTCCAGCGGGAGGCGCGCATCATTCCTTCGCCTTCTTGTTCGAGAACATTTCTTTGAGCAGATCCGTCCGGATATCTTCCAGCCGCTTAATCGCTTCATCGATCGGAGGCTGATCTTCGGCTGCGAGCGTATGTTTCAAGTCCCTTAAACGTTCCGACATTTTTCGAGCATCGATTTCCACATTCTTTAGCCGCTTCTTGGTCTGGATGGCGAAGTCGCGCGCTTTCTCCATATAGACGACCAAGTCATCTACCGCCGTTTTTCCAGCGTCAACATTTCCGTCATGGTATAGCGCGTCCGCATGACGCAGTTGATGCTGAGCGATTCGAATGCACAGGTCTGCGCGCTCCTCGGCAGGTGCTCGGTCGAGACGAGTTTTGAGCTCTTCGACAGTTTCGTCCTTTGCTCTGCAAATGACGGCGGCGAGGGCCAGCAATAGGTAAAGGGCGATTCGGCGCATTGGCTAACGTTTCTTCGGCTCGATCGCTACCAGTCGATGCCGAGCCTTCCACTCCTCATCAGGATACTTCCCACCGGCCGAATCAAGGAAGAGGTGATAGTACTTCGATGCCTGCTTGTAATCCTGTAGATGGTCGAGTGCCGTGGCGCGTAGAAAGTAGCTTACAGGGGTTTCGGGCAACAGCTTAGCCCGGGCATCCAGGGCTTTGATGGTCAAGGGATAGTTATTCGTCTCGTTGGCCGCGACGGCGAGGCTTCCATAAGCCTCGCCGAGATCCGGCTTCAACTTAATGGTGGCAATAAACTCCGCTTGAGCGTCCGGGAACTTGTGCTCCTTCAACAGCACCCCTCCCAGTTGGCCATGGAGGTCGGCGTCATTGGGATGGTCGACGATCAGGTCGCGATAGATCTTCTCCGCGTCCTGAAGTTTCTTGCCCTGAACAAGCAGTTCCGCGAGCTCACGTTGCGCTTCCGAGTCTTTCGGAGCAAACTTGACGGCCGCTTGCAGCTCAACAACTGCATCATCTTTTTTTCCCTGGGCCACCAGCACCCGCGCCAATTGCAGGTGAAGTCCGGCATCTTCCGGCCGCTCAGCCGTCAACCGGCGGAGGAGTGGTTCGGCCAAGTCAACGTGTCCCGACTTCATGTAAATGTTTGTTAGGCCGATGGCGGCTTCGGTCGACTGCGGCTCCAGCACCAGAACTTTCTTGTACTCGGCTTCCGCAGCCGGGAAATCTTTTTGACGCTCGTCGAGCAGTCCAGCGGAGATATGAGGTTCCGGATCGTTGGGGGTGAGTTTGGCGGCATGCTTGTACGCCTCGAGCGCCTGCGCCGGATCGCGATTCTCGATCAAGTGAGCGAGCGATAGCCACGCCCGCGCTTGCCCTTCTTCGACGTGAGCAGTCGGTTTGAGAGTCGTAGCGGCGCGCAGAAATTGCTCCGCCTCCAGATCGCGTGTGCGCGCCAGCATCAATCCAAGATTGAGATTCGATTCGAATACATCCGGCTTCGCCGCAACCGACTTTCGATAGGCAGCGATGGAATCGCTGCTACGACCGAGGTGGTTCAGAACGAAGCCAAGATCGAACCAGGCCTGGTAGCACCACGACTGCTCCCCGGCGGGATCACTCTCCAGAGCCTTGTTCAACAGCGTTTCCGCGGAGGTGAAATCATTCTTCTGAATCGCCTCTTCCGCTTGTGCGATTTCAGGCGGTTGATTCTCGACAGCTTCTTTGTGGTGACGGACCGTAGTGTGCGTCTGAGCGACAAGGCAAGCCGCCAACAGTAGGAGCAGCGGCAGCGTCTTGGCGAACCGAGTCATTGGAGGCTGGCTAAACTATATTTGTGATTCCGAGCGAAGCGGGACAATCGCTTCCTTTCGCAAATCGAACTTCGCCGCGGCTCCAAGTTTAACCCGAGATGAAACCGTAGAAGTGCTCCGCTAATCTCCAGCCAAAACGCGGTTCGCACTCCCATTCAAGACGCGCTTGAGGTATTGGCCAGTGTAAGAATTCTTCAACTCCGCAATGGCTTCCGGCGTACCAGCTCCGACCACTCGGCCTCCGCGCTCCCCACCCTCAGGACCAAGGTCAATTACCCAGTCCGCCGTCTTGATCACTTCGAGATTGTGCTCAATAACAATGATCGAGCCCCCCGCATCAATCAACCGGCGGAAAGCAAAGAGTAGCTTGCTGACATCGTCGAAGTGAAGGCCGGTAGTGGGCTCGTCGAAAATGTACAGAAGGCGGCGCTTGCGCCTGGGCGCGTCACCTTCGCCCTGATGCGTGAGGGCGCGCGTCCCGGGCTGAAGATGCGCGGCAAGCTTCATACGTTGGGCTTCGCCCCCTGAGAGAGTCGTGGCAGACTGCCCAAAGCGAAGGTAGCCAAGGCCGACTTCATCCAGCACACGCAACTTGTCGGTCAAGCGCGGAACGTCCGCGAAGAACTTCAGTCCTTCGCGAATTGTCATGTTCAGGACCTCGTGGATGTTTCTTCCCTTGTAACGGACCTCCAGCACCTGCGGTTTATAGCGGGTGCCTTTGCACTCATCGCAGATCAGCTCCACATCCGCGAGAAATTGCATTTCGACAGTCACGGTTCCATCGCCCTGGCAGTTTTCACAGCGGCCTCCGGGAACGTTGAATGAAAAATGTCCTGCCGTAAAGCCGCGCTTCTTGGCTTCGGGAAGGGAAGCGAAGAGCTCGCGAATGATATCGAATGCTTTGATGTACGTCACCGGATTCGAGCGAGGTGTTCGGCCGATCGGCGACTGGTCGACCAGAACCACTTCATCCAGCCACTCGTCTCCTTCAATGCTGTCCCACGAAACGCCGGACGAGCCACTGTTGTCATTAGTCTGGCGTTTCGCAGCGGCCAAGCCCTGGTACAACACGTCGTGCAGCAGTGAGGATTTTCCTGAACCCGAGACTCCCGTGATCGCCACCAGCATGTCGAGTGGGATTTCCAGATCAATCCGCTTCAAATTGTGAGCGCGGGCGCCGGTTACCTTGATTTTGTGTGCTCCCGGGATACGCCGTTTGGGCGGAATCTGGATGTGCAATTCATCGGCGAGGTAACGGCCGGTGAGCGATTGCGGCATCTTTTTAATTTCCGCGTAGGTGCCTGCCCCGATCACTTTGCCGCCGCTCTCTCCGGCGCCCGGTCCCAGGTCAAGGATGCGGTCGGCCGCGCGCATGATGTCGGGATCGTGTTCGACGACGAGGATGGTGTTACCCAAGTCGCGCAGGTCATGCAGGATTTTAATCAGCCGGTGAGTGTCGCGGCTGTGCAGCCCGATCGACGGCTCATCCAAAACATACAACGTTCCGACAAGATGAGAGCCGAGTGAGGTCGCAAGCTGGATGCGTTGCGCTTCTCCACCCGATAGCGTCGAGGACAGCCGGTTGAGCGTTAAATACTCCAGCCCGACATCGTTCAAAAACCGTAGCCGCTCTTGCAGTTCAACAAGAAGCTTTTCCGCAATCGCAGTCTGCTGCGGGGAGAGCTTGAGTTCGGTAAAGAAGCGCGCTGCCTCTTCGACCGTCATACTGCAAATTTGGCAGATATTCTTGCTGTCAATCTTGACCTGCCGGGCCTCGACGCGGAGCCGCGTCCCGCTACATTCGGAGCAGAGAGAATAACCTCGATACCGGCTCAAAAAAACGCGCACGTGCAGCTTGTACTTCTTGCGCTCCAGATGCTGAAAGAATCCGCGGACGCCGCCGTAGCGGCCTTCGCCTTCCGTAATCATCCGTTGCTGTTCGGCATCCAGCTCAAACCACGGCACGTCCAACGGAATGGCGGCCTGCTTCGCAAAACGCTTCAGTTCGGTGAACAGCGGTTTGTACTTGGGCTTGGTCCAGGGCTCGATCGCGCCCTCGTTCAAACTCTTCCCTTTATCGGGAATCACTAAATCCAGATCGAAGTCGATGGTGTTTCCGAACCCCTGACATCGCGCGCACGCGCCATAGGGGTTGTTGAATGAGAACAGCCGGGGCTCGGGCTCTTCGTATCGCGTGCCGTCGTTCTTGCATTCGAAGCGTTGCGAGAAACGGAACCGCTGAGGCGTCGCGCCATCACCTTCTCGAAGTGCCGTCTCAAAAATGACTTCGCCCGCTTCGCGATATCCGATTTCAATCGCATCCACGATACGGGAACGTTGGTCGGTGGCCACCACAAGGCGATCGACAAGACCGAAGACGGGCTCGGCGAAGTTCACGTCCAGCAACGATTCGGGGGTCGAAAACTCGAAAACCTGGCCTTCCTGGTAGAGCCGGTTGAATCCGCGCTTGCGCAACTCGAATAGCCGAGTCTTAACTGACTCCGTTAACGCGTTTGACTGAGCTGGCTTCTTCTTCCCGCGAGCTTTCTTCGAACCAGCCTTTTTGTCTTCCGTCGCAGGTACGTTCGACTGTATCGGGAAGAGGACATTCAGCCGCGTACCTTCCCCGAGCGCCAGAATCCGATCTGCGACCTCATCGACCGTATCCTTCTTGACTTCCTGCCCGCACACGATGCAATACGTTCGGCCAACCCGCGCAAACAGTAAACGAAGGTAGTCGTAAATCTCGGTCGCGGTCGCCACCGTCGATCGCGGATTGCGCGTCGAATTCTTCTGCTTGATCGCCACCGCCGGCGCGATGCCATCGATCAGGTCAACATCCGGTTTTTCGATTCGCTCCAGAAACTGCCGGGCATAGGCTGACAGCGACTCAACATACCGCCGCTGTCCCTCGGCATAAATGGTATCGAAGGCAAGCGAAGACTTCCCTGAACCGGACACACCGGTAACGACCGTGAGAGCGTTATACGGGATTTCAAAATCGATGTTCTTGAGGTTGTGGACCCGGGCCCCGCGAACAATAATGCTTTCTGTGGACATCTTCCCCTGGCACTACAGACAGACCAAAACTCGCTACTGAATCTTTTTATTATAAATGGTTGTAGATTGTAGGTTCGACGACACTCGAGACCGGATAGCGAGAACCGCTACTCGGCCGCAAACGAGAAAAGTAGAAGAATAAGAAGCCAAATACCTGTCATGCAATGCCAGTACCAGGAACTGATGTCCACGATGATGCGCCGGTTATCAACATTGCGATGCAGCCATGAGGCGACATTGGCAAAGAGCAGGGCAAGCACGCCGCCGGCCAGATGCAGTCCATGCATTGCAGTGAGAACATAGACGAAAGAACTGCTGGTACCGCCGGTCAGGTGAAATCCGCGCGACGATAGATCTTTCCACACGACTAGTTGGCCCGCCAGAAACAGAACACCGAGGATAGTGCTCAGAACCAGCCACGGAAAGTGTCGTTCTTCACCGAGCGAGACTCCAGGGATCGAACGCACCGGGGCGAGCGCGGCCTCGCGAGTGATCGCGCGCCGAGCCAGTTCTATCGTGACGCTACTCGCCAACAAAATGCCGGTGTTGATGAACAACATCAGCCAGGGAAGCTGTACTGGAACCCAATCGCGAATGTAGGAATTCCGGCTGGCGTCGAAGCTGACGAATCCGCGGCGAATCAGGTAAACCGCCGTAAAAGCAACGAACAGAATGAAAATGGGAGCCATCGCGACAGCCAGTCCAAGACGAGCCTGCCGTAAACGATGCCCGTAATTCGGCAAACTGTTGCGCGAATGGTCTTCATCCCCGCGTCCACCGCCGCCTCCGCCGGGACGCGGGGGAAGAAATGCGCCATTGCCGGTATCGCGTGATGCGGCTGATGTCAATCGCGACATGGGCACCGCTCAAGTTGCAACTCGGAGATGGGATTGCAGAGTGTCGCCATCAGTGATTTGATGATTTTAAAGGCTAATAGTTTGGTAGTTTTGAAAGACGACCCTAAATAATTTCGGATTCAGAATTACGAGATTAAAGACCCACACAAATTCATGTCGTTATCTATTTCGTCGGATGGGCGAGAATTCTGGAACCGGAAGTATCGAGAAGCTCCCGGCTCATGGAACGAACCCGACTCTTTCCTGCTCAATGCGTTCTCCCAATATATTCGTCCCCAGTATCCTGAGGGAGGCACTGCCCTCGATTTTGCGGGAGGCGCCGGCCGAAACGCGATCTGGCTGGCACAGCAAGGTTGGAATGTCACCCTCATTGACATTTCAGAAACCGGAGTCGAACAGGCGCGGAAGAAAGCCGGACCTCTCATGTCCAACGTTCGCTTCGTGGTCGATGATCTCGCTCGTTTCCGGGCTCCGCTAACGCCCTTCGATCTGGTGATGACGTTCTTCTATCTCGACCGCCAAATATTTCCAGAAATCATACAAGCGATTCGCCCGGGTGGACTCCTAATCTACAAGACACTTACCCTGGAACAACAAAAATTGGAAGGTGGACCGAAAGATCCCGCCCATCTGCTCGCATCGGGAGAGCTATTGCAACTGGCCAAAGGACTCCACGTCCTTCACTATCGCGAGGAGATCGCCAAGAAAGCGACCGCGGAGCTGGTGGCCAGACGCGACACTTGATTTTCCGGAGAATCGCGTGAACAGGCGAGCGGTTGCGTTCATGCCGAGTTTGTTCATGGAAAACTCCGTGCGAGCCATAGAAAAACGCACGCTGCTGAATCTTCCCCGGTTGTCTTTCATCAAAATCAGAATGCATCTCAACCGTGTGTAGGTGACGTCCACCCGGAGCGAGGAGCGCGACGGATGTTTGAGAGTCTTCTCTGCGAAGTAACGGAATATGATCCCGACGTTCTTGAGGCGCTCATCGGACTCGCCGTGGAAATTGCACGCGAGGGCCGAGAGGGAAGACGCGTCGGCACATTGTTCACGCTCGGAGATGAGGAAGCTGTTCTCGCGAAATCCAGACCGTTGATCCTGGATCCGTTGTCTGGCCATCCTGAGGCGTCGCGCCACCTCACGAATCTCAATCTCCGGGGAACCATAAAAGAACTGGCGCAACTCGATGGTGGCTTCGTCGTAAGCCGCGAAGGGATTGTTCTTTCCGCTTGCCGCTATCTCGACGCAGTCGCCACCGAAGTGGATGTTCCGCTCGGACTAGGCAGTCGTCACATTGCCGCAGCCAACATGAGCGCCGCCACTAGAGCGGTCGGCATTGTTGTTTCTGAAAGTTCCGTCGTCCGGCTTTTCTGTCACGGACATTTAGTGGGCGAGATCATTCCGGAAATTTGGATGATGGATCACGCGCACCTCCGCGACACTGTCAAAACCGAACGAGTTGGCGAATTGACCGTGCTGACCCCAAGTCGGCGGCAACCTCTAGTCGCAGAGTAATACTGGCTCTCCGCCTCGAACCGATGTCCTAAGCGCGTTTCCCAGACCACGATTTAGCGGGAACCGGTGCGTGTGAGAGAATTTGATAGATCAAGCGATCGGTTGATGAGCGGGGCTGGCGGAATTGGCAGACGCGCTGGCCTTAGGAGCCAGTGGCCGCAAGGCCGTGCAGGTTCAAGTCCTGTGCCCCGCACCACTTGAGTAGATTTCGCCTATCGCTTCTTACCAATCAACTCTTTTGCCAGGCGGCGCTCCCGGTCGATCGCCTCGCTCGAACCAAAGTCCTCAAGTTCGAAAACCTGGCGAATCTCGATTTCGGAGTCACCCTCGTGAGGATTGGGGCAGCGTTTTACCCATGCAATGGCTTCTTCTTTGGATTTCACCTGCCACATCCAGAAGCCGGCAATTAGTTCCTTAGTTTCTGCGAACGGCCCGTCGATCACTGTGCGTTTGTCTCCCGAGAATTTAACTCGAGCCCCCTTGGAGCTTGCCTGCAGGCCATCAGCGGCAAGCAGCACACCTGCTTTTGCCAGTTCTTCATTAAATTTTCCCATCTTCATCAGCATCTCTTCGCTTGGCATTTGTCCCGCTTCGGACTCTTTGCTGGCCTTTACGATCACCATGAACCGCATCGTCTTGTCTCCTTATGAATGTGTTGTTCATTGTCTCGGAAGCTCTTAAAGAGCAGGGTTCCGATTTTCATGGTTAAGTCGAATGAGCGCCTGGCTGTTCGACAACCTGGGCGAATTATTTTGCAGGCAAACCTGGAATCTCCACCACGGGACGGATCTCGACCGTACCCCACTTCCCGGCGGGAATGCGTCCCGCAATATCGAGCGCGTCGTCCAGATCCTTCGCGTCAACCAGAAAATAGCCTCCGAGTTGTTCACGCGTTTCGGCGAATGGCCCATCCGTGACCAGCCGCTTGCCATCCCGAACGCGAACGCTAGTTGCGGTTGAAGTTGGGTGGAGCGGTCCTGCAGCAAGATACTTCCCGCTTGTACTGAGGTCTTGCGCGAACTGTGCGGATTCCTGGTAACACTGCATCCGTTCCGGCTCACTCAATCCGTTTTCATCCTGATAAATCAGCAACATGTATTTCATTTCTTCACCCTCACTAGTGAATCGAATCAGGAACGTCTGAATCGACACTTCGGCTAAGAAATATTTAAAATCGAGTATGCCCGCCGATGCCGCCACAGCGGCCGTAGAAACAGTTTATCGCTCCGAATGGGGCCGCATCGTCGCGACCTTGATCCGTCTGGTCGGCGATTTTGAGCTCGCTGAAGAGGCTGCACAGGAAGCATTTACCGCCGCCGTGGATCAGTGGCGGATTTCCGGCGTTCCTGAGTTCCCGCGGGCCTGGATCATTCAGACTGCCAAGCACAAGGCCATTGACCGCATCCGCCGCCAAAGTAATTTCGCCGAGAAGCTGGAAACCTACGCGAAAGATGAGCTTGGGCCGTCCTTTGTCGTGCCGGACTATGACAATGCTGAGATTCCCGATGACCGCCTGCGGCTGATTTTTACGTGCTGTCACCCGGCGCTGGCCTTGGAAGCCCAGGTTGCCCTTACTCTCCGCACGCTGTGCGGCCTCGAAACCGACGAGATTGCCCGGGCATTTCTGGTGCCTGAGGCCACCATGGCTCAACGTCTGGTGCGCGCAAAACGCAAAATTCGGGACGCGGGCATTCCTTACGTCGTGCCCGAAGTCAACGACATGGCTGCGAGGCTTGAAGCCGTGCTGACTGTGATCTATCTGGTCTTCAACGAAGGATACGCGGCCACGCGGAGTGGCCCGCTGGTGCGCGCGGACCTTTGTGCGGAAGCCATTCGTCTGGGACGGCTGTTGCGCACTTTGATGTCGCCACGTCCTCCGGCTGAATTAACAGGACTGCTCGCTCTGATGTTGCTGCACGATGCCCGGCGCGATGCCCGTCTTGATGAGGCAGGAGACCTCATCATTCTTGAGGAGCAGGACCGCAGTCTTTGGAACAGGGAGCAAATTTCCGAAGCGATGCCGCTCGTTGACGACGCGCTTCGCGGTGGTTCGGGTCCTTTCGCATTACAGGCTGCTATCGCTGCCGGACATTGCCAAGCGGACAAGCCCGAGGATACCGACTGGCGTCAAATCGTTCGGCTCTACGATCTGCTCGAACGTCTGCAGCCTTCTCCGATTGTGTCGCTAAACCGTGCCGTTGCCATAGCCATGGCTGACGGACCAGGGCCTGCGTTAGAAATCATCGACACGCTTGTCGCTGCTGGTGACCTCGAGAACTACTATCTTTTGCATGCAGCGCGCGCCGATCTCCTGCGACGCTCGGGTTCCTCCGAGGACGCTGCGAAGAGTTATCGCCGGGCTCTGCAGTTAGTTACCAACGACAGTGAGCGGCGCTTTCTGGAGCGGCGGCTACGGGAAGTTGAAACTTCGGTAGCCTAATCCTTCTGCAGACGTAACTTTTCGGGCAGCCAGACATCCCATTTGCACGACTCAGCTTGTCGAATCATTTCTAGCGAAAATAGGAGAAGACTCATGAAGAAACTAATTTGCCGATTAGTAGGCCTTTGTTTACTGGGAATGCCATTTGCGGCTGTTGCTCAATCCAACGACAACATGAAGCAAGATCAGGCGCAAACAGACCAGATGAAGCACGACGACATGAAAAAAGACGACATGAAGAACGATCAAATGAAGAAAGACGAGATGAAGAGCGACAAAAAGGCCAAGAAGGCAAAGAAGAATGCCAAAAAAGATGAAATGAAAAAAGACGACGGCATGAAACACGACGACAACATGAAGCAGAATTAGTCCTGGGCCCGGCATGTTCCGCTCCGGGGAAGCCGCCGCACAGGTTCGGCAGCATGGGCCGCTCCCCGGAGAGATCCTATTTTCGGAACGCCGCGCACCTCCTCGAACTCCCTGAGCAGATCTGTATCTCAGGCCCGCCCTCTTGTTGCGTTCAGCACCATCGACTAGCCAACACTCGTCTCCAGGTACTTTTTAAGACACCGGATGCATGGCGCGTACCCCTCTCGCATCGCCTCCCGCGCCGGCATTGTTCGCAGGTTGCTCTTATCATGGATAAAGTCGCATCCAGCCAGATGAAACATCTTTCCTTCTTCTGCAACCACGACCATCAACCCGGGTGGAACTCCGACGGCCGATTGAGCAAGCTGGGAGCGCAATGCTGGTTGATCGGACTGCGAAGTTCTGCTCAGTTCTATACCGCCGGCCACCAGCAGCGCCGTAGCGGCAGCTACGAGCCAGCCAAGAAAAGTTCTCCGGCTTGCCGGCGTGCTCTCTTCCAAGAGCCGGCGCTCCAAGCGACGCCCGAATCCCAGAGGTACTTCGAGCATGCGCTCGTCGCCATACAGCCGGACAACATTACGAGTTCCTTCGAGGACCGCTGCGCAGCGGTGGCAACTGCGGAAGTGCTCGTCCATCGCAGTCCTCAAGCGGGGTTCGACGTCGCCATCCAGATAGTTCGAAACTTCCCGCCAGACCTGTTCGCAGTCCACTACCATGGCTTGGCCCCCTTTTCGAAGAACAGCTGCTTGCTCCATGGGCCGCCAAGTCCAGGGGCGAGAAGGTCGCGCAGCATCAATCGGGCTCGCAACAGTCGAGTCTTCACCGATGCTTTTGAAATTCCGAGTGCCTTGGCCGTGTCTTCAATGCTTAACTGCTGCATATCCCGTAAGACGAAAACCTCTCTGTAGATCTGTCCCAGCGACGCCAGCGCCTCCGCCAGCTTTTCCCGAACCTCTTTGCGTTCGAGGGTCTCAGAAGGAATTTCGCGCCAATCGGCGAAATCGCGAGGAGCATACGAGCCATCCCGTTCCTCATCAGTCGCAATTGGTTCTATAAGGCCGGCGTGCTCTTTCCGTTTTCGCATACGCGCCTCATTGATGGTGATCTGCGTAAGCCATGTGCTGAACTTGGCTTCGGCCCGGAATTGCCGGAGATTCTTGAAAGCCTTCAGCACCGCTTCTTGAGCGGCGTCTTCCGCATCGGCCTCATTGCGGAGAATGGCATAAGCTGCCGCGTACAAACGCCGTTCGTAGGGCCGAATGAGCTCATAAAAAAGCTCGTGTTCGCCATCCCGGGTACGCTGGATCAGTTGCTGCTCGTGGAGTTGTTGCGCCGAATTGTCCGGCGGACTCAGCTCTGCAGGCATTTCTCCTCACTGCAACATCAGGGGTTCACTGCCATCGCGAACGACGATTATCCAGGACGCAGCCGGATCCTTTGTCATCGTGGTTAGAGGAATGCCCCTAAGCAGACTCTGACTTAATCAAAATGAGATTCGCGAGACCCAGAAAGGTTACACATAAGCCGCGACCGGCACCACCGCCTTATGCAGAAGTTTGCTTTGTCTCTGTGACTCTGTGGTGAATAGCAGGGTTAGTGAAAATCATGCGAGGGCATCTGTGCCGCGCTGATGGACAGCGGTTCGATGCGGCGAGCCTTCAGATGCACGATATTGTCCTGATTTTGAACCACGCCGGAAACCATCACAAAACGTTCATTCAGTACCACCATTCGATTGTTGTCGTAAAAATCAGGACTGATAATTACGCGCGAAGTTCCAGTTTCATCTTCCAGGGTCATGAAGATTATTCCTTTTGCGGTTCCGGGTCGCTGCCGCGTGATCACACAGCCAGCGGTAGTCGCTTCTCTCCCGTGAGGAAGATTCTTCAGCTCGATCGCAGACTTGACGCCGCGCGCCCGCAAAACCTCTCTGCGATACGCCATGGGATGATGCCCGGTCGTCATTCCCGTTCCGTGGTAATCCGCTACCAGTCGCTCTTCGACATCCATCTGCCGTAGAGGTGATCGGGCGTCCATTTCCACAATGCCTTCGAGTAACGGCCCGCTTCTCCGAACGGCTTTTTCGACCTGCCAGAGCGCATCGCGGCGATGGAGTTGCGCCTCGGGTGAAAGATTGTTGAGAGCGCCGATGGTTGCGAGAATTGCCAGATTGTCACGGCTGAGCTGCGGCACCCGATAGGCCAAATCTTCCACGGATAGAAATGGAGCGCATGCCCGCTGCTGCACGATTGCTTCGCCGGCGGCCTGCTGTAATCCGCGCACATAGCGAAGACCAATGCGCAGAGCAAAGGGAGATGGTGTGCAGCTTGATTCGGCACCACTATGAGCAACTACGGCTGCAGTTTTCGTGGAGGGGTAGGGATCCTTCGACTCCGCAGGTTGATTCGCTTCGCGAGTCAGTCTGCTCCGCTCAGGATGACAGAGTGGTTGTTCTAACGTGCAGTTCCATCGTGAGCGAGTTACATCCACAGGCAGCGCTCGCAAGCCATGCCGTTGTGCATCTTTCACAATCGTCGCTGGATGATAAAAACCCATCGGCCAATTGTTCAGCAGCGCCGCGGTGAAAGCAGCGAGGTAACGCACCTTCAAAAAAGCGCTCGCATAAGCAATCAGCGCAAAACTCGCGGCATGCGACTCAGGGAATCCGTACAGAGCGAAGGAGCTGATGAACTTCACAATCTGATCTTGTGTTGTAGGAGGGATGCCGTTTGTCGCCATCCCAGCCCGAAGTTTGATTTCGATCTCGTGCATGCGTTTACGAGACCGTTTGCTGCCCAGAGCACGGCGTAATTCTTCCGCCTCGCCTCCGCTGAAGTTGGCGCAGATCATTGCCAGCTTCAAAAGTTGCTCCTGAAATAACGGCACGCCCAAAGTGCGGTGGAGGACTGGAATCAGCGACTCGTGCGGATACGTGACTGCCTCCTTACCCTGCCGCCGCTTCAGGTAAGGACTCGTCATCTCGCCTGTAATCGGCCCGGGACGGATGAGCGCAACTTGCGTGACAAGGTCATAAAACTTCACTGGATTGTTGCGCGGCAGCGAGGCCATCTGTGCGCAACTCTCGATCTGGAACATCCCGATCGTATCGGCTTTGCGAATCGTGTCATATACGTCCGGACAGTCCTGCGGAAGATGCGCCAGATCTACTTCCTCGCCGTAGTGATCCTGAATCAGCCCAATGCTGTCTTTCAGGACCGCCATCATTCCCAATCCGAGTAGATCGACTTTGATGAGTCCAAGGTCGGCGCAATCGTCTTTATCCCATTGCACAACGACCCGGCCCGGCATGGTAGCCGGTTCCAGAGGCACGACAGAATCCAGTTGTCCCTGGCAGATCACCATTCCCCCCGAATGCTGGCTCAAATGGCGCGGCAAATCCTGGACTCGCTGGCAAAGGTCGAGATAGACGGCAATCTGCGGATGGTTCAGATCAAGACCGCTGTTGGTGAATTGCTTGTCCATCGTCTCATTCGGGTCACGCCACTCCCACCTTCCAACAATTGCCGATAACCGTGACAGCGTGTCTTCGTCGAATCCGAGCACTTTGCCCATCTCTCGCGCCGCCGATCGCCCGCGATACGTGCAGACATTGGCTGTCATGGCCGCGCCGCGCTGGCCATAACGTTCGTAGACGTATTGAATGACCTTTTCGCGTTCGTCGCCGCTAGGGAGATCCAGGTCGATATCCGGCCACTCGCCACGCTCTTCTGAGAGGAAGCGCTCGAACAGCAAATCCATGCCAATCGGATCGATGGCCGTGATGCCGAGCGAATAGCAGACCGCGCTATTGGCGGCCGATCCGCGTCCCTGTACCAGAATGCCATTGCGCTCGCAGAAACAAACCAGATCCCACACGATCAGGAAGTATCCCGCCAGCTTGAGCTTTTCAATCAGCGCCAGTTCTTTTCCAAGTTGCGTGCGAACCCGTGCGCTCACCGGACGGTACCGACACCGTGCGCCATCCCAGGTGCGTTTGTGCAGGAAGGAATCCATGGTCTCACCCTGCGGCACCGGGTAACGCGGGAACTCATAGCCCAACTTTTCCAGACTGAATTCCAGGCGGGAAGACAACTCGACTGAATTCGCAACCGCTTCCGGAAGGTCAGCAAAGAGTTTGCTCATCTCTCCCGCGCTGCGCACATAGCGCTGCGAATTGTGCGCCAGCAATTTGCCCGCAGTGTCGAGCCGCCGCTTGTTCTTGATACAAGTGAAGGCATCGGCAATCTGACGTTCGGCCGGCGTTGCATAGCAAACGCCATTGGTCGCCAGCAATGGCAGATGAAGCTTTCGCGCCAGGCTGATCGCAGCCTGATTACGTGCTTCCTGAAAGCGATCGCCATGACGCTGTAGTTCGACGTAGACGTTGGCGCGGCCAAAGATCGCAATGAATTGCTGAAGCAAAGCGCACGCAGTCTTCACTCCGCCCTGTGCCAGCGCATGCGCCAGAGGACCGCTTTCATCCCCCGTAAGACAGATCAATCCCTCTGCATGATTTGCCAGCTCGGCAAGTCCAACCGTAGCGATGCTTTTCTTGGGCGTGCGTAATTTTGTGGTTGTAATCAGGCGGCAGAGATTCTGGTAGCCCGTCCGCGATGCCACCAGCAACGGATAATTTCCGCCTTCGGCAATGCAAACCTCCGCTCCAACATGCGCTTTGAGTTTGTATTGCTTCGCCGCCATATGGAATCGCGGAGCTCCATAGACTCCATGCCGGTCAAGAAGAGCCATGGCAGCCATGCTCCGCTCCCCGCACGCGGCCATCAAGTTCTCGGGCAGGGAAGCGCCTTCCAGAAAACTGAATGCAGAGCGGGCATGGAGTTCGACGTATTGCATGGCTGGAATCCGTTAATCAAAGACGCCTTCCACAAACCACCGCTCTCGGATTCGATCTTTATAAATGCGATAGACGCCGACGCCATCGGGAATTTGCAAAACCACGTCCCATTCTTCCCGCGTCCAGGCCGAAGCGTTCCACCAATTACCAGAACTGGACCATGGTCCGTAAGCCACAAGCACTCGTCGTGACCGGTGCCACAGCCCGACTGAGTGCGGTATCTCTCCCTTGAACTCTACAGAAGTTTCAAGTGCAGGCCGAAAAACTCGCAGCGCGGCAACGGGAGCAACCGGCGTAAGCGAATTCGTTGAATCCTGAATGCTGGTAAAGGGGTGAACGGTGAAGCTCCCGGGCTGATGCGTATCCACCAGACATGGCGATCCAACGCAAGCAATACCATTGGCATCGCTACTGCCGACGACTCCACGAATCCGATCTAAAGTGAGTTCAAGTTTTTCCGCTTCGGGCGAGGGTGGCGCAAAAAGATTTCCCTGCGCGACTCGCGGCTTTACGGGGACAATTTCGAGAGTCAGCTTACGGACGGGAGCAGAAAAAGTAGTTTTCTCCAACTGAAGCCGCACCAAGCCAAACAGCAGGTTCTTATCCTGCGTAGGAACGGGCAGTTTCCACTCG